>JGI11705J14877_10001759_pt1 | contig 12088 bp, 14 predicted proteins | sample Etolaghawater15m_FD_14877 | JGI IMG/M metagenome (IMG submission 14877) | reverse complement strand
GCCGGAAGGTGAACCAGAAGCGGACGCTGAAGGTGATGAGATCGTTGTGACCATCGGTGAGGATTCGCCACCTCAAGACGAAGAAGCCCATTCCGAAGCCCCAGCATGGGTGAAAGAGTTGCGAAAAAGCCATCGTGAACTACAGCGCGAGAACAGGGAACTCAAAGCAAAACAAGCTGTACAGGTCGAGACCAATCCGGCTGTGCAGGTAGGTGAGAAACCTACGCTTGAGTCCTGCGACTACGATGCAGATGATTACGAGGCGAAACTGGCAGACTGGTACGACAAGAAGCGGGAGTATGACGCGCTTGTCGAGAAGAAGAAAGCCGAACAGCAAGCGGTAGAAGCAGAGTGGAACCAGAAGGTCGCAGGCTACGAACAAGCGAAAGCCTCCCTGAAGGTTGCAGATTATGACGATGCCGAAGCTATGGTGCAGGAACTCTTCAATGTCACGCAGCAGGGGATCCTGTTGCAGGGCGCAGAAAAGCCGGAACTGTTGGTGTACGCACTTGGCAAGAACCCAAAAAAGGCAAAAGAATTGGCACGCATAACTGACCCTGTGAAATATGCGTTTGCTGCTGCGAAGCTGGAAGCACAGCTCAAAGTAAGCAAGCGGAATGCACCTGCACCTGAGCGAACCGTAAGAGGATCGGGAGGAGTGTCTGGTGTAGTAGACTCAACACTTGAACGCCTACGCAGAGATGCCGAGAAGACTGGAGACTACACAAAGGTTGTCCAGTACCGGAAATCAAAGCGTGGGTAAACGAAACCCATAAGACAATACTACAATGGCCAATACTTTTTCAAAAGAAGAGCGGGTAGCTTTCGAGCTTCTGCTTGAGGGCTTTCAGGACGCACTTGTCCTGTCCCGCAATGTGAGCATCTACAACACCGATTCGGTGACGATGGAGCGTTCACTTGACACCATCTGGCGGCCCCAGCCGTACATCAGCCAGTCCTACACTGGAACGGATATGACCTCCAACTTCGGTGACTACACCCAGCTTGCTGTGCCTGCTACCCTTGGTTTCTCCAAGAGTGTGCCTTGGGTGCTGACCGCCAAGGAACTCCGCGATGCGCTTCAGGAGAACCGCCTTGGTATGTCCGCCAAGCAGAAGCTGGCTTCCGACATCAACGTTGCCATCACCAATGTCGCTTCCAATCAGGGTTCGCTTGTCGTTGCCCGCTCGGTTGCTGCATCTGGCTTTGACGATGTTGCGCAGGTGGAGGCGATTATGAACGAGCAGGGCGTGCAGATGGAGGATCGTTACCTTGCACTCTCGACCCGTGACTACAACGGTATGGCTTCCGACCTCGGTGCAAAGAGCCGTAGCTTCGACAACAAGAAGTCTGTTGACGCTTACGAGCGTGCTTATGTCGGTATGGTTGCCAGCTTCGACACCTTCAAGCTGGATTACGCCAATCGCATTAGTGCTGCCGCTGGTGTCGGTGCTATCACCATTGACACGCAGGTTGGCGCAGGTAACTACCTTGTTCCTGCCGCTTACAGCACCGCTGTCTCTGGCGAGGTGAGCAACGTCGATAACCGATTCCAGGTTATCACGGTTTCCAGCACCACTGGTGTTGTCGCAGGTGACTGCTTCACCATCTCTGGTGTTGAAGCTTGCCATCACATCACCAAGCAGTCCACTGGTCAGCTCAAGACCTTCCGCGTTATCAGCGTGGTCGACGGCACAAGCATGATCATCACCGCACCTATTATCTCGAATCAGGGTGCAAGTGACGCTGAGGCTCAGTACCAGAACTGTATCGTTACTCCTGCGGCTAGTGCTTCTATCGTGTGGCTTAACACCACCGCTGCAAGCATCAACCCGTTCTGGCAGAAGGATGCACTCGAAATCCTTCCCGGACGTTACGCTGTGCCGACCGATGCCGGTACTGCTGTGATGAGGGCTTCTACCGATCAGGGCATTGAGCTGGTCATGCAGAAGTGGTACGACATCAACACCATGAACATCAAGTATCGTCTCGATACTCTGTTCGGTGTCGTCAACAAGCAGCCGGAAATGTCCGGTATCCTGCTCTTCAGCCAGACCTGACGAGTAGTTCAAATGGAGGGGGCTTCGGCTCCCTCTATTTTTTTACCAACACATTGGAGATACCAATGCCTCTAAAGAAAGGATATGGCAAGAAGGTTGTTGCAACCAACATCGCCAAAGAAATTGAAGCAGGAAAGCCTCAGAAGCAGGCGGTCGCAATTGCGATGGCATCTGCCCGAAAGGCAAAAAAGAAAGCCGGTAAACCGTGTCCGAAACTGGCAAAAAAGAAATAAATATGATATATCCCAATTTTGTATATAAAGGTGTCGGCAGGCACTTCCGGAAAGGTGGGACATATGACTACACGCAAGTGTTGAATGATGCCGATCTTACCGAAAAAATGCAGAACGGATGGCATGAGAGCCTACTGGAGGCAATGGAAGCCGAAGACAGTAAGGACTCTATCAAGGTTGAGGACGAACCGGAAACCTCTGTACCCGCCAAGAGGCGAGGCAGACCAAAAAAAGTGACTGATGGCGTGGAGTAAGAGGGATTTGGTTGCACAGGCGTTCGAGGCTATCGGACTGGCAGCGTATGTGTTCGACCTTACGCCAGATCAGATGCAGAGTGCCGTACGCAAGATGGATGCGATGGTAGCAAGCTGGAATGTAAACGGAATCCGTATCGCATATCCTCTGCCGTCATCTCCAGACATGAGCGACCTTGACGACCCTGTTCCGTGTCCTGACTACGCTATTGAGCCGCTGTACCTTGGGCTTGGCATACGAATAGCTCCAACTGTCGGAAAGGTTGTGTCCCCAGAGACCAAGATGATGTTTGATGCGGCGTACAAGATAATGGAAGGAGTGTTCGCTGTCCCGGCAATTGAGCGGCAGTTACCTGGTACGATGCCGAGAGGGGCTGGAACAAAGCCTTGGCGCAATTACGACAACCCGTTCATCCGCCCTGCTGAAGAGCCGTTGCTTGCAGGTGATGACAACCCAATTACATTTGAATAACGATGCCTACTATCAATCAGCTTAACGCAATCGACACCATCACCGATGGCGACCTGTTCCCAGTGTACTCACAGTCAAATGGAGACGCACGAAAGGCTTCCGCATCTGTGGTCGCGGACTTTATCGCCCAGTCTGTCACGCTTCCCGATGACAAGCAGACCCAGTACTATGCACCATCAGCCACCGCATTCTCGGTGACGGTGAGCGCAACGACTGGCGGAACTTGGCTTATCCTCACTCCTACCGGTACTCTGGCGGCTGGAACGATTGTTCTGCCGGTTACGACCACTGATAAGATCGAGGTGCTTGTGTCCTCATCGAATGAAGTCACCGCTCTGACGATTGACGGTAACGGTGCAAGCTTGGTCGGTGAACCTACCGAGATTCTTGCAGGTGGAACCTTCACGATGCGGTATGACGCTGTAATGTCAACTTGGTATCGCACTAACTAATCATATACGACAATGGCTGTTTTAGAGACCTTTAACCCCTCCTACGGTTCTGGAGTCACAGTAGCACCTGGAGTTGCATCTGCAAGCTCGCAGCTTGGCAACGGAAGCAAGACCCTCTGCATCACTTCACTGAATGCTGTTCAGTGCTACATTCGGGTAGGTGGAAGTGCAGTTGCCGCAACGACTGCCGATTATCCAGTTCCGGCGTACGGACAGGTGACCATCACGAAAGAGCAGGACGCAGACTATATTGCATATATCGCTCCTGACGGTGGCGGCTCACTGCACATTATGAAGGGGGAGGGCTGGTAATGCTCTTCCGCTCACGACTTCGTGGCAGGCTCCGCTACTACAATACGAGTGGCGGACCTATCCCTTCTGCTCTCGTACAGGAGAACGGAAGCTTCATCCTTACTGAAGATAACTTCTACATCTTGACCTAATGCAAATCCCTGTGTTGAGTGGGGTTTTTGTCGATAATGTCTCCGACTTTCGGACCTCATATCCCAGAAACCTCATACCAGTCCCGAAGCAGCAAGGTATCTCAAGCGGATACCTTCGCCCTGCGGACGGGATTGTTGCGTTTGGTACAGGTGCTGGTGCTGACAGGGGTGGTATCAACTGGGAAGATACTTGCTATAGGGTGATGGGTTCAAGCCTTGTACGCATCGATTCTGATGGCACTACGACCACTCTGGGAAGTGTCGGTACGAACAACTGTTGCGTGTCGATGGACTACTCGTTCGACCGGCTTGCTATTGCATCCAATGGAAACCTGTTCTACTGGAACGGAGCCACTCTCTCGCAGGTTACTGATACCGACCTTGGAACTGTGATTGACTGCATCTGGGTCGACGGGTACTTTATGACAACGGACGGGACTTCTCTGGTTGTGACAGAGCTGAACGACCCGATGTCAGTGAACCCCCTCAAGTACGGCTCGTCCGAAGTTGACCCTGACCCCGTGAAGGCTCTGCTTGAGCTACGGAACGAGGTGTACGCAATCAACCGGCACACCATCGAGGTGTTCCAGAACACTGGTGGCTCTCTGTTCCCGTTCCAGCGCGTTGAAGGAGCGCAGATACCGAGGGGAGCTATTGGAACGCACGCCTGCTGTGTATACATGGAGTCTATCGCATTCATCGGTGGCGGCAGGAACGAAGCTCCGGCGGTATGGGCTGGTGCAAATGGACAGTCCGCAAAACTGTCTACACGGGAGGTTGAACAGATTCTGAAGGGATACACCGAGGCGCAGCTGGCACTTGTCAAGATGGAAGCCCGTGTTGTCGATGCTCACCAGTTCCTTTACATCCACCTTCCGGACAAGACTCTGGTGTTTGATGGTGCGGCATCGAAAGAGATCGGTCAGCCTGTATGGTTCATATTGACGACCAGCATTGTTGGTGACGGTCGATATCGTGCGTGGAATTTCGTATGGTGCTATGATAAATGGCTCTGTGGAGACCCGACATCATCGGAACACGGATACCTGTCTACCGCAGTATCGTCTCACTACGGGCTGCTGAATGGATGGGAGTTCGGCACAGCGATTGTGTACAACAACTCAACAGGCGCAATCTTCCACGAGTTGGAGTTGGTCTGCCTGACAGGGAACGCTGCGCTTGGCGATGATTCGACTATTTGGACCTCGTATAGCACGGACGGACTGACGTGGAGCGCGGAAAGGCCGAGGTCAGCCGGAAAGATGGGTGAGCGGAACAAGCGTATCACTTGGATGCAGCAGGGATTCATGCGGAACTGGCGGATTCAGAAGTTCCGAGGCACAAGTGATGCACATATGTCTATTGCACGACTTGAAGCGACACTGGAGGCTCTGAATGTCTGACTTCCGACCACTGACACGAAGCCAGTTAGGCAAGTTCCTTCCCGATCCGAGGGCTGTGAAGGCGTTTGAGCAGTTGCTTGCGAATACAGCGGAAGTAACTCCAGAGGACATTACAGCAATACAGATTAACTCCGACAATGCTGTAGCGGTAGCTAATGAGGCATTATCGCTGATCTCTGATTTACTTTTAAAGATGGAGCCTGTTCCGACGACCAAGACTGGGGACTTCACTCTTGACCCTACGGATAGCCTTGTCATAAACAATAAATCTGGGTCAACTTGTGTGGTGACGCTTCCAGATGCTATCATATATCCAGGTCGGCAGGTCACATTCCAGAACTATCAGGACGAGGCACTAATTTCAGCATCGAGCGATGTTGTCCCAAGGGGTGGGGGTGCGGCTGGAACTGAAATACTGGACGATGTTGCAGGCAACTGGGCGACTCTTGTATCTGATGGAACGAACTGGGTGATAATGAAGGCGGCTCCCTACAACTCTATGCTACTGGAATAATGGCAATCACATACCTAAACATCATCCCTCGGAAGCAGGCTGAGGCGGCACAGACTGTGCAGTATACCGCTGTCAACTGCACGACTATCATCGATAAGTTCACGGTCACGAACACGACCGCAAGCAATGCTACTTTCGCGGTGAACCTTGTCGCGAGTGGTGGGACAGCGGGAGACTCAAACCTTGTCCTCGCACCGACCACGATCCCTCCAGGTCGTACATATACCTGCCCAGAGCTTGTGGGGCAGACATTGCAGAGTGGTGGGTTCATCAGCACGCTGGCGGGTACAGCATCAGCACTCACAATCAGCGCAAGCGGGAGGGAAATCGTATGACGAGCAAAGATAGCTTATATGCCAACCTCCATGCGCTAAGGGTTCCGCAGGACGCAATAGATTATCTTATTGCGCTATGGGATGTGATACAGTTCTTTGACGATGTTGCCGATAATCCTGCCGATGTGCAACGTAAGGATACGGATATTGCGCTTTGGAATGTGCTTGTCGGGATGCAGATGAACACGTTTTATGCAAGACATCAAGCGCATTTATTGCCGATGATCGGGAATGCGATTCTCAAGTGGCAAGGATCTGATAAGGCAGAACGAAACGGTGATGTTGGCGCAAAAACCTTTGTTTGGAGAGCATCGTTTTACGACATTGTTTTAACGGTCGTACAGTTATGTAATGGTCCGCAATTCGCTATGGATAACGCGGATATAGTGATGAACCTGTACGGCGAAGACTATGAAGAATACTTAAAGGAGTTTGCATAATGCCAGACCCAGTTACAGGATTAGCCGCAGCCAGTGCTGTCGGCTCTATAGGCGGGGGATTGATTGGAGCTGACGCACAAAGTGATGCGTCTTCGGCTGCTACTGCCGCACAAGAGCGTGCTGCAATGATGAGTGTGGAAGAGCAGCGCAGGCAGTTTGATGCCATGCAGGCTCTTCTTAAACCATACACAGAAGCTGGCGTTGGTTCATTAACAGCCCAACAGCAACTACTCGGTCTTGCCGGACCGGAAGCACAGGCAGCCGCGATACAAGGGCTTGAAACTGGTCAGTATCAGGAGCTGGCACAGCAGGGAGAAAATGCTATGCTTCAGCAGGCTGCCGCGACTGGTGGGATGCGAGGCGGAAACATACAGGGCGCACTTGCGCAGTACCGTCCGCAGCTACTTAACTCTCTCATCCAGCAGCAGTTTAGCAACCTTGGTGGTCTGACTCAGATAGGGCAGGCTTCTGCGGCAGGTGTAGGAGCCGCTGGCATGAATTTAGCTGAACAGATAGGTCAGCAGTACAGCAATATGGGTACAGCGCAGGCGCAGAACGCTCTTACGCAGGGTCAAATTAAGTCTGATATGTATTCCAATCTTCTCCCTTCGGCTATCGGGTCTATCGGGGGACTTCTTTTTTAAGATATGGTCACTCCACAGAGTTATCAGTTCACGGTGCAGGACCCTTTTGCTGCCGCAACGAAGGGGTTTAACTTCGTGCAGGGTATTCGTCAAGCACAAATGCAGAAAGAGGCGTTAAAGCAGCAAGCTGAACAGCAGAAACTATTGCAGGAAAAGCTTAACGGTCTCATGCAGACCCCGTCTAATCAGCGAACTGCGCAGGATTATGCTGATTTGTCCATGCTGATGCCTAAAGAACAAGCAGAATCCATGCGGAAATCATGGGATCTGATTGGTGCTGATAAGCAAGCTTCATATAAGCAGAGGCTTATGGCTCCACTGGCGGCAATACGGTCAAACAACCCAGCTATAGCGCAAAGCCTGTTCGAGCAGTACGCAGCGGCAGAAGAGAATTCAGGTAATGCAGAGCAGGCACAGGCATACCGCACGGCAGCAAAGATTGTTGAGCTGAATCCAGAGAGTGCTGGGATGTATGTAGGGAGCTTGCTGGCGAATGCTCCTGGTGGGAAAGAGGCGATTGATGCGATTGAAGCACTTGCCACCGGTCAGCGCGAAGAGCGGATGCAGCCGATTGAGGAAGGAAAGGGCATGGCAGCAATCGCCAAGACTGAAGCCGAAACGGCAAAAGTGGAGGCGGAGACTGGCGCAGTCCCTGCTGAAATCGAACTTAAAGAGGCGCAGGCGCGTGAAGTTGATGCGAAAATCAATGATATGACAAGGCGGTACGACCTTGATGTTGAGAAGCTGGAAGTAGAGAAAGACCGTATTCGTCAGAATATCAATGTCAAGCGTCAGGAACTGCTCCAGACGGGCGTGAAATTATCAGCAGGCTCCGAAAAGGCTGTGAACGAGGCAGTGCTGAAGTCTACCGAATCCACCGAAACCGCTTCCAGATACCGTGCGCTCGCTGACGAGATGGCGGCATCGGGGGCAGTCGACGGCTGGGGTTCCGGCACGTTGGAGAACGTGAAGAGGTTCTTTGGTGCGCAGGATGCATATACAGCTCTACAGGAAGAGTACGACCGGATGAGCAAAAGCGCGATTATGGCATCGTTGCCGAAGGGTCCAGCATCTGATAGAGATATTGAGTTCGCGAAGTCGGGTGTCCCGAAGCCAAACGCTCCTGTTGCTCATAAGGTACGGTATCTGCGCGGGATGGCGAAGATTAACGACATTGCGGCACGGGCAAGCGACNCACAGGCTGGATGGATNAGCGCAAACGGAAACCTTGGTAATGCACGCACCGACATGAACGTGAACGGTGTGATGGTGAGGGCTGGAACTCCGTTCTCCGCATACTACAAGACAGTGATGAAGGGTAAAGGCGCAGCGGCTCCTACACGTGGCTACCTCAATAAGTACTGACAATGGCAAAACCCGATTATAGGCAGTATGCAAGAGACGAGGCGTTAAGGCAGGGAGTCAACCCTGACATCGTCCTCAAGCTTATACAGGTAGAGTCCTCTGGAGACGCTACCGCTGTATCAAGTAAAGGCGCACGCGGTCTGATGCAGCTCATGCCGGCCACTGCCAAAGCGATGGGCGTAAAAGACCTTAACAATCCTTGGCAGAACATCAAGGCAGGCATCTCATACCTCAAGAAAATGAAGCTCCAGTTCGGCACTGACGAGCTTGCGCTTGCGGCATATAACGCAGGACCGAATGCCGTCATCAAGTATGGTGGCGTTCCTCCGTATAAAGAGACGCAGAATTATGTCCGAAAGATTCTCGGAGGGTCAGAGGCAATGGCTGCTGAACCAGAAGAGTCACCGCTAACAAGAGCGTATAAGGCGTACAAAGCCGGCAAGATGGAACCGCAGGACGCGGCACAGTTTGAGTACGATGTGCTGAACGGGAATATTGTTCTTGCTCCAGGTGAAACTATCCGTAAGAAGCCGCCGGTCTACGAGCTTCCGAAGCGTGTCATCAATGCGTATAACAGCCGGAGAATGGAAGAGGAAGACCGCCAGGAGTTGGAGCAAGACCTGAAAGATGGCATCGTTGCGCTTCCGAGAGGTGTAAAGCTCCAGAGACCTCCAGAGCTTACCACTGGTCAGCAGTTGGCGATGGGCGCGGGAAATGTGGCTACAGGTCTGGCAGGGCTTGCTGATATCGTTGCGTCTCCAGTTGCTGGCGCGCTGAATGTGCCGATTATGGCGATGGGCGGTGAACCTGTATTCCAAGCTGCCCCGACAAGGGCCGCTGTTGAGGCAGGGCTTGAGAAGCTTGGTGTTCCCCGTCCAGCGACAAAGCAGGAACGGATGCTTCAGGCTATCACGGAAGGCGGAACGGCTGGTATCGCCACAGCGGGTGCTGGTATGGCAGGTATGGCGGCAGCTCCGGCTATCTCGGCTGCGGCTCCGACTGTTGGTCGTACAATTGCGGCAGGATTGGCTGACTCCCCGATCTTGCAGGGCGTGTCCGGTGTCACTGGTGCGGCATCTGGTGAATTGGCACAACAGAAAGGCGTTGGACCTATCGGTTCAACTATCGCTTCACTGGTAGGCGGTGTCGCTCCGTTCGTGGCGAAAGGAACCGCAGGGCAGATAGCAAAGAAGGTCCGCCCGAAAGCCGGTCCTAAAGCAGGCGCAGAAGTGCCTGTAGACGCTCCAGAGCGAGTTTATTTTGACGAGGCAGGCAATATAACTGATGAAGGCGTAGCGTTCGCCACACGGAACGGCATAGCACCAGACGAACTCTGGTCGGCAATGGGTGCAGGCAAACCGAAAGCCCTAGAAACAGCAGAAGCTCCTGCTCCGGTTGGACCTTCGGTCACAAGGACCAGAGTCTACACGGAAGGGGAAGCACCTCCGGCAGTACCAGAGAGACCGCCGGTTGTTGAGGGTGAAGTGGCTCCAGAGGCTCCGGCTCCAGCAGTACCGGAACCGACATCGGCAGGTATCACACCAGAAACTCCGCTCAATAAGGCGGCAGAGGCAAGACTTACGGAAGCCGCAAGTGAAGGTGTACCACTGACGAGAGGACAGGCTACGCAGGAGTTCGGTATACAGGATACCGAGCAGATACTGAAGTCAGCCGTAGGACCGGAAGCCGATGCCGCCAGAACCTTCCTGCAAGAGCAAGCCGAAGCAATCAAGGGAGCTGTTGAGAAGTTCAAAGCATCCGTAAGCGACCAGACGCTCACCGGTGCAGAACGCGGTGAACTGGTCAAAGAGTCACTGCGTGAACTGCGTGATGCAGGGAAGAAGGGTGTCGCAGAGCTGTACAATCAGGCACGGGAGCTTGGCGGAAAGGATTTCGTACTTGACACAGAAGATTTTGTTAAGAGTGCGAAAAACTTTCTGATTGATGCTGGAACATCGGATGTCGTAAAGAATGTCCTCAAGCAGGAACTGGCGAGGTACGGACTCATTGGTAAGGTGAAGACGCTGAAGAGCGGCGGCACGATGAACGAGCTTGGCGAGACCGTTGTTGTGCTTGACGATGGAACGAATATCAAGTTTGCCGGACCGCAGGAGCAGTTGAGTATCGGCAATGCAGAGAAGCTTAATCAGGCACTTAACCGCCAGTACTTGCAGGATCCTCATTCAGTTGGTGCGCTGAAGCGGTCTCTGGATGACGCTGTTGAGAAGTTTGTTCAGGAAGGCGCATCCGGTGAGGCTGGAGAGGTTCAGCAGGCTCTGAAGGCAGCGAGGGCGGCATACCAGCAGCAGAAGAAAACATTCTCCGCAAAGGACATCATTCAACGGCTGATTGACTTCAAGAAAGGCACAACCACTGACGCAGTGCTTCCAGAGCGTGCAATCCCCAGCATCCTCACTGGCGGTCCAGAGGCGGTGTCGAACCTGAAGCGCATTAAAGCCATCCTGCTTGCAAACCCCACAGAGAAGAGTAAGGCGGCATGGAAAGCGATTAAGGGTGAAGTTATCGGGAGCCTCTTTGACAAAGCGTACACGGTCAATGCGAACGTCGGTGGAGGGCAGGTAGGTGTTATCAGTGGCGCGAAACTCCGCACTGCCATCGAGAAGTTCGGGCGTGACAGGTTGAAGGATATACTGGACCCAGCGGAGATGAAGCAGTTGGAGAAGCTGGAGCGCATCATCGGAAACGCAACAATTCCTATCAGTGGCACAACAAACCCTTCGGGAACTGCTGCACGAATTGTTAGATTCTTCAGCGGGGCAGGAAAGACTGTCGCTCATGCAGTACCGTTCGGTAGTGTTGTGATGGCGGAGGCGAAGACCCTACTGGCGAAAATCAAGCAGCGCGAAACGCTCACCCAGATGACCAGCTACACGAAAGAGGCGGCGAAGGTCGAAGGGACGAAAGCAGCACCTGGAGCCAGCAAGATGGAGACCATCAAAGATAAAGCCGATGAACTGGGTAATGACATTATTCAAGGCTTTTTGGACTTGGCTCCGAAAGTTGTTGTCCCCGTTGTCGAACAGCAAAGAGAAAAACGATAAACCACAACATAAGATGTTGAAAATAGGACAGCCGTATCCAATCTTCACAGATGTAAGCGGGAAGCCTCTTGACGGCGGATATGTATACATAGGCGAATCTGGGCTTAACCCAGAGACAAGCCCGATCGTGGTGTACTGGGATGAAGCATTGACAATTCCTGCTGCGCAACCACTACGAACCGTCAACGGGATGATTGCGAGGAATGGGTCTCCTGCTGAAGTGTGGTTTAGCGGATATGACTACTCGCTGACAACGAAAGATGTTAATGGTGTTTTACTGACACATATACTTTCGCAGTTTGGTATTCCTGAAGGTTCACTAAGCGCACCTGACGGCTCATCTCTCATAGGCTACATAGCAGAGGGCACTGGCGCAGTTGCTACGACTGTGCAGGATAAACTCCGTGAGAG
>JGI11705J14877_10001758_pt1 | contig 12089 bp, 9 predicted proteins | sample Etolaghawater15m_FD_14877 | JGI IMG/M metagenome (IMG submission 14877) | reverse complement strand
CTGTATCTCTGCACCCCAATTCGCAGTATCAGAAGGGGATACAGATATAGACACTTGGTTGGCGCGGGTTTTCATTAGCGCCCAGTCGCCACGAGAGTTCTTNACNCTGCCAAAGAAAGTAGCAAGGCGGCTGTTCCCAGAGTTTGTAGTCGGGTCACTCCACGTTGTACCGTCAGTGCTAATCAAATAGTTATCAGCAGTGCCACGCCCAGCATATAAAGTGCCTTCGTATGGAACTACTGAGGTGATCTCATTGGTGTCATCAACGTATACCGGCAAGAAGACATCGTTGGATTCGTCCCACTTGACGATAGCTCTGCCCATAGAGGCGTAGTAGTTACCGCCAAACTCAACAGGTCGAGACTTCCACTCGCTACCACCTGTCAGAATTACGGCAACGTCATCAATCTCGAACTCGTCACCACTGACAGATAGAGTAAAGATAAATTGTATGGCTGTAGCCGAAGCATCTATCGTTCGGGTTACTTCGAGCAGCGCCCAGTCTGAATCTGTAGAAGTTGACGAGGTACTTGTGCCAACACCATCTGCAACTCCAAGAGAGATATTTCCAGTTCCAGATACTCGCCGTGCGTAAGCAACAGCAGTTATCTCTCGACTGCGAAGAACCGTGTCCGTTCCCACGTAGTTCTGTGTGCATGTGCCACTATTAGCGTCAGCGGTTATAGATAGAGAGTACGTGCCTGAACGAGAGTTAGTGGATGATGCGACTGTTGTGTTCGTACCGTCAGTCCATCCAGTAGTGTTGCCAGTCTCGAAGCGACCGTTACGCACAATAGCGTCTACTTCATCTTCTTTGTACGAAGGAATCAACTCTCCCTCGAACATTGCAAGAACACCGTCTGTGTATCCGTACTCATCACACGATGACAACTGTGAGCAGCGCGACAAACCGAAGCCACCAGACCAGTCCACCTGTGAGTAGACACGCCCGTATACAGGGTCAATAGCGGAGTAGTTGCTGTCTCCCTGCGCTTGTGGAACTGGCGTAGTAGGAACAGGTACTTCTTCCCAACCACCAGGTCGGTTCGGGTCGTTGTTCCACAGCGTTAGTTTCAGCAGATTGGTAGTACCGTCTGCGTTGGAAACAACTATGTCTGAGTCGTATCCTGCGTTCGGCATTAGTAGGTTGGAACCTTTCGGCGGGACTTAGAAGCCTTGTAGCCCTGCCCTGAGTTGATCTTGTTTCTGAAGTGAGTCAACTTCCGAAGTGCAATGCGCTGCTCTTCATCATCGAACTGGTCTATCTCAGGGCCTTCAAAGAACTCAAGTGCTGCGTAATCGTACAGCCTGTCCAGTTGAGGGCCGTTGATCTCGATAGTGTCAGTCCCAGATGTCATCGTACTAAGAAGACCCATGCCTTCTACAAGAATCTGGTCTCCAGTACCAATGGTGTATGGAATGTAGATGTTGTCACCACGTTCTTCCCAGTATGGAAGTGAATCGCTGTAAGGTCGAGGCGGCTCTGTACGTCCAGCAGTTGCAATCAGTTCATCCGCATAGAAAGTGATAGCGGTTCCTGAAGTAGCATGGAGTCCAACTTCGATTGTGCTAGAGACTGCACCAAGGTTTGTGGATACGGACAAACGCTCCCAGCCACCTCCAGAATGAGTGGTTCCGGTAACGGCTGTACCGCTATCCACACTGATTGCTGCGGAGACACGGCTTGCGGTTCGACAGTAGACCCAGACGGTGACGTTGAGTTCTTCTCCATCGTAATTAGTAGGATTGTTGGCAGATAGGTAAGCTGTTCCGACATTGGATGCTGTGACCACCATCTTTCCCGACTGATCGCCAGCGAACACCATCAAGTTATCCGGTTCGTTCGTTTCAGCTTCAGCCGTTAGTGTGATATTAGATGTAGTCCAGTCCGTGAGCGCTCCCTCGAAATCACAGTCGAGGTCTTTCACGATGTTGTCACCGAACGAGTTAGCGTCGAGTCTTTTCTCTACCCAAATCTTGCGGACATATCCAGGCTGAATAGAAGAAGGTCGTGCGTACTCTCGCTGTGCCAGTACACCGTATAGCGTTCGGTCGTAGACAACTTGGTACACAGAAGGGAACACCGCTGCTACCGCATCATTCAGTGCGTCCTGCAACTGATCGGGGTCATATCGGTATAACTGGAAGTTCACAGAGCCGCTTTCGGCAGTGAGGTTAGTGCCAAGTAGGTCTAATGCGCCTGTAGCGCCTGTGTGATCGTTTACACGCCGCCTAACGTCATCATTGTTAGTTCCCAAGATGCGTGCGTAGGCATCAGAGTAGACATCATCATCTTCCGTGAGGTTTGTGATGTCTGTGGAGATAAGTGCGGTAGACGCAGCAATGTCAGTTGTCGTTGCGAACTGACCGATATACGCGCCTATATGACGAGCAAATCCAGGAAGTGCCGTGTTCAGGGTGGTTGTTGGCATACCTACTCCTGTGGTTTCTGAAGAAGTTTCTTCAGTTGTGCCTCTTGATACTGCTCGTAAAGATTACCCGCTTGGGCATCAGTAAGTTTCTTGCTGTGAGGAACTACAACGCCAGTATTCTCGTCTGCGTGCAGATAATGAACATCCCAAGTCTTATCCGCTGGGTTGTAAAACATCTTGACAGCAGGGTTCTTTGAGAACAGTTTGGCTAGTTTTACATCAGCAGCGCGCTTCATCGGGTCAACGTCCCACTGCTGCAAGGTCTCTTCGTAAGCCCTGTCACCAGCAGTCGAGTCTGTCGATACACGGTCTACAGTGTCACCAGCCATGAGAGCGTGCGACTGCTTATCACCGTAACCGACACGCCCATCAGGAATTACTACGGTTCCAGTAATGCGTCGCCCGTCCTTGAGGGTAATCCCACCGGGAGCTTCAACAGTAGATGTGACTATACGTGGAGCCTCAACGGTAGTCCTGATGTGTTTAGCCAAAGTAACCGTTCCCGCTTCCTACGTTGGCAAGAAAGTCTGCTGTACCAGCGTCAGTGCTGTACTCAATAGAACCAAAGCCACCAAATCCGCGCTTGAATGCTTGAGCCTTTTCTTGATTAGGCACAAGTTGTGCGTATCGCTCAGATCTGTTCAAAATATGAATCGAGTTGAGGGTGGTGTCGGAGTCCATTGCTGCCGTACCAACCTTGAGTCTTGCCCAGTACAAAGGACTTACATGCTCTCGTGCGCCTGTTGGCTGAACGTAGGTTGGCTTGAACGGTTCGTTGTCCTTAGCCATTACGTCTCTGAGAGGGGCTGCTACCCATGCGGCAGGGACTGAAGCAAACGTGATAGCACCGTCTTGTGCAAGTGAAACACCACCAGATGCAGTGCCGTCTGTTTCGTCCAAGTCAACCCACGTAGTGCCGTTGTAGTAATCAGCCGTCAAGGTGTTGGTTGTACTGTTGGCTGCCTCTACGTCTATCTGAACGCCACGGAACGGCAAGTGCGAGCCAAGGAAGATAGCGTCTCCGTTAGCAAGCGTATTCAGTGAGTCGAGACTAATATCGTCAGCAGTTCCAGGGTCGTTCTGGGCTTCTTCTGAGTAATCAGTAAATGTTGCCCCGCCATCCTGAGTCACAAGAACTGTGAGCCAAGAGTTTAGTGCGTACTCCACAACGGTAGCCGTTGAGAGATTGTGGCAGGACAGGTAAAGGTTTCGTGTACCTTTGGGGAGACCTGTGGTTTTTACAGTGGTAGTTGCGGCTAGTCCACCGGCTACATATCCAGCCAGCCTGACTTCGTTATCCACCGCTCCAATTGTCTGAGTGGGCATCTGTGACCTCTTCTTCAAGTATGTAGTGAGGGAGAAGAATTGCTCCCTCTCCCCCACAGTTTATGTGCTAACTGCTAACAATGTACAGAGTAACGGCTGTAGCAGATGTTCTCCGCCATACCAGTACCGCTGCTTCGTTAGTCAGAATCGTGTTTCCTGTATCTGCAACAGTGACACCAGTTCCACCAGCAAAAGTAACCGTTTGGGTTCCGTCGTTGATGTAATAACTGGTGATGGATTCATTGTCTTTTCCCAGAGGTACACCAGCAATAATGTTTGCCGCTGTATCTGTGGTGACTGTGCCAGCACCTGTTGCTGAAGTGTGGACATTGATTCCTGCAAGAATGTCGGCTGCTGCCAACGTCATGTCCTGAGAATTATCGTCTACTACAGTAAGGATTTCTGTGTTTCGACCAGCTCGAACTGTCACGGCAGCAGGGCCTACAAATTCGATGGGGTCTATTGAGTTTAGTTTAGGCATAACTGCCTCCGGTTTGTGCGTTCCGCTTCCTTGCAACGCACTGCGCTGGTAAATAAAAGAGTTGGGGCAGAGCCGAAGCCCTGCCCCCTAAGAGTCTTGTTTAGGACTCAGTGATACCAACAGCCTGCCATCCAGCAGCGGCACTAACGCCGTTGCATTCGATTCGGGCTGATTCACCCTGATCAATCACGATGCACGTTGTAGATGCGTCGCTCTGTTGAACAGTAATTGCTTCAGCAGCATCGGCTGCGTTGGTAATAAGCACTGCACCACCCTGAGTGCCTGTGCCTGATGGTAGTACCACAGTTCGAGCCGACCCGCCTGGGTCTAGGTTCTGGTGATATGCATCAGCAGCAGTCAGAGTTTTAGTCCCAGTAAGAGTCTCAGTGTTCGCATCTCGGATGCGAGGGATTCCGATACTCATTTAGGAGTCTCCGTGTTTCTTGCTTATGTGGATATTCAGTCGTCGTTCGCTAGTTGTTGACGTTGGACACTGAGAACATTTGAACGGTCGAGGTTTTCGTTTCCGAACTTGACGTTCGCCCGAAGGCTGCGACTCCGCCTGACTAACTTCGCTCTCACCAGAATTCGTGCGATCTTCCGAAGCTGCTTGTGCCTCCTCAAAGGTGGACAGCGCTACAGGAAGAAAACCGCGCTCTAGTGCGGTGGCGAGTTGCCCGGGTCGGACGTTGCGGACGACAGGTTGATAAGTACCATCCTTCTGCGGTTGAAGCAGGTATGCGGAATCAGCCGATACAAAATCCAGTTTAAGAAGCGCTGCTTCTATATCGCCGAAACGGCCCTCTATGTCGTCAAGAATGACTTTGAACGAACTCGATGAACGAGACAAGTCTCGCAACGATTCCGCCGCTGCCTTCATAACTTCCATAGGAGGCTTGGAATGATTGTTTGCTAATACCACTACGATGGAACCTTTCTACCGCCGCGTTTCCCACGTTTACGTCTGCGCCGAACAGTTTTGGCTTGTCCAGTAGGAGCGACCGAACTGGATTTGCCCGAAGCAACAGCTTCCGGTTGCTGATCTAGCACAGGCGGAGTCTCAGAATATGCAGGTCGAACACCGCTGGGTGCGGACTGATATAGCCCACGCCCGTTCGGGTTCTTGAACCAAGAGACGCGCTCTTTTGGATTTAACGGGAGCATTTTGGCAAGCATGTACTGCCGGTCTGCCATTGGAACTCTAAGCGGGTGTCCGTCTTTGGTGTCATACAGAATGATGTAATCATCCTCTGTTTCTGACATACGGGCAATCGCATAGTTGTCACCAGCAGCAAGTCCACGGTCAGTCTGGGCAATTGAATTACCCTGCTGCGCCTGCTCCTCTATCCAGCTTTGTGTCTCAGTAGTCATAAGTCTTTAGCTAACTACGTCTGCGGCAGAGTAAGCCTCAACAGCCCACTCGTCCACGATTTCAGTTTCACCCCAGACACCGACAGTTACGATGTCAGTACCTCGGGAGCGGATGTCCTTGTCGTCGTCGGCTTCAATCTCCTGAGCCATGCAGAGCGCGAACGCCTGTGGTGAGAAGATTGCGCCCTTCGCGTCACCAGAACCATCTCGTGCGATGATTCCCGATGACCAAATCTGGACACCAAAACGCTTTTCCTGTCCACGCCAGTAGTTCGTGATGACTTCTTCAGAAGGCCCTGATGGGCGAGCGCCAGCAGACATGACAGTACCACCTGCCTGAATACCTGCGTCCTCTTCTACAAGTCGGCGAATCTGCTCTGGGTGAAGAACAGCGTTGATTGTGCCACCTGGCGCTGGGCCAAATGACGAGTTGTTGTCTGTCTGCATGTATGCAACAGCACCGGCGATGTCAGGGAATGTAATGTTCTCGCCTGCGCCTGGAATTGAGAGACCCGTTACGGAGTCAAACAGAGTCACCAGATCGGACTCCCGAAGTCGTCCGAGGGCAAGACCCTGCATCATTCCAACCTCAGAAAGAACATCTTCCGAGTTTTCTCGCTCCAGTACGCGGGATACGAACGTCAACACACCATGCTCGGAAGCAGTCACGTTACGAACAGTGACAGTTACCTGCTGGGCAGCGTTGATCTCGACACCCTCAGTCAAAGCAGCAGCAGTCAATCGACCCCAGAGAGGGATGTTCTTCTGCTTCTCGCCTTGAGCAAGGTCATATCGAGTTACCAGTGAAGCCGTAGGGCCTGCTGGTTCTACGTTCGCAATCGCAGGAGCGACTACGGTGAGCGACATATCAGACAGGTTAGATGAACTTGAAAGGGTAAGACCTTCAGCCATTGTTCTAAGCCTTTATTACTTGAGCCAGCCTTCGGCTTTGCCGATAGCTGTCCACTCGTCTATGTTTGCTATGTCTCCATTCAGAAGCGCTTGATTTGCTTCGGTGCGAGAGCCGTAAGTAACGGAACCGCCCTCAGACGCGCCTTGAGTGGAAGGGGGAGGTGTTGGTGTCGCAGCTTGCGCCTGAACCGGAGGTGCTTGAGGTGTTGGAGTAGCGCCCTTCATTCCGTCGATGTTCTGCTTTGCTATCTGAATCAATTGATCGACAGGCATTGCAGTAGTCGTGTTCTGCCAAACCTTAGAGTCGAGGTACGAAACCCCGACTTTATTAGCGTCGGCATACTGTTGTACTTCAGTTGCTATACGAAGGCGGTCTCCGTCCGACCACTCAACCTGTTGCTGCTGTTGCGGCTGAGGCGTAGGGGCTGGCGCTGGAGTGCTTGCCTTCTTTTTCCAATACTCGACCTGTTCTTCAGGTTCCATTTCCTCTACTTGACGCTGCTCGATTTTAGAAGCCATGTCCCGAATAGGGGCAAGAGCCTCGTCTAGCTGCGATTGAACACTGGTCTTGATCTGAGCCATTTGTTGGGCGTTCCAGTTATTGTTACGTCCAATTACTGTTTTCTCGACACGACTTAAAGCGTTCTCAAGGTCTTGGAGGGTGACTCCCTGAGTTGGTTCAGGAGCGGACTGTTCTTCCGTTCCCTCTTTTGGCTGCTGTTCTGCTGCGTTATTAGCCGAAACTTCAGCGGCGATAGCTGCCTCATCTGGTGAAGCCGAAACTTCGTTTTTCATTGTCATTGGGCCTAAACCTCTAATCCCGAAAGATTTTTACTGACTGTATTTACGCATAACCCTAAGTGGCACGTCAAATAACAATGCCACTTTGAATGCCGAATGTTTCAAGGGGTTTTACCTGTGGGTCTCGCCAGAAGTCGCGAGCATCGTCTACTCCATCTGGAGCAACAGCGTTCTGTGAATGACGCATAGTGTCGGTGTAACCCCAACGGAACAACCATGCGTCTAATAGTGGGTCTTGCTCACGCATTGCAACCCGTACACGAGACAGTTTAGATAGGAACGTTTTCAACGAAGGAGTCTCTTGTTCTAACTCTTTACGCCTATTTGCACTGGCATCTTTCCATTCTCGATATGCTGGCTCTAACACGTTAGCGTTAGCCATCGAGCCGAGAACCGCATCGTCTACGTCGCGCCAGTAGTATTCAAATCTTGATCGTCCTTGCCAGAACTCGTTGACAAGCGCAGGGATATTGCGCCCCGTAGCAAATCTTTCTTGAACATAGGCGTAGACTTCGTTGCCCCACTTCTTTTGGAAGTTAGTAACTGCAATGTCTCTGGCTTCGTAATCAAAGCCGGTCGGTTTATCGAAATCGTCAGTCGCCAGGATGTCGGTGACATATTCGTTGTAGGCAATGTCTTCTGGGCGCTCTTCGCCAAACTTCTCAGCGGTTTCCTCAAAGTAGGTAATCGCAACGGCGAACTCTCCTTCTGGGTCATTCAACTCTTCAAGCCGTGAACGGCGGATTGCGTTTGCGTTAGACAAATACATCTCACGGAACTTACGCAAGTCCATTACTTCAGGGTGCGAGGTAAGTAGATCAATACCTTCTTTGAGTTGGTCGTTCCACTCGTCCTCAATGTTCTGGTGACGGCGGTGGTACTTCTCAATGACAATATCTTCTTCATCACCACGCGCCACACCTTCATCGAGTATTGCTTGATTTAAACGCTGCAATTCCTCGAACTCGGCAGGAGCCATTGGCACGTCACCAGCATTAATGCGGTCACGCTGCAAGCCGTTCAAGTCTTCCCAGTTTTTTCCGTATACGTCTTGAGAGATGCTGTTACGCAGGTCTCGTCGCCGTTCAGAAGAAGACAGTGGGCGGATTCTTCCACCAACAAGTTCAAGCCCAGTACCAACAGTTCCGGTCTTGTACGGGTCAGCAGCAAGGTTAGATTCTAGCCAGATAGGAATTGACTGCTTTCCAATGTGTTGCGTCCAGTCAGCAGGGCCAGATATATCACGACCTAAGAAGTCCTCGCCCATCGCAATGTCCCAACCAATACCGGCTGTTGGCGCTGAACGAGAACGCACCCACCTGATAAGAGGGTTCTTTCTTGCAACATCGTCTGTAAGGAATCCTTCTCTTGCGTCCTCATCCCATGATAGCGATGCTAACTTAGAGGACAATTTAGCGAACTGAGTCCAGAAGCCACCGAATCCAATCTTGTCGCCACCAATATCAATGGTCATAAAACTGGATTTAGACGGGTCAAGATGGTAGTCCTGCTTGCCTCCAGCAGCCTTCTTGGTTTCCACCATAATCAGGTACGAAAGCATTCCAAGACCAAGCATTCCAATCATCGACTGGCGCGCCATACTTCCTGCAACTCCGCCCTTGAATACATCGGCTAGAAGAGCAAGTGACGCTCGTGTGTAACGAGGTGAGAAGAATAGGATTCCACGTTCTAATTGCTGCAAGTTTGGATTGATACCGAGCGCAGATGATGACAATGCTCCGGTCATGTTGTTCAGGGTAGACGCTAGTTCTTCTAAGCCCTCTTGCCCTTTCAGCGCTGCGGACGGACGCATTGCCTTGTAATACTGGATACGAATGTAATCACCAGGAGCGACGAATGCGCTTTCAAACGGCTGCGCTGCCTTAGTGAACAACTTGTCCGCTGCTCTACCAACAGGGCCAGCCTTCGCGAGTATCGTTCCATTTTGAATTGCTTGGAACACGTCAGTAGACGTTCGTGATACTTGAAGCCCGTTACCGATTGCTTCGTTCACAATGTCCGCATCGTCAGCAAGTGATAGCAACATGCGGTCGTTATCGACCATTGCACGCCCTGCTTCTCTTACAGCCTTCCCCCAAGAAGCCATCATGCGAGCGCCAAGTTTAGGGTTGGTCACTGTCTTAGAAGCGGCAAGTCCTAGAGTTGGTAGACCCTGAATCATCCAGAAACCGAAGTCGAAACCAGTTCGACCGACACGCATTAGGTCGCCAGTCTCAGCAAGAACCTTGTTGAAGTTGCCGATAGTGTTCAGGTTTTCGCCTGGATACGCTCTGTTGATTAGCGCTTTTACTTCATCGTGACTCTCGAACAAGAACCCTGTGTACGCAGGCATTCGGTCACGAGGCGGGATAACAGATGGGTTCGCAGCAGCACGACCTGAAACCGCACCACCACGAGTAGGTATGTACATCTTGTCGCCAAGGGTTTCTACGTCTTGCTTCAGGATGGCAGTAGCATCTTCTAGTATTTGCTGAGTGCGCCCAATATCGTCACCGGCTGCACTTGCACGTCGCAGAATCTTCGCTGTTTCTGGAAGATGTTCTTCTATTGCAGATATAGTCTTCGGCTGTAGAGTTTTAGTTTTCCCTGTCTTTAGACGGTTGATAGCAGCCTTTGCTTTTTTCTGACTAGTACCAATATCCAAAATTCCGCTGTCAGGACGCTTTGACTCTGCTTGCATGTACTTGCGAAGCTGCTCATCCCATGCTGCTTTGTTCATGTCACGAGCATGTTCAATCAACGTCCGCTCTGGAGTCGTAAGAGAATATTCACCAGAATCTACGAGTTGTCGCACTTCATCATCACGCAGACTTCGTTCTTGTTGCGCTCGTGGCTTTTTACCCGGAGTTCGTGATGCTCCTGTTGGGCGAGAGTCATTGGCGATATGAACATCGTCATATACAGATAGACCGTCTGGGCGACGAGGAACATACCGTGCGGCTGCGTCGTCCAGTTTGTCTGTTGTTTTTATGACTTTCCCAGACTTGTGCATGTATTCGTGCAACAGTGAGTCTGTAGAGTCTTGGAAGTGACGTACATAAGATGCCAGTTCTGCTGTGTTTGCATCAAATGCTTTTACTGGGTCTACTGTGCCGCCGACTCTAAGACCACTCCTAGGTTGAGATCGACGAACGATTAACTCAGAATCCATTGCAGCACCTGGCGCAACAACGTCATCAATTAAAATTCGCTCTTCCCTAATGGGCAACTGCCCCTGAGAGTGCAAGTTTGAGAACATTTGTGCCCTAGAACGATCAAGCGTCCATGATTCAAGTTCTTGATTTGCAATATTAGGGCTTGATCGGTAAGCAACAACCGTCTCTCCATCATCGGAGAGAGATAGCAAATGCTTTCGCAGTGATGCAGAAGACTGTTGCCATTCGGAAATGGTGTTCGCATCGGGGACAAGGTTGTTCGATATGTACTCTAGGTGGGCAAGGCTACTATTTTCAGAAAGAGAGTTCGCAAAATCATCAACTACACGCTCAAACGGCACATCACCGCCAGCCCTAGCAGCCCTTATTGGCACATCATTGCCAATGGATTCATCTGGAACATACTTTCCAGCGCCTTCATCCCAGATACCAATGTTTCCGCCACCGAACTGTTTACGAATAGATGTACGGTTTATGTCTGCAAACAAGTTCTGGAAAACTTCGTTCCAAGTCCAGTTTTGACCGTTGATACCTGAATCAATAGCTTCAACGCCGGTATTCAGTATTCGCCCGTTCGGGCCTACACTGAACGCCTTGCCTTCCACCTTGCCAGTAGACGGAACAAAGCCTGTAACCTTCTCAGTTGTCTCGGATATATCGTCAACGATTCCAGTACCGGAGTTTTGTAGTCTGCGGAAAAACAGACTGAGAGTAAGTTCTGATTGCTTCTCTATCTGGTCAAGACCTTTAGCGTTGACAATCATTGCCTTGGCTGCGGCGCGAGTTCCGTCAACTACACGCACTGGGTTTACAACACTGAGAGTGGCGGTAACAGCGCCTTTGAATCGCTCTGGGACTTTGGTCTTTATGAAGTCACGAACAGCAGTGTCGTTCAAACGATCAACTGAGCGTGAGACATCTCCGAAATCTGCGAAGTTAGCCACCTTGCCTACAGCGGCAGGGGTAGACGACACAGCCCGAAGACTCTCACGCCCAGCCTTCGTAGATACGTTGACCACCCCTTTCGCAATATCAGCACCGAGAGCATTAGCAGCGCCACGAGCGCCACGAGCAGCAAGGCTTCCGCCACCAGTAGCAGCAGTAGCCACTATCTCTGGAATAAGTTCGATAGCGCCCTTTACACCAACATCTACATCTTCAAGAGTACGATCACCGGGAAGATTGATTGCTCCAAACGGGCCTGTAATGTCTACAGATGTTGAAGGCATCTCCGTGTTACGGAACGCCTCGGCTAGTGCTTGTGCCTGACCGGCGATGTTGAAGAATCCTGCGTCTTTTGCTTCCATCTGGCGAGCAAGTTCTTCTTCAAATCCAAATAAATCACCTGGAGTTACAGCGCCAGCAGTAGCAGTTACAGCACCACCTACAGTTTCAATACCCTTTTGCACATTCGCCAGCGCAGGCAACACTGCTTCTCCGGTGATGTTCTCTAAAACACCCGACCCGAAGAATGAGCCGAACTCTGGCTTACCCTGCGTATCTCGTGATGCTGTATCCGCTCCCACCTGAAACTCTCCGCCGAGAGGCGTGTTCACAGTCTCAGTAGCGCCAAGAGCCTGTTCGACTCGC
>JGI11705J14877_10001757_pt1 | contig 12092 bp, 9 predicted proteins | sample Etolaghawater15m_FD_14877 | JGI IMG/M metagenome (IMG submission 14877) | reverse complement strand
AAACGGTGCTTTACAGATCCAGTAGAATCGTTACCATCCGCTCATTCTCCGGAACACTTTCCAGCTTTAGCACATCAAAGGCACGCCCGGATAACTTCAGGCCCTTTTCCGTATGACGGTCGTTGATCCGCACAAAACTGCTTCGGTCTGTTTTCTCCGATCGGATAAAGATCACGCTACCCAGCGGAAGGGTCGCATGCGCTCCTGTGAGCTCATCGGGATGATACAGTTCGCCGGACGTGGTCGTATTGGCTCGTTCATCATCCTCATAAGGAAATACCCAGATGCTCCCCATCGATTCGATATTGCTGTCTCTCAGGTACGGGTTCGGGAAGGTTTTACTGGGTGGCAGGAGAATCGTGAGCTGCCGGCCAGGCCGAATCTCATTGAGATCTGTATCCGGGTTGAGTGCTTGCAGCTGGCGCAGGCTCAGTTCAAATCGTTCAAGTAGCGTTTCTACCGACTCGCCACGCTGCACAGTATAAAGAGTAAACATTCCCTGAGGGGTTGATTTGGATACATCTTCGGACACGCTCGGCGGCGCGGTGACGATTTCATGAACGACTAGTCGCTGCCCGATTCCGAGGCGGTCGGATGTCTTATCATTGAGGCGCCGCAATTCGGTCACCGTCATGTCATACATCCGGGCGATCGACGTAAGCGTTTCTCCGCTCTTCACCGTATGAAACCGGGTTTTCTGAAGCTCCACCCCAGATTCCAGGATCGATTCCGTTGATTGCTCGGCAGGTGGGCGATCCGCACCCCCAGCGCTGTCCGCACCCCCAGCACTAACTGCATCGCCTGCATTAACTGCATCCCCAGCACTAACCGCACCCCCAGCGCTACCATCAGCTTGCTCAATCAGTAGCTCCTGCCCCACCGCCAGATCGCTTCCCTGCAACTCATTCCACGCCCGTAGCTCGGCCACCGTTACACCATACATTTTGGAGATGCTAAACAAGGTTTCTCCCGGAGCCACAAGATGCGTTGTCCTGCCACCACGTTGTCCCGCTTCGTCAACCTGCTCGGGCGCGACAACCCGAAGGATCTGTCCCACACTCAGCTGATCCGATTGCAATTGATTCCATTTTCGTAAGTCATTCACGGCCACGTTATACATCCGCGAAATCTGAAACAGCGTTTCTCCCGATTTTACGGTATGGGTGGGCTTCTCCTGCAGGTCCCAGATCTCCGCGCTCAAAACCACTCCTTTCGCCCCATGCCCGGGTGCAATACCTAGCCCAAATAGCATTCCCATCAACCCGATAAAAAATAGGTTTCTCATGATTCCTCCTCCATTTCGATGTCCAGTATCGTTAGCGCCTCGGAAAGTTCGTTTTTTGCGTGATGATTTTCCACTTTTTCCGCCTGCGTGATGCCCTCTTGATAGACATTTCGCGCCTCCGTCTGATCCCCGAGCCGCTCCAGCGTCTTGCCCAGGTGATAATAGGCGCCAACCATCGCCGGATCTTTGTCCAGGATCGATCGGAACAGGGTTTTTGCTTTGCCGGGCTGATCCCGTTTTAGGAGCTCGAGGGCCAGGGCAAACCGGGAAAAAAGGTCGTCCGGATCTTGTCTCACGCGCATCGCAAGCAGGGGTACCGGGTCTTTTTTCATAGGGTTTGTTTTATTCGGGTTGATGGGGTTCGGTCTTTCGTTTGTGGATCCTCATGTGGGCATATCGGAAAAGCGCTCGCGGATTTCGTCCATCGAATCGCCGCCAAATTTCTCCAGGATCGCATTGGCCAGCACGGGAGCAATGACACTTTCGGCCACGACAATGGCTCGGGGGGCAGCACAAACGTCCGATCGTTCGTAGCGTGTGGGTTGTGCGGTTTTGGTTTCGATGTCTACGGTTTGAAGGGGTTTCAGCATCGTGGGGATCGGTTTCATGACGCCGCGGAGGATGAGTGGCATCCCGGTGGTCATGCCACCTTCGAGTCCGCCCGATTTGTCGGAACTGCGACCGAAGGACCGGGAGTTTCCTTTGTTATTTTCGTTGCCGTTTTCTCCCGGGTGCCCATCCCCATACACAATTTCGTCGTGTACTTCATGACCCGGCCGGCGCCCCGATTCAAACCCGAGACCAAATTCTACGCCTTTCATGGCCTGTGTACTTAGGATGGCTTGCGCCAGGAGCCCGTCGAGTTTTCGGTCGTAATGTACGTAACTGCCCAGGCCGGCCGGTAAGCCAGTGACCACGATTTCATAGATGCCNCCCAACGAACTGCCCGCCTTCCGGATCCGCTTGATCTCCTCCCGCATCGCTTCGCCGATGGTTGAGTCCAGGCATCGGACATCCGATTCGTCTGCTTTGTGCATGAGGGCCTCTGCGCCCCATGCGGTCTGTGTGCCTGATGCGGTCTGTGTGCCTGATGCGGTCTCCAAACCCGTTGCTATCGTCCCGCGTCTTTCCAGAAAACCTGCCGTCATCTCCCGCACCTGATCCCACGATTCGTATCCGGCCGATCCGATCGTAAGCATGTGTCCTCCGATCTCAATTCCGAGTTCTTTCAAAAACAACCTTGCCAGCGTGCAGCAGGCAACCCGCATGGCGGTTTCCCTGGCACTCGATCGCTCAATCACGGGGCGAATATCATCAAACCGATACTTTTGAACCCCGGTTAAGTCTGCATGTCCGGGTCTTGGCAGGGTGATTTTCTCGATACCTTCTCCGGTTCCCTCTTTTGCCATCACCTTTGGCCACTGGCTGTCATCCTTCAGGTATGCCCGATTTTCCATGCTCAATGCGATTGGCGCTCCCGTTGTTTCGCCAAATCGTACTCCCGACTGTATTGTTGCCCGGTCTTTTTCGAAGGCCATGCGTCCACCGCGTCCATACCCCTGTTGCCTGCGTGCCAAATGAAACGCAATGGCATCTTCTGTGATTTGAACGCCTGCCGGCATCCCCTCAACAATTCCGGTGAGGGATGGGCCATGTGACTCGCCAGATGTAAAATATCGTATCATGCAAATGTCGTTTTCGTAAACAGCTTTGGGAATTATGGTCAGAGCCGGTATAAAACACTTAACTGCAATACTCCGCCCATATCACTAAGTGAGGTACGGGCCAGATGGAGATCCAGCCGTTTCAGGTGAATCCCCACGCCACCGTGCAGTCCGGCGGTGTCGATTCGCTTTCCGGTACCGGTTTGTTGCCCCTGAAGATAATCATATCCGAGACGGAGTGTAACCGCCTCACCAAAATAGATTTCACCGCCAACCAGCATCGATCGTGCAATCTGGTCGGCTATGGTAAGGGATTCCTCTGTTGCAGTGCGGAGGTCGTCGCCGGGTCGAAGACGCGCCGTGATGAAATAGCGAAGTGGCAGGTACTCGAGGCGCTGGCTTACTCCGGCATGAATCTGAAGAGGCATCGGTTCGTGGGTTTGATGATAGGCGGTGATCTGGGTGCCAGCATTTAACACGGTTAGACCTAAGGATGTTTTTCCGTCAGTTGAGATCCTGTGTAGCCCGCCTGAAAAAACGATTCCGGATGATCGATATCCCGCCAGTCCGGAATGGATGTAGGTGGCGGATACACCCCATGCAATCTGTTTGTGGAGCCAGTCGCCCATGCCAGCGCTAAAGGCAATTTCTCCGGCTGACAGGGAACCGGTTTCAGCTCCGGTTTCATCGTATCCGGTTAAGTCACCGTAGTGAATGGCCCGCACCGAAAGAGCCAATGGAGGAAGATGCACAGGAAGGGATTGCAGGATCGCTCCTCCGCGAAGTTGTGTAGATGCAGTAAGGTATTGGATATCGTCCAGATGATTGATGTAGGAGGTATGGAACGAGCGGGACGCGGAATTAGCCAAAAAGGCTGGGTTGACATGAAAGAGGGAGTAGTCTGCATCTGGGATGGCTGGATGGGCACCCCCAAGGGCGGCCGACCGAGCATGGGAGTCGAGTAACAAAAACCGGTAGACACTTTCCGCCTGTTGTGCCTGCGAGGACCGGGGTGCAATTCCCATCAACCCGAAAAGAAACAGGAAAAAAAGGGCTAATGCGTTCATGGATGGATACTGCTGTGGATGCATGGGCTCACTCGATCGGAATGGGTATGGCAATGGAAACTACAGTGGGAATGTCAGTAACAATGGGAACGACTGTGCAAACATAAAACGTGTGGAAAGGTGCAACTTTTTGACAAAGATAGAAAATTTAAATCCCGTCTGGTTCGTTGCTGTTCAGGAAGTCTTATCGTATCTTCACAGGTTCAGTACATCTCGGTTTTGAGGTGCATTAATTGAAGTGCGAAACATTTTCATTGAAAGGTTAATTTATTGAGGTAGAGGTTTTTTATGGGTGTCATGGAAAAAATGAGGAACAGTACCGCATCAATTTTGTGGATACTCATCTTTTCGTTCGGTTTTTTATGGGTTATGGCAGATACGCAGGTGTTTGATGCGATCGGTGCCGGCCCGCAGTCGATGGGGGAGGTGAACGGTGTTCCGATTACGTTTGACGATTACAATGAGCGGGTAGCGTATTATACGGAGCAGTTCAACCGGCAGTCAACCGATGCGCTTACGTCCGAGATTCGAGCCGGGTTTGAGCAGCGAGCCTGGGATGATTTGGTGGCTGCCGAGCTGATGCGGCAAAAGATGGATGCACTCGGCATCACGGTCACCGATGAGGAGGTTGGTGAGATGATTCTGGGGGATGATCCGGTCCAGTTTATCCGCGATCAGTTTGCGGATGAGGAGGGCAATATCGATCGCGTGGCCTTACGAGCAGCGATTGAAGCGCCAGAAAATCAGGAGATCTGGGTGGTTGTGGAGGATCAGCTGCGACAAACCCGTCGGCAGGAGAAGCTCAACAATTTTATCATGGCCGGGATGAAGCCAACGCAGTTGGAGATTGAGCAGGAATTTGTGAATGAAAACACGTTTGCCGATGTGCGATTTATTCGATTTCCTTTCATTGAGATTCCCGACAGTCTGCTAAACAATTCGGAAGAGGAGTTGCGGGCATACCATCGTGAGAATAGCAACCGGTTCCAGCGCGAAGAAACGTATCAGTTCCGGTATGTTTCATGGGATATCCGGCCGACCGAAACAGATACACTGAATACGATCCGCGACATTGAGCGTCTGGCCGATGGGTTTGCGCGTGCAGAGGATGTTGCTGAGTTTCTGGAGCTGAACCAGTCGGATGTGTCTTTTACGGATGAATTTGTTCCCGAAGATGAGATCCAGGAGAATTTCCGGTTTGTGGCGGATCTTGCTGTAGGAGAGGTGTCCGATCTGCGCATGATCAATGGAAACCCGCACTTGCTGAAAAAAGTGGACGAAAACCGGGATGGCATTAAGTATGCTGTAATGACCTATCGAGTGGTCCCCGATCCGGTTGGAACGGTGGATGCCCTGGCCGAGCAGGCACGGGAATTTGAATTTTATGCATCTGAGGATGATTTCCAGGATGAAGCAGATCGTCGGGAACTTGTAGTTCAGGTTGGATCGGCGACCAAAGGCAGCCAGTTTGTTCCGGGTATCGGGGTGAGCCAACAGCTGATGGGTGAGCTGGAGAAGATGGATCGCAACGATATTACTGAGCCGATCGAACTCTCAGATAAGTTTTTGGTTGTTCAGTTACTGGAAACCACACCGGCAGGAACTCGTCCGCTGGATGAAGTGCGTGAGCAGGTAGACGCACTGCTGAAGAATGATAAGCGACGAGAGATGTTGCAGGAGCGTGTGCAGGGTATGCTTGCGGGCGTGTCCACGATTGAAGAGCTCGATGAAATGGTTGATCAGGATATTCAGGAAGGAAATGACATTCGCATGGGGGGTACCAATCTTCCAGGTGGCGGTCGTGAGCCTGAGGTTGTTGGTTCGTTCTTCCAAATGGAGCAGGGCGTGCTTTCCGGCGCGATTGCTGGTCAAAACGCGGTGTATGTTGCGGTTGTAGATGAGTTTACCTGGGCGGATGCAGAAGCGATTACCGACTCCGATGTACAGCGAATTTCCACTCGATTGGAGCAACAGCGGGTGAATGCATTTAATGCAAATTTCATCGATCAGCTGAAAGAGGAAGCAAAGATCAAGGACTTCCGCTCTCTGGTGTTGCGGTAAGGTTTACAGGATAAACGAATAGCATGGCTGAAAAAGCCGATCACATCTGGATGCAGCGTGCCCTTAGCCTTGCTGCAAAGGCAAAAGGGTACACGGCACCCAATCCGATGGTTGGCTGTGTGATCGTCTCAAAAGAGGGAGAGGTGATCGGGGAGGGATATCATGAGCGTGCAGGAAAAGCTCATGCCGAGGTGAACGCTGTAGAAGCGGTCAGCGATCGGGAAAAGTTAGAAGGTGCGGTGGTGTATGTTACGCTCGAGCCGTGTTCTCATCACGGTAAAACTCCCCCTTGTGCTGATATGCTTGCGGCACTTCCTCTCCAACGGGTGGTGATCGCTATGAAAGACCCAACCCGAAAGGTAAACGGCAAAGGAATTGCAAGGCTTCGAAAGGCCGGCTTTGAGGTGGAGGTGGGGCTTCTGGAAGAGGAGGCGGAGAAACTCAATGAGGCGTGGTTGCACGTTCTTGCAACAGATCGTCCGTTTGTGACCCTGAAAATTGCTCAGACGGCGGATGGGTATATCGCAGCACCAGATGGTATGTCGAAGTGGATCAGCTGCAAAGAGTCCAGGAAGAGAGTACATCGGTGGCGCGCAGAAAACGATGCCGTAATGGTGGGTCGTCAAACCGCTGAAACAGACAACCCATCTCTGACGGTTCGGGATGTCGAGGGCCGGCAGCCCAGGCGGGTGGTGATTGACGGGCCACTGGATCTGCAGCCTCATCTGAATTTGTTGTCCGATCAGTACGAAGAGAAAACCATCATCATCACCTATCAAAAAGAGAAAGCAGCGGGGCTTGGCGATCCGATGCTGAACCTGCTGACCCCGAACTATTTTCGTGGCGAAACCATTGTTGTAGATCGCCGAAACGGGCATACCGACTTGCGGCAGGCGATGAAGGAACTTGCCAAGCGAGGGATTCACTCGATCCTGGTGGAGGGAGGACAGCAATTATCTACCGCACTGCTTCGTCAGGGTCTTGCGGATCGGTTGCAGATGTTTATCGCGCCTAAATTACTGGGTGGGGGCACCAAATCGTCTTGGACTTGGCCTCATTCACATGGAAGATGTTCGGCCGTTTGACCGCTACACCTGGACACAAGTCGGTAGTGATATGCTGTTGACTGCCGATTTGTGACAGAGCAGGTTGCATATCACCCATCACACTAATGTAAATCACCCCAATCATGTTTACAGGCATTGTTTCAGAAACTGGTACTCTAAAAAAGCTTCAACCGATTCAAGGTGGGCAGGAACTTACGATCGCTTGTTCGTTTGCGGGAGATGTACATATCGACGAGAGTATTGCGGTAAATGGAGTGTGCCTCACCGCGGTGGATTTTGATGCGCAAACGTTTCGGGTACAGTGTGTGCAGGAAACGTTGCGAAAAACATCGCTCGGCTCATTGAAGGAGGGGATGGCTGTGAATCTGGAGCGTTCTCTCACACTTGAAAAGGCGATCGAGGGGCACATTGTGCAGGGGCACGTGGATACGGTGGGGGCGATTGAGCGTGTCACTCAGGATGGTGCCGATCTGCTGGTGGAGATCAGTTATCCGGAAGCGTTTGATGATTATATTGTGGATCGGGGGAGTATAGCGGTTGATGGAATCAGCCTGACGGTTGCGAGGACGATTGGTTTGGGTGAAGTTGAAGGTGAAGGTGAAGGTGAAGGTGCGGGCGCGGGAGAGCGTGCAGGTGTGGGTGCAGATGGTGCTGGAGACGGTGCGGATAAAGGCACACTGCGTCCCCGGTTTGTGGTGGCGATTATTCCCTATACATGGGATTTCACGAATCTCAAGGAGAAACAGGAGGGAGATCTGGTGAATCTGGAATTTGATATGTTTGGGAAGTACATCATCAAGTACATGAAAAAACTACGGGGTTGATGATGGTATGCTTCGTGTGATGTGATCCGTCAGGCGCCACGCCCTTACTCATAGAGCTGTCAGAATCGCGGGGGCCTTCCGGTGGTGTTGGAGCTTCGCTCGAGGTTATTAAGTCCCGGTAGTTTCTGGAACAAGCTTTGCACCTGGCTCATATTGAGGGACAATCGGAACGAGTAATATTGAAAATCGCCAAAAGGGCTTAGTTCGAAGGAGAGGTTCCAGCACTCCATTTCGCGATTGAAACTGAATTGCGACGGGGTAAGTTCTTTCTCGATAAAATCGTATCCCAGCCGGGTACGTACACTCCACTTTGGCGTGAGACGAAAGGAGATGTTACCCGCCTGCAACTGTGCACTCTTTCGGGCCGGCTGGCCAAACTGATAGGTCCAACTATAGCTGAAGTCTAGCGAAAACCGCCATGGGGTTCGAAGCGGTCGCACGGGCTCACGGTTAAACAGCACATCCACCGGGGAAAAATAGGTCTGATCGAATGGGTCATACGGTCGGTAGGGCGGCGTTTTTATGTTTGCGTAGGACGATCCACCCTCAAAACTGGTTGATATACTGAACCGGTAGTTGAGTGGCTGTGCAATGCGGGGTCCATCCTGCAGCCAAAGCAGCTGGTTGATCTCCCGCCCGTTTTCGTTGCGGTCATAGAGAGAGTACCTCGCGCTCGCCTGAATTCGAACCCCTTCGATAAACCGGGAAGACATCGATACGTTGATCTGGCTAAACCGCAAACTGTCGACCGCAAAATTGTAGCTCCCATTCACCGATAAACTCTCGATCAGCTTCACTTTGGTGGCAGTCATTTCGCCGGTGGTGTCACGCCGTACATGTTTTGTTTCGATGACGTTGTTGATACCAAAAGAGATCGCCCGCTGCTCGGTTGCTGGCGGTCCCCCAAAAACTTCCCGATCAAACCGAGAAAACAAACGGGTATTGCCAAGTGTATCGGTCTGTACCTCTTCGTAAAATCCCCATCGTTCGCTTGAGAAATCGGGCCGAAAACCAAAGCTGATGTTGGGGCGCATCGTATGGCGAAGACCTTCATATGAGCCGACGCTGATTTCGGACATTCCGTAGAGAGTTGTGGAGAAGGCGAGCGAGGCGTTGAAATCCCGGGCAGTTGCAAAGCCATTTTCGCGGAAGGTTTCAACGTTGTTCTCCTCGGGATTGAAAACACGGCGGGACGTAGAGGGATACCAGTACTCGTTGATGTCGATGTTGGCGCTCACATTAAGATAACGGCTCGGGATAAGCTGGCCGGCCCGGATCTGCGCTTTTTGAATGAAGCCGAATTGCAGATGGCGATCGTTGCCGGTGGCCTCTTCATATTTGGCCGGATCCAGCAGGGATTCGAACCAGTCGTACGGACTATCCGTGCCGTCGAGCGGCTGGAAATTGTAGTTGGAGCGGAAGTTATTTCGGTAGGATACGGAGATCTTTTGATACCAGGCGTTATCGGATGCGTCCTCCCCCCACGACTCGAACGGATTAAACTGGCGAAGTGTGAAGTTGAGATCCGGTCCGGTCCATCGCGCAGATCCGGTGGCAAACTGCTGGTTCAGGTTGGAGGCGATCGTAAAGTTGTACGCTCCTTCGGGGTGATTGTACCGGTAGGACAGCCGTGATGTACTACTGGTTTGCACCCGCTCGTCCAGGTCGTACGAATTCTGCTGAAAAAAGTTGGAGGTGTTCAGGTTGATGTTTGCCGTGAGCGACGAAAACGGGTTGATCTGCTGATTGTGCGAGATCGAGAGTCGTCGGCTTTTCGTTTCGCTGAAGTCGGGATCGGTGGACTCCAGGCCTCGTTCATTCGAAAACCCAAGGGTGATAGACCCACTGAATTGATCGGAGAAGCGGTATTGAAGGCGCGTGTCGTTATAGTAGGATCCGGAGGTGAACAGATCGAACGAGGTCTGCCCGGTGAGATAATCGTTGATATACTGAAACCAACCGATGTTCTGAATCCCAAGGCCGCGGGAGGAGGTATTCTGAAACAGGTAAGTGGGTTCGAGCAGCCCCGATTTTCGGGTTTCGATGCCGGCCGGGATGTAACCGAACGGGAACACGAGGGGATAGGGGATGTCGAGGATGTAGAGCCGGGCGTTGGTGAAGAAAACCTCCTCCTCGTCCACGATCTTCATACGGTCGGCTTTGATGTAGTAATACATGTAGTCGGGCGGGCAGCTGGAGTAGACGGCATCTTTGATGAAGACCTCGGTGTCGGAGATGTTTTTGACGGCCTTTCCGATGACATGTCCCTGATCGACTTTGGCTTCGGCTGCCTCGAATTTCCCTTTTCCGGTGTCGAAGTTGTAGAGGATGCGCCGGCTTCGAAGGTCGGTGGAGCCTTGGCGCAGCCGCGGGAAGGCGAGCGTGTCGGTTTGGGTGGGGGAGGTGGCTTCGACTTGGTTTTGGTTGAGGTCGAGGGTGATGGCGCCGGCTTCGAGCGAGCCTTTGTCGTACGATACGGTTGCGGTGCCGTGGAGGGTGCCGAGGCGGGTGGGGGTGAGGCGGAAGGTGAGGGAGTCGCGGGCTTGGAATCGTACGGCGTCGCGCCCGCTTATGGCGGGGGCGGCTGCGCCCCCGGGCGGAGGCCGGTTACCGGACTCGGACGACCGACCGCCTTCCGAAGGAATACGTCCGTTTTCCGGGGTAGCGCGTCCGTTCTCTGCGGCTGTCCTGTCAGTATTTCTCGTCCCATCCTGTATGGTTCCTCCACCGACGCGGACGGAATCCCTATTGGCCGGATTTTGGGGAGGGACAGGACGTCGAGCAGGTGGACCCGATGTCGTTGTGTCCTCATCCACTGTCGTTGTTTTCTCATCCACTGTATGCAAGTAGGTATTCGAGAAAGTGTTCTCAGGCGCAACGGCACCGGCCAAACTGCACCGCATCAGGAACCCCATCAACAAGAAAAGAAAATAAAAGACCGGTTTGTGCCTGGGGGGTTCCATGGCAGGGCGACTTAACTGAACACTTCGAATGCAAGTGCTGCAGCCCCAAGCATTGCAGCATCATTGCCCAAACGCTCGATAATGATCTCAAAGTCGTCATGAAACGGTGGCATAAGGTAGTTCAGTGCCGATTTTTTCGCCGGCTCGATAATCCATTTTCCGGCATTTGCCACCCCACCGGAAAGCACAATTTTCCGAATGTCGAGCATGTGAATATAGTTCACAATCGCGTACCCCATCATCTCTCCGGCATTGGCCAGGATTTCAATGGCCAGTGTGTTCCCTTTGTTTGCCGCCTGCGTTAGATCCAACGGTTCCAACTCGTTAAAATCGCTGCTGAACTGCTTATAAAGCGGGTTATCCGGGTGTTTTTTGATTTCGGCTGCCGCTCGACGGCTAATGAATCGTTGCCCAAGGTATGCCTCGATGCCCCCACGCGTGTTGCTGTTGGACTCGGCACCTTTGTAATCGATGAGCACATGCCCCAATTCCGCCGCCGCGCCAGTCGTCCCGCGATAGAGTTTTTTTCCAATCACAATCCCACCACCTACGCCGGTTCCCAGCGTAAGCATGATGAAATGATCATACGGCTTACCGGCGCCATAAAACGCAGACCCAAGCGCTGCCACATTGGCATCGTTTTCGATCACACAGGGCAGATCAATGCGGTTCTGAATCTCATGAGCAACGTTTTCGATGCTCCAGCCGGGAAGATTGGGCGGGCTCTTGACCGTGCTTCGGTCGAGGCTTACCATGCCGGGAATCCCAACCCCAATACCAACAGGAGTCTGCGGGTACTCTGCCAGCAGTTCGTGAATCTTCTCGCCAATCTTATCAAACATGTACACTTTGCCCTTCCTGGCCTCCGTAGAGAAGGAAGTTTTTTCCAAAAAGCCGGCATTCTTATCAACCAACCCCAATTTAATATTTGTACCGCCTATATCAATACCAACTGCAATCATCCGGACAGGTTTCAGTTACGATTATATGTTGTCAACTCTATTGTTATGAACTTTATGTAAGGAACGTTTTTCACGAAGCAGAGGCTTCCTTTTGCTCCATAGCATCACCGATCAGCATCACCGATCGGGTTTTTCAATTTTGTACACCGTTTCACCGGGCTTCTTCATGCCATACTCTTCCCGAGCGATTTTTTCTAAT
>JGI11705J14877_10001756_pt1 | contig 12098 bp, 13 predicted proteins | sample Etolaghawater15m_FD_14877 | JGI IMG/M metagenome (IMG submission 14877) | reverse complement strand
AGACGGCGCTTGACAAGCTCGAAACTCTTCACAAAGAGGAGAAGGTGGATGAGATTGATGCGGCGATCGAAGCGTTGAACCAGGCATGGGCGGCGGCATCGCAGGAGATCTATCAGGCGGCTGCGGCGGAGGAGCAGGCGGGTGGCGCAGGAGCTGGCGGTGCGAGTGGTGCCGGAGCTGGCGGTGCTTCAGGTGCCGGTGAGGAAGGAGACGATGCTGTGGATGCCGACTTCGAGGTTGTCGAGGACGACGACGAAGAGAAGAAGTAAGTGTCCTCTCCTACTGTTCTGGGCATCGAATCATCCTGTGACGAAACGGCCGTTGCGGTATTGCGCGACGGTCGTGTTTTGTCGAATGTGATTGCAACGCAGACGATCCACCGCAAATATGGTGGCGTAGTTCCGGAATTGGCGTCCCGGGCGCATCACAAAACGATCACCGATACGGTGGATCAGGCGCTTCAGGATGCCGGACTCGGGCCGGACGAGATCGATGTAGTTGGCGTGGCGAACGGCCCCGGGCTTATGGGGTCGCTTCTGGTTGGGTTGAGTTTCGCCAAAGGGTTTTCGCTTGCTTATGGAAAGCCCCTCGTTGGTGTAAACCATCTCGACGCCCATATTTATGCCAACTTTATCGAGCATCAAGAGAGATATCCGGCGGTTGCTTTGATTGTTTCCGGAGGCCACACCCGCCTTGTACGGGTGGATGGCCCGTTCGACCACACGACGATGGGTGCGACCCGCGATGATGCGGCCGGTGAGGCGTTCGATAAGATCGGGAAGATGCTTGGGCTGGAGTATCCGGCTGGGCCGGAGATTGACCGGCTTTCTCAGGGAGGGGATCCGCAGTTCGCGCAATACCCCAGGGCTATGATTCGCGAGGGGCTGGATTTTAGTTTTTCGGGGTTGAAGACGAGCGTCCTGTACGATCTGAAAGATCGGCCTCCGGAGGAGGTCCGGGCGAGCCTGGCGGATTTGTGTGCGAGTGTTTCGGCGGCGATTGTGGATGTGCTTGTGGAAAAGGCGCGGAGGGCGGTGGGCGAGGCCGGGGTAGGGACGCTGCTGCTGTCGGGCGGGGTTTCCGCAAACTCCATGCTTCGAGCCCGAATGGCCACTATGGCGGAGGAGGAGGGTATCGAAATCCAGGTTCCATCGATGATCTACTGCACCGACAACGGTGCGATGATTGCCAAAACCGCCGAAATCCGCTATCGAGAAGGGTTAGTAGATGACTTGTCTCTGCAACCGTACGCATCCGCCGCCGATTAACATCATCTGGCCCAGCTAAAAACAAAAACGGGCCTCCTCAACCAGATCACCATACTACCGTTGCCGCCCGCCCATCTCTCGTGAGCCCTTAACCGCGAGCGCATCAACCCGCTCATTTTCTGTATGCCCCGAGTGGCCCTTTACTTTTACCCACTGGATCTCGTGCCGCTCCATCACACCAAGCATTTCTACCCAAAGGTCCTGATTTTCCACCGGCTTTTTGTCGGCTTTCCTCCACCCACGTCGTTTCCAGTTTTCCACCCAATGTTGTGTAAATGCATTCATAATGAGGGCACTGTCGGTGTGAATAGTTACGCTGCATGGAACTCGTAACGCCCGTAACCCCTCGATCACAGCTCGCATCTCCATCCGGTTGTTGGTGCTTTGCGGCTCCCCGCCATAGAGTTCTTTTTCGTTGCCGTTCCAGACAAGCAGAGCGCCCCATCCCCCCGGCCCGGGATTCCCGCTACAAGCCCCGTCTGTATAGAGATTTACGTTCTTTCTGAGTTCGTCCGTCATCCCATCCTCCTCACTGGACTTCATACAAGCCCGTAAAGCGTTGTTTAAACGTTCTTGCCGCCTCCCGAACCCCATCTTCCCAATCCTCCCGATCCCCGCCCGCATAGATCACCGAACGCGAAGAGTGGATAATGGGGGTTCCTTTGTGATGTTTGAGCAGGGCCGCCACATCCTCCACATCACCACCCTGAACCCCAACCCCTGGAATCAGCAACGTCGCGCGAGGAAATTTCTTCAATACAGATACAGCCAAATCGGACTGCGTAGCACCAATCACGAGTCCAATTTCGGTTTTCACAATGGAATCGATTTTTTCCAACTCCTCTGCGATATACTCGCTCAGCGAAAGGCGCCCTTGAAACCGCCGCTGCAGGAAATCGGCCGATCCTGTGTTGGATGTGAGAGCCAGCGCAAACACGGCTTTGGAGTCGTCGTCAAGAAAGGGCTTCATTGTGTCCAACCCCATGATGATGTTAAGTGTGATTGCGTCGACATCAAGCCGGTCAAAAAACGCCTCTTTGTATTTCTCGGCTGTACTTCCGATGTCGCCTCGCTTGGCATCCGCGATCAGTACGGGATTGCCTTCGGCTTGGCGAACTTCCTTCACAACCTGCTCCATCACCCTCCATCCTTCAGATCCAAGAGCCTCAAAAAAGGCCACGTTGATTTTGAATACCGCTGCATACGGATTTGCAGCACGGATCACACCCTGGCAAAAGTGCAGAATCTTCTCTTCGTCGGGGAGGTTCATCTGCCGAACCGGAGCAGGAAGTTTCTGGAGGTCTGGATCCAGGCCAACACTTAGCACAGAGCCGGTTTCGAGAATGGCGCGTTGAAGTTTGTTCTGAAAGGTCATATTCTAACTTTCGTGTTTTCCTGATATCATGTTTCTTGGTTTCCTGTCGGGCGACTCACGGTTTCGGGGCTGAAAATACAAATCATTTGACAGAGTAACTTTAGAAATTCTTGTATGAAAGAAGCCGGCATCCCTTGGTATGAGGAGTGGTTTGATACGAAACTGTACGAAAAATTATACGCAGGCAGGGATCTGCGTGAGGCACAGCAGCTGGTAGATCTCATCGTAGAGAAAGCACCTGCGGAGGGCTATCCGTCGCTACTGGACCTGGGGTGCGGCCGAGGCCGGCATTCCCTCATTCTTGCTAAGCGCGGCTACAACGTTACCGGAGTAGATCTGTCGGCCCGTGCGCTCGAAGTTGCAAGAGAGCAAGCCGTTGCACAGGGGTTAGAGCACATTCGCTTTCTGCGCCAGGATATGCGTGAACCGCTCGATCACACTTTCGACCTGATTCTCAATCTTTTCACCTCTTTTGGCTACTTCCTGGAGGAGCGCGAAAACGACAAGGTGTTCGCAGCCGTTCGTTCGATGCTGCGCGACAACGGTCTCTTTTTCATCGATTACCTGAACGAAACCTGGGTTCGCAATACACTCGTGCCAGAGGAGGAGGGTCAACTCGACGGCCTGGAATACGCAGTGAAGCGCTTCATCGAAGACGATCGTGTCCACAAAGAGATCCATTTTCAGGAGCGCGGATCTAGCAAACGGCGTGTGTACTTCGAGCGTGTGAACCTCTATCCGCTGGAGTGGTTTGTACGAAAACTGGAAGCACACGATCTTGGCTTACTAGACGTATGGGGCGATTACGACGGATCAGAATTCTCGCCAGACCAGTCGCCACGCCTCATTTTATTCTGCCGAAAAGGACTAGACTAATCCTTCAACTGAGATCCCGCACCTGAGATCCTTCACCCGGCATCTTGCACCCGGCATCAATCCTACAAAACCGTTTCCGGGAACACCTCTTCGATCCCGTGCGGAGGTTGGCTCAACGCCCAGGTTTCAAAATAAAACTTCCGTTCCGACGTGATGCGCTTGCCGTTCATACTAAAGAACCGGAAATTATCCGACACCAGTGGCTTCAGCGCCGTAAAAAACTCCCGGTAGAGATTCTTCTTGCTAAACAGGTGCAGATCAAATCCGTCATGAGCCGTTTCTTTATAGAGCACCAGTTGGTTTTCTTCAAGGGTTGATGCGATTGCTTCCTTCTTGTGTCCGGCATTTTCGGCTTGCCCGACAGACAGCTGCTGAAGTAGTTGGTTGAGGTCTTGCTCCCAGCCGAGATCGTGCACCCCGTCAAGATTCTGCGCCCGGCTAGCACCCTGCATCCGGCCGTCATCCTGCGTCGGTTCATCATCCCGCCTCACAGGCTTCAGCAATATTGCGCTACCAATCGGTTCTTTGTGAATCATCTCCGAAAGCGTGCCGCGGGACTGAGTCGCAAACGGTGTGTAAGCCGAAAGACTCCATTCAATGGCAGAGATCACATCATCCGCATGGTCAAGGCAGCTGAGACCAAATCGAGGCTGCCCCGGATACGTCGCCACCGGATTCGCCGCCAGAACGGTACCGGAGAAATAAAACTTGGAGTAGGTCGGGTCCGGTTTGAGGAACGCTTCAAGGCTATTGGAAGTCTCCTGCGTATCCCTGTCTACGTGACGACCCCGAAGCTGGTCCAGCCGGATGTCGTGCTGAAAAATGAGTTTAAATAGATCCATGGAATCGGGTTATGTACGGAGTTCAGGTTGTTTGTTCCAGGTTTACTTTGATCCAGGTATACTTTGATCCTGTTTTACACAAAATAAAAAACCCCGGAAGAAACTTGTTCAGCCGGGGTTTGAGTGCCATGCTGGCCTCCAGAAAGTGCCATTAGATCATGGTGGCGATCACAAGGGCAACTACGGCCATCAACTTAATAAGAATGTTGAGAGACGGACCGGAGGTATCTTTGAATGGATCACCTACGGTGTCACCCACAACGGCAGCCTTGTGTGGCTCGGATCCCTTGCCATACTTCACACCGTTGATCTCAACGCCCTCTTCAATCATTTTCTTGGCATTGTCCCAGGCACCACCTGCGTTGGATTGGAATAGTGCAAGAAGCACACCGGATGCCGTAACACCAGCCAACAGACCGCCCAGCATTTCGGGGCCACCGAAGAACCCAAACAGTACAGGAACGATCACTGCAAGCAGACCCGGTGCCACCATCTCACGAATGGAAGCGGTGGTAGAGATCTCCACACACTTTGCGTATTCTGCTTTGCCGTCTGCTGCTTCAAATATTTTTTGATCGGCGGCACTCCATTCGCTCATCTCTTTGCCCTCATTTTTAGCCATTACTTTCAGGGCTGCGGTCAACTCTGGAATGGCTTTGAACTGACGGCGAACTTCTTCAATCATGCTCATCGCAGCACGACCCACTGCCTGCATTGACAGGGCAGAGAACAGGAACGGCAACATTGCGCCCACAAACAGGGAAGCCATCACCTTGGGTGCAGTAATATCAATACCAGCCAGGATCGCTTCCGGGTTAGCCGTGTTGTAGGAGGTGATGAATGCAGCAAACAGGGCCAGCGCAGTAAGAGCGGCAGACCCAATGGCGAATCCTTTACCAATGGCAGCGGTTGTGTTTCCAACGGCGTCGAGTTTGTCGGTTCTCTGACGTACTTCCGGCGGAAGTTCAGACATCTCAGCAATCCCTCCCGCATTATCGGAGATCGGTCCGTAGGCATCAACAGCCAGCTGAATCCCGGTGTTTGACAACATTCCAACGGCTGCAATCGCAATGCCGTAAAGGCCGGCAAAATGATACGCACCTAGAATTGCGATTGCGATAATAATGATCGGAATCGCCGTAGAGATCATCCCGACCCCTACACCAGCAATAATATTTGTGGCAGATCCAGTCACGGACTGNTTTACAATACTCCAGACNGGTTTGGTTCCGGTTCCTGTGTAGTATTCCGTAATCAACCCAATCAGTAGACCGGCAGCCAGACCAAAAATAGTGGCCCAGAACACACCCATTGCAGTGATGGTTTGTCCGTCAAACTCCCAGGACTCGGGAAGTACCCAGCGAATGAGGATGAAGGAAGCAACCAGCATAATCAATGCAGACAAAAACTCTCCGGTGTTGAGTGCTTTCTGTGGATTTCCGCCCTCTTTTACGCGAACAAAAAAGGTACCGATGATGGAAGAGATAATTCCAAAGCCTGCCAGCAACATCGGCAGAATTACTGCATTCAGTCCACCAAATGCATTGCTGGTTTCAAACCCGGACAGTCCCATGAAAGCGGCGCCCAAAACCATTGTACCAATGATCGATCCTACATAGGACTCAAACAGGTCGGCACCCATACCGGCTACGTCACCCACGTTGTCCCCAACGTTATCCGCGATTGTGGCCGGATTCAAGGGATGATCTTCCGGAATTCCGGCTTCCACTTTCCCTACAAGGTCAGCACCCACATCGGCTGCCTTGGTGTAGATTCCTCCACCAACCCGTGCAAACAGAGCAATCGAGGAGGCACCAAATGAAAAACTTGTAATCACGGTAAGTACTTGCTGGACGTTTTCGGGTGTTTCCAGCCCAAACAAGCCGCTGTAAAGCAGGAACAAAAGACCAATTCCCAGGACACCCAAGCCAACTACGCCCATTCCCATAACGGATCCACCGTTAAATGCTACGTTCAGTCCAGCTCCCAGACTTGTTCGTGCTGCATGTGTTGTTCGCACATTGGCTTTGGTTGCCACCCGCATTCCGATAAACCCGGCAAGTGCAGAACAAAATGCACCCACCACAAAGGAGAGGGCAATCAGTGGGGATGAATTCTCCTGAACAGACCCCTGAATCCCGAGCAGAACGGCCACAAAAAGGACGAACAGACTCAGAACGCGGTATTCCGCTTTCAAAAAGGCCATCGCACCTTCCGCAATACTCTGGCTGATGCGCTTCATTTTGTCGGTGCCGATCTCCTGTCGGGCAACCCAATTCGATTTAATATAGGTAAACATCAGTGCGATAAGCCCCGCAATGGGTACAATGTAGATGAGTGTTTGTAGCATAGATCAGTTTATTTGTTTGTGTTAGCAGTTTGGTTTTTTTTGTTGAAATCGTTCATGGCAAAGCGGATTCCCTTATGCATAAACAGCAAAATGCCATCGACGGCTTTTTCGACGGCTAAATCTACGGATATTCTCTCATCTTCCCGAAACGGAGATAGCACATAATCTACCTGCCTGCCTTTTGGGAAATCATTCCCAACTCCAAGTCGCAGGCGAGGAAATGCGCGTGTACCCAATCGGTCGATAATGTCCTGTACACCGTTATGTCCACCAGCGCTCCCATCCGTTCGGAATTTGAGGGTACCCAGTGGAAGATGAATATCATCATAACAAACCAGGCAGTTTTCGGCCGACTCCCTGTGCACCGCAAGTGCCTTCCCAACGGCTGTACCACTTCGGTTCATGTAAGTGGTCGGTTTGATGATGACAAAGGCATGCCCACGAAACGCTCCGGATGCTTCCAGGTATTCTCCCCGACCCTCCCCGAAAGATATGCCAAGTTTCTCAGCGAGTGCATCCGCTACTTCAAAACCGGCATTATGACGCGTTCCGTGGTAGGTATTTCCAATGTTGCCTAATCCTGCGATTAAGGTCATAAGATCCAGATAAAAAGATCAAGGGATACCTTATTCTGCTGCTTCTGCTGCATCCGCTGTTTCTTCGGAAGCTTCTCCCTCTTCAGCTCCTACCAATTCCTCTTCATCTTCAGCGCTTGATAACGCAGAGCCTGATTTCGGAGGTGCGATCGTAACAATGGTTCGGGATGGATCATCAAGGATCTCGATGCCCTCTGCGTCCAGATCTCCCACACTCAGGGACTGGTTTACGCCAAGAGCCGTGATATCGATCTCAAATTGCGCAGGAATATTTTCTGGCAACACACGGACCATGATTCTGCGAACCGGTTGAAAAACACGTCCACCGCTTTCCCGCACACCTTTAGCAGTTCCAGCCAGAACCACAGGGATGTTCAAGGAAAGGGCGATATCATCCTCGAGTTTGTAAAAGTCTGCATGAACTGGCCGGTCGGTAACCGGATGAAACTCAACTCGCTTGAGCAGGGTGTCATATTCTTTTCCGTCCAACTCCAGTTTCTGCAGTTTGGTCTGGGGGATCGACAGAATTTTTTCGAGATCAATCTCGGCGACGGAGAAGTGGAGGTTTTCTTCCACCCGTGGGCCGTAAAGAACAGCCGGCACACGCTTCTCATCTCTCAGTGTATCGGAGTTTTTCTTTCCAAGGTCTCTCGGTTCTGCTTTTAGTTCATATTTTGTTGGTTTCATAACGTGTTTTTCCTTTGTTTAATCGTCAAAAAGGGCACTGATCGTGTCGTTGGTATGGATACGCCGAATAGCATCAGCAAATATCTCGGCTACGCTCAATACTTTGATTTTAGGGGATGGTTTCCGGAGTGGCACAGTATCTGTGACAAGTAGTTCCGAAATGGGTGAATCTTCGATACGTTGGTACGCAGGTCCTGACAAAATGGGGTGCGTTGACGCTGCGAAAATTTCCACGGCTCCTCTGTCCATGAGTGCAACGGCCGCATTGGTCATTGTTCCTGCTGTGTCGATGAGATCATCAATGATCAGGACATTTTTCCCATTCACTTCACCGATGATGTTCATCACTTCCGCTTCGTTCTGTTTTGGACGTCGTTTATCAATAAACGCCAATGTTGCCCCGAGCCGCTTGGCATACGAACGCGCCATCTTCAAACTGCCGACATCCGGAGCAACCACAACCAAATTTTCAATCTGCTGTTTCCGATAGTGATCGATAAACACTTTGCTAGCGTACAAATGATCCAGAGGAATATCAAAAAACCCCTGGATCTGCGATGCGTGGAGATCCATGGTCAGGATTCTGTCAGCACCGGACTGCACCAAAATGTTTGCGATCAGTTTGGATCCAATAGAGACCCTTGGTTGATCTTTCCGATCCTGCCGTGCGTATCCAAAATAGGGAATCACAGCAGTCACCCGCTTTACGGAAGCTCGCTTGGCGGCATCCAAAAGCAGCAAAAGTTCAATGATGTTGTCTCCTGGCGGCGGAGTGGACTGAATAATAAAAAGGTCCTCCCCGCGAATGCTCTGTTCATACTTCACATACAACTCACCGTCTGAAAATGATTTGATCGTGACATTTCCAAGGGATGTACCATAATTCTCGGCAATAGCTCTTGAAAGTGCAAGATTGCTTCGGCCAGCAAATATTGCGAGTGGCGTTTCCAAAGGTTGGTGTGTTCTAACGTATGCGATTAAAAAAAGGATGACGTCTCTGCCATCCTTTTTAGTGTTGCCCGGGGAGGATTCGAACCCCCACTGACTGGACCAAAACCAGCTGTCCTGCCATTAGACGACCGGGCAATCAAAAATAATTTACAGAAACCAAAGATAGAGAGTCCTGTGAAATCAGTCAAGGAAGAAATGCTTCAGAAAATTGTCTGCAAATTCCTGTATCTTTCTTTCAAATAGACGCGTCAAAAACTCTTCCGAAACGATCTCTTCGTATGGTACTGATGTCGGAAAAACGTATTGCCCGATCTCTGCATCGGATGGCTTTTGAAATCCTCGAATATGCCGGGGATCATGACGTTATGCTAATCGGGATTAATGTACGCGGTTATGCAGTTGCCAATTTGCTAAATGAGTTTCTGATGAAGGTACATCCCGGAAAGACGAAACTTATCCAGATGGATGCAGAGGAGCAAGTATCACGGGACCAGCAGGTCACTGTTTGCGAGCCGGGTACGGTACTCGTATTTGTGGATGATGTGATTTTTTCCGGACTTACCCTGCACCGTGCGATGCTCCGATTCCCCAACCTGGAAGATGCTCAGAATATTCTGGTAGCTGCACTGATCGATCGGGGGCACAGAAGACTTCCTATTCGGGCAGATATCACAGGCATGCATGTGCCGACGAAATTTGACGAGCATATCCGGCTTCGGTTGCAAAATCATAAACCCTACGAGGTTGAATTGTTGCCTTGGCCAACAAATATGTAAATGCAAGCAACAATCAAGACTAAACGTATATGTTTCGAACGTTCCTACCATGGCTGATTTTATATTTTCTGTCCGTTTTTGCCATGGCTTCGATTCCGGCTGAACCCCTGTCTGCAGCCTCCTTGTTCACAGCCTATTCTTCCACATCCTTTCCTTCCGTAGCCTCTCTGTCTGAAGACCCCCCGTCCACTGGTGACGCGGGGGAAACGGCTTCAACTCAAGGTTGGCTGTTGGAGTGGGACTTGGGATTTAACGGTTCTCAGGCATCCTATTCGAACTGGGCACAGGGGGGGAGCAACAACATTGCAGTAACTGGATCCTCTCTGTTTAAAGCGACCTACAAACAGAACAAATTTACATTCGATACATCATTAAACACCCGTTTTGGTCAGGCCAAAATTGACGGCGACGGAGTTCGAAAAACGGACGACAAGTTAGAGTTTCGGAACCGTCTTTCGTATGAATTGCGTCACAATCACCTGGATATCAACCTATTTGGAAGTATCAATTTCCGGACACAGTTCGACCGAGGATTCGACTACGATAAGGGGCCGGGCGGAATGGATCTTTATATTTCAAACTTCATGGCACCCGGATATCTGACGGAAAATATCGGTCTTTCCTTTGTGCCGGCCAAAGACCTTGCCCTCGAAATCGGGATGGCACTGCAGCAAACCTTTATTACAAAGGAGGAACTCCGTGCCAGTTACAAATTCGATCCGGACGAGAGTGTGCGAAACGAGGGTGGTGTTACGCTGGCGGCAACCTACGTAATGAGGATTGCTGAAAATCTGTCTTTGAACACATCACTGGAAACATTTACGGGCGTTAGTAAATCTATAAAAAGCACCGATTTTATCTTCAGGAATCAGATCACCGGCCGGATTAACAGTTTCATGAATGCGGGTCTTCGGTTTGATGTGGCCTACGATGATGATTTTTCGGAAGACCTTCAGGTCGCACAGGTACTTACGGTTGGAGTCTCCTTCTCACTCTTTTGATCTCCGGACGGCTGTTCATCTGTTCGCTGACTGCTCTACGGTGGGACTGCAATAGCAACCGCATTTTTATAGTACCGGACTCGCCCAGCGGCACGGTTGTACGCTTCGGTGTGAATGATATACAACCCGGCTCGTGCTTTTAATCCATAGTCATCAAAACCGTTCCAGTACACAGACCCGATGCTCCCAGCTGCCAGATCTTCGGTCACGGTTCGAACCCTGCGTCCCTGCTCATCGTACACCCGGATCCGAAGAAGATAGTCTGTCTCCGGCAGTTGGTATGAGATCGTGAGGAGGTCGTCTCTTCCATCCCCATCCGGCGAAAAAACCTGTGGCGTTAGTTGTACACCATGGCTAACAGCATTGCTTGGTTGCATCGCCTGAAGGCTGTTTTCCTCTCCGGGGGTTCCGCCGGTTACGCCACCGGAGGTACCCCAGTTCCAGCCGGCATTGGTCTCGGCAAAGGCATCCAATCGCTCCAGGGATCTGCCTTTTGTCTGTCTCACATTGGGATTATGCCAGGAACTCGAATAGGTCAGGCTGTCCATCCGCACTCGTCCCCGACCATAAAGTCGAATCGTTTTACCGGTGGAGATTAAACCCAAGGTAGAACGTTCGATTCGGGCTGAATGCCGTTCCGTGTCCGGATGACGCAGATATGCCCGTGCAAAGAGTGACTCTCCAAACGGCACTTCATCCACCTCCGGATAGATCACAAAATATCCGTAGGCAGGAACCCACCGGTCTTCATCCCCAACAGGGTAGAGGGTCTTCTCAACTCCATTTTCGTCCGGGAGATCCCGGAGTTGCAGACCACTCATCTGCAGGGCATATCCGCGTGTATTTTTTAGTTCTATGTATTCGGTTTGATCCGGCTTTCCGTCGAATGCATCGGTAAGAGGATCGGCCATCAGCTCATGAATAACCAGATCTCCGGGCCCTGCAGGCTGAGCCACAGGGATAAGAAACTCACCAAGACGGTTTCCCGCAACATCCTCAATCTGTCGTACTTGGATGCGATGATCATAGGCGGGTTTCACCTCTGATGAATAGACTCGGAGATGTCGACCGTTATTTAACTCCCATTGACCTGCAGGAATAAGGACGCCATCGAGCTCCATAGTTGTATTCTCGGAAACTTTAACAAACTCATCAAACCGGATTTCAATGCCACTACTAGTTGTATTGATAGTTGTACTGATAGATGTACTTAAAAATGTGGTTGAGTTTTTGGCGGATGCCATGTCGGTAGGTGCATGTTGGGTGGATGCATGTTGGGTAGGTGCATGTTGGATGCAAGTTGGGTGGATGCAGGCTTGGCCAGAACCTCTGCGATCAAGGGCTTTGGAGGATCCAGGTCTTCCTGGTATACGGAA
>JGI11705J14877_10001755_pt1 | contig 12108 bp, 29 predicted proteins | sample Etolaghawater15m_FD_14877 | JGI IMG/M metagenome (IMG submission 14877) | reverse complement strand
GCTGGTAAAAAACTAGCTAGACTTCAAGAGCATTATGATGATTATGTTATTACTAACGAATACAAAAACTTAGTAATTGAATCATTTGATAGAGCTATCAATGCTGAAGAAGAAGTTGAGGTAGTAGAGGAAGAATAAATGCCAACTCGTAAGACTACAGCAGAAGTCCACACACAATTACAAATACATGAAGCACAATGTGCTGAAAGATGGAAAACTATCTATAAAAAAACTGATGATTTACAAACATCAATAAATAGTATGAAATTGTGGCTTCTAGGTGGTCTTACAACAATAGTTGCATCCTTAATTACTATTATAGTTAGAGGTTTAATCTAACAAACAAAAATTATGATAGACAAACTGATTCAACCAGTCAGCAAATTATTAGATAAATTCATCCCTGATGCTGACACTAAACAAAAGATAGCACATGAAATTGCTACAATGTCTGAAAAGCATATACACGAAATTGCTAAGGCACAAATATCTGTAAACAAAGAAGAAGCTAAAGGTAATTGGTTTCAATCATCTTGGAGACCAGCAACAGCTTGGGTATGTGTTGCAGGTTTTGCAGTCAACTTTTTAATTAGTCCTTTATTAGCACCTTTTGGTATTGACGTACCTCAAGCAGATACATCTACTATGCTACCTGTATTAATGGGTATGTTAGGACTAGGTGGTATGAGGAGCTTTGAAAGAATAAAAGGTGTAGGTAAATAATGAGTCGAATAGCTAAAGTTGATGATAAGTCAACTTTAAATATCTCTCTTAGTTACTTATTACAAATCATAGGTGTTATAGCTGTAGCTGTTTGGGGTTATGCTTACACTACTGAAAAAATAGATTTTAATGAAAGAGAGATACAAAACCTAAGAGCTAATCAAAATAAATATATATTCCCTGATATAAGAGTATTAGAAGAACAGGTGATAAAATTAGAAAAAGAAGTTATTATTTTAAAAACAGAACTTGAAGCATATAAGAAACAGGAAAAATAATGTACGACAACATCAAAGAAATGCTAATTAAAAATGAAGGGTTATGTCTTAACTTGTATAAATGTAGTTTAGGATACAACACAATTGGCGTGGGTCGTTGCTTAGACAAGAATGGTATATCAGAAGATGAAGCTATGTATTTGCTTGAGAATGACATTCAAAGAGTAATAGATAGCTTAGATAAAAATTGGAGTGTATGGAGACAGCTACCTATCCCTTGTCAGGAAATTGCAATTGATTGTACGTTCCAAATGGGTATAACTGGTTGGATGAATTTTAGAAGAACAAGAGCATTAATGGAAATGGGTGCTTATCTTGAAGCATCAGAAGAGATTTTAAGAAGTAAGTATGCAGTTCAAACACCTAATAGAGCAGCTAGAAATTCAAGGAAACTAGCTTTGTGTCAAAATGCCAAGAAAAACATCAGACCAACATCAAAATAATTCTAGACTTGGTGCTTTAGGTGAATCCCTAGTACAAACATTTCTGCTTGAATATGCAGACTTCTGCTTTCCAACCCAAGAAAAACATCCTGCTGATTTATGTATGGAACTGAATCGTTGTATGTATACCATACAAGTAAAAAGCAGAAGAGCTACTAAACAAAATAAGTTTATCTTTGCTGCTGAGAACTCAAGGTCACAATCAGAAACCTACAAGAATTATCATTGTGATATCTTAGCTTTTGTTTTCTTTTATGATGACCAAAAACGAATCATGTTCAAAGCAAATACTTCATCACAAAACTATTTTACTTTTGATAAGAAAGCTATCACTGAATCTATGGAATTAGATTCTCTTAAAGAAACACTAGACAGTCTTAGTTCAGTACCAGTTCTAAATCCTATAATTTAATACTTGCATTGTATATAAATATAATTTAATATATATTTATATTAATCAATAAGGAGTTTAATATGAGAATAAAAGAACTAGAAAATTCTATTAAGAGAACAAAAGAACTATCAAATTCTATAGCAATAAATAAAAAGATATTAAAAAAATATGATTTATTAAAACAATTATATGTAAGGCTAGATAACTACAATATGTTAGACCCTTTAGATGCATATAATAAAACAAGAAAAGAAATTGAAGCTGTAAGGGCTGATATTGATAATTTAAAAAAACAGGGGGATAAATAATGAGATACACACTACAAGTTCAACTACCTAGCTTAGGCTGGGTGGTTGCCATCAAGACTAGCGACTTATTCTACATGGCTAGCAAGAGAGCAAGATTAATTGCAGAAGGGCATAAGGTTAAATTAACTAAGGAGAAGAAGAATGGATAGCATTATACACAAGATTCTAAATCAAGAAGAAAGAGCACAAGAACTTAGAAAACAAAATGTCATAGTTTTGCATGATTTTAAATTTGATACTAATAAAGAGATGATTGCAGAAACATTAAACACTATTTACAAGAAGGAAAAGAAACAATGAATTTAATGTGTAACACAAAGCATGGTGCTATTCAATGGAGATGGAAGGACTCAGGTCAACCATCTCCTGAATACAAATCATTGAATCATCAATGGTGGATTCCTAATAAGTCTGAGTTTGAGTTAGTAACTAAAGTTGATGCTTCTATCAAACAAGAAATTAAAGATGAGATTTGGGAAGATATGCAATCTGATTTTGAGTATCAGAAAAGCATTTATAAGATACATAAATTAAATTTAAAGGAGAAAAAATAATGGACTTTCAATTATTAATATTAGTAGCTGCTGTAGCTTACCTGTCTTATGGTGCTGCACTTTTAATGAACGACAGGAATAACAGAAAATGAATGTAACATTTAATTTAATGGGTGGTGGTGAGTTAAATATTCCACCAAGAGTAATTAGTGGTTTTTATAAATGTCACTATACAGGAGATGTAATAGTTGAAGTAAATGGTGATGAATACAAAGTCAGAGATTCATTAGATGAAATTAAATACATCTTAGGAATTGCAAGATGAAAATAGAATCACTTAAAAACTTTGAATCTAAGCAAAAAGGTCAAGCTCTTATTTATAAAGACTTGCCCAATGAAGACTATCATGCAAGCGTAGGTATCAGTAGTAGTTATGTTAGAAGATTTGGTCAATCCCAACTTCATGCAGTTAATCATACTTCTGAATCTACTCCAGCACTTAAGTTTGGAACAGCAGCTCATTCTTTATTAGTAGAAGGACAAGAAGCATTTGATAAAGAAGTCAGGGTGCTTACAGGTTCTCCATATACTAAAGCATATAAAGAAGAAAAGGCTGAATATGAAGAACAAGGATTCATAGTATTAAAAGAAGATGAAGCTGAGATTATCAATGGCATGAAAGAGAACATGATATATGAGGGTAATGCTTATCTAAATGCAACTGGCAAGATAGCAGAAGCAAGCATCTACTGGTATGAAGATGACGTGCTGTGTAAATGCAGACCTGATGCTATGTGTCCACCTTTAGATGAACCTAACTCAGATAACAAGATAGTCATTATTGATTACAAGACTACACAATCATGCGAACCTCATGCTTTTAATTATTCAGTTAAGAAGTATGGCTATGATATGCAAGCTGCTTATTATAGAAGAGGTGTTGAGATGGCAGGATATGAAGTGACTGATTTCTTATTTATAGCCCAAGAGAAAGTACAACCTTATGCATCTAAAGTTTTTAGAATCACGAAAGAACAAATGGATTATGGATGGACTATGATGGAAAGGTATCTAAATGATTATAAAGAATATCAGAAAGGTAAACCTTTAAGTATTTACAATAGTCCTAATATTGTTGATTTGGTTTTATAGGAGAGAGAGATGGATAAAATATTTTTACAAAAATTAAGTAATATGTTGGACTTGGCAAGTGACATGAATAAATTTAGTAATCATTTCATTATTGATGTTGAATGTAAAAATAACACTGTAAAAGACCTAAATACTTTTGCACATAGAATTAAACAAATATCAAATAATGTTAATGATGCCACTAAATTTTTTTTAACAAACAATGTTAGAGATTTTTTTGCAGATAATTTTGTTGACATTTGCAAGATGGATAAAATGAAGCAGGAATTTAGACTTCCTACAGATAAACCATTATTAATACAATACAGTGATTTGAATAGAACAATAGTGATTAATGAAATTAGTGGATTTTCTTACGCTGATTATCAGGTTGATTTCTTTGTAAATTATAAAGATACCAAACAAATAATGATAAATCCTTATATGTCATTTGTATTTAGTAAAAACTTTTTTATTGAACTGTTAGATAAATTCCCTCAACAAATATATCTAAATTTTCATAAACAAGATTATGCAGATTTAGTAGAAACCACAAAAGAGTGGAGAGAAAACAGGATGCATCAAATATTTGAATTATTAATGATTTATTTTTCTGTAATAAATTTATCTAATGATTTAGATATATTTGAAGAAAAAAAAGTTGCTGGTTTAAAGAAACAACCACATCAAAAATTTTCATTAGCATCATTTATTAGTAAACCAGTTTATGAGCACATTACATTAGATATTAATATTAATAATAAAAATTACACAAATAATGGTGATGGCAGTCAAAGCAAAAAAAGATTGCATGGTGTAAGAGGTCATCTAAGACAATTACAAAATGGAAAAATAGTTTGGGTTAATCCATACAAAAGAGGTGATGCATCATTAGGTGTTATAACAAAAGATTACAAATTAGATTTAAGGTAAGGGCAAATAGATATATGAGAGTATTTAGATTTATGGAGAGTTTATCCTTTGCCCTTGAACCTAGTATAAGGGTTTTTGGAAGAGTAGGTAATAAAGTTCTAGCTTTATTATCAAATTAATATTAATATAAAAAACGGAGAGTCATTATGGACGAAAAAACAAAAAAGGCACTTTGGATTCCTGAAGAATTGCATAAGGATATCAAGGTGTTTGCAATCACAAATAACATGAACATTGAATCTGCTACTCAGTTATTGCTGAAGCTAGGCATGGTTTCTTATAAAGAGAGCAATCATGGGTCAAAATAAAGCAGCAGTTGAAAAGCGTAGAAAAGAGCTTGAAGCTGAAAAGCTAGATAAGCAAATCAAAACATATTATTTTCAAAAAGGTGCTGGTAAGCATTACAGAGAAATAACTTATATGAGTGGCAAAGTAGTTAGGACTGATTACGATGCTTGAGTGGATTCTATATTTCATTGCAGCAATATTTGGATTGGTATTTATAGGTGCAATCATAAGTGTGATAGCAGCAATATATATTTTAAATGAGTTAGATTAATGCAAATACCATTTCCAAATAAAAAATACAACATAATATATGCTGACCCTGCTTGGAGTTTCAGCAGTAAAGAGCTGTGCAAATATGATGGTAAAAGATTTACTAGCATGGACAAACATTATCCAACGCAATCAAAAACATGGATTAAAGATTTGCCTGTTAATGATATTGCTAATAATGATTGTGCTTTATTTTTATGGACAACTGATGCACATATAAAAGACGCTATTGAAACTATGGAAAGTTGGGGCTTTAAATATGTGACAATAGCTTTTGTTTGGGAAAAGAAAACCAAGACAGGAAAAACAGTAGCCAATCTTGGTGCATGGACAATGAAAAACTATGAAATATGTTTGTTTGGAACTAAAGGCTCAATGCTTAAACACAAGCAAGTTAATAATATATATCAAAAAGTAGAAGCAGAACGCACCAAGCATAGCAAAAAACCACAAGAGGTAAGAAATAGAATTGAATTATTATTTGGCGATTTACCAAGAATAGAATTATTTGCAAGAGAAAAAGTAGATGGCTGGGATTGTTGGGGTAACGAGGTTTAATATGGTAAACAGCAGAAATAAAGGTGCAGCATTTGAGAGAGTTATAGTAAACAAACTCAATGCAGTTTTAGAAAGTAAAGGTTTAGATGAGAGAGTGAAAAGAAATCTTGACCAGTATCAAACTAAAGGCATGGCTGACATTTATTTCAGGAACTTTGCTATTGAATGTAAAAGATATAAAAACAATGGTAAGCAGAACATTTACAAGAACGAATGGTGGCAACAAGCAGTTGATAGTGCTGGTGATAACTTGATACCTATATTGATATATAAGTTTGATAGAAGAAGCATTATGGCTGTAGTGCCATTATTTTTAATGAACAACTTTGATAAAGCTAATTGGGAATGCACATATATGTGTCCTTTATCAGATATATGTGAAAGGTTAGATGAAATCATACAAAGAGCAGATGGATTTAAACAGCTACCTGCTTGAGCAGGACTTTGAAGAATATTGTCGTTTTGCATACGATAAAATTACTTCAGCCTGTCAATTTCTCGGAATTTATAATGACGAGGATTATGAGAGTTTTAAGGAAAGGTGTTACACCCAACTTGAAGCTGATTATTTAAACAGTATTGAGAAAACAATACATTAACATGGAGAATAATATGGTAGACATATTAGGTGGGATGATTAATCCCAACAGTGAGAGTCAGCAAGTTTATCTTGCTTTCAAAACATCACATCAGCAATTTTTTGCTAATGGTGAAACGCCAGTAGAGTTTCAATATCTACAGCTTGACCCTTCAACATTCAAATCAGGATGGGGTAGGTATACAAAAGCTGATGGATTTGAATATCACTGGGATAATAAATTTGGTGTAGTATCACCTAAACCAGCAGATGACTATAAAAGAGCATTCAGTGCTTGGGTCTTTCCACAAGGAGCTCAACACGCTTATTTGTGGCAAAGATTCACTTATGCTGAATCAAGTGCATTTAATAGCTTGTTAGCTACATTTTGGAATCAAATGGACGCTAGTTCTGCAAGTTTACCTGTAGTTAAATTTGAGGGTTCTAAACCTATTCAAGTAGGCATGGGGAATTCTTCTGAATTAACATTTAGCTTTGCTAAATTTGCACCAAGAAGTGATGGTTTTGTAATACCTCAATGGTATTTAGACCAAGAAGCACCAGTAGAGGACACATTTAAGAGTCCTAATGATGGTCTTAGCGATAAAGTAGCTGAGATGGTAAGTCAGAATGAATTAACAGACGATGATATACCATTTTGATGCAACAGATAGACTGGCAAAAAATAGCACCTGAAGTTGCTACACAATTACTAGGTGAGCCTAGTTCCAAAAAGTCACATGAGTGGCGATATGGAACTCATGGCTCACTGGTAGTCAATATAGAAGCAGGAACATGGTGGGATTTTGAGAATCATGTAGGTGGTGGAATAATAGATTTGATTAAACACATGAATCAAGATGTCAATACAGTTTTAAAACAGTTTGGTTATGACTTAGCATTGCAATCTAATGACTCCTTATTAAGTGGTTTTTACCCCCCTAAAAGCGAAACCACTAGCAATGCTAGGTCATTCTCTAGACAGCAAATGATTGACCTTTACAAACAAGCTATTGTGAAGGTCAAGTATGCTGATAACTTTTTAGTTATGAGATTTCCTGAGGGACATTTTATTAAGCAAAAATACGCACCATTTACCCTAAATCCTGATAGCAGTTGGTCTATGAAGCGACCTGAAGGCTCTCTGCCTATTTATTTTGAAAATAAGTATAAGGATATGCCTATAATAATAAATGAAGGTGAGAAGGCTCTGAGGGGCTGTGAAGCTATAGCAGGAGACAGGTTCAATTCCTGTACTTGGCATGGTGGGGTAAATGCTTGGAAAAAAGCAGATTGGACTCCTATATTTGGTAAAAAGGTTTATATATTTCCTGACAATGATGAAGCTGGTATTAAGTGTGCAAATGAAATAGGAAAAATGTTAAAAGATAATGATTGTAAGGTTAAGGTTATACAACCACCTGAATCATTTAAAGATAAAGATGATTTATATGATGCATATATAAGGGGTGATTTCAAAGAGCCAAAAGATTTAGAAGAATACATAATTAATTGTACTGAGAAGAAACCTAAAGGTGCTGTTACTTTTACAAGAGCAGATGAGGTGTTAAGACAGGTAGATAATCCTGATTGGCTTATAGAAGATGTAGTAGAAAAAGAATCATTAATGTGCATCTTTGGAGCACCTAAGAGTGGTAAATCATTTATTGCTATAGCTATGGCAGCTTGTATTGCTAAGGGTGAAAGTTTTTATGGCAATAAAGCATACGCTAAACCAGTAATGTATGTATGTGGTGAGGGTCAAAGAGGTGTTAAAAGAAGATTAGCAGCTTGGCAACAAGGTATGTTTGATTTAAATAACGTGCCTTTATATCTATCAGATAGAGCAGTTAGGGTTAATGACCCTGATGATTTTAAGATGCTGGAAGAAGAGATAGAAGAACTTACTAAGCAGGTGGGTGATATTGGCATGATTGTTATTGATACGTTTCAAAGAAACTTTATAGGTAATGAGAATAGTGCAGAAGATGTGGGTAACTTTATTAATAAGTTAGATGGACTTATATCGCACTATAAGTGCTGTATATGTTTAGTACATCATACAGGTCATGGCAACTCTAATAGAGGTAGAGGTTCAAGTGTAATGGGTGCATCTTTAGATTATGAGTTTAAGGTCAATAGAAAAGATGAACATATTATTGGATTTGTTGATGAACAAATGCTTGTATCCTTTGAGCAAACATTAAATAAAGATGGTCAAGGTATGGCTGTTAAGAACTTTATGTTTACAGAAGTAGACATAATTGGTGAAGGATTGAATCTTACTTCAGGATTCTTAGAAGAGACTGATGTGCAGATACAAGATAAAAAAGGTCTTAGTTATGCACAACAATTAGTATTAAATGCACTAGAAAGAGAAGCTATACTTAAGAATAAAGAAAATCCTCAAGATGTGTATTTAATGCCTGCTGATTTGACTGGAAAAGTAGTAGATTCTGATGGAAATACTAAAACTCCTGAATCAATTAAGAAGATGTTAGGCAAGTTAAAAGAGCTAGGAGAGGTGATTTATGATGAAAAAGCAGGTTATCAATCCAAAGAATTTAGTAAATTAGCACCTAAGTTTGATGATTAGCAGGGAACAAAAACAGGGAACTCAGGGAGTTTTCAGGGAATTACAGGGAGTTTTTACATGAAAAACAAGAATTATCAGGGAGGGAAGGGATATATACCTATGGTATATCCCTCCTCCCTGTAAATGTTCCCTCTAGAATAGGTATTATTATGAAAACATATATAGACGAAACTTTAGAAAGCAAATTGAAAGAATTAAGAACTTATGAAAACAATAATTATGTTAAGTGGGGTAATAGAAAACGTATCTTTAAAATAGTTGGTGTTCAGTTTGAAATTAAGTTTTGTAAAGCAGAACAGTTACTAAGAGAATCTTTACAAAACGATTCTGCTCAAAAGAAACTTAAAATGGTTGAAATGATGTTAAGAGCTTATGAGCAATTAAATATTAAATGTGAAGAAAGTGGATATGCACAAATACAACCAAATGCTAGATGTTTTAATTTTGATAACAAGACAGCTTTGATTTGTGATACTGATGCTGATAAACCTTTGTTAGAAAAAATACATAAGGATGAAGATAATATTGTCATATTTAGCGTAGAAGAATTACTAAGATGTATACCTAAAGATTTTATGCAAGCAAAAGTATTGCTATCTAAATTAGATAAGTCAGTTAATTTTAAGAGTATTAATTATGTCTAAGTGGCATGGTGGTAAAGGGTCGAAACGTAGACCTGAAGATAAGAAAAAGATAGATGCTAACTGGGAAAAGATATTTGGCGAAAAGAAAAAGGATAAGAAAAGTAAATGAGTAAGTTCTATCAAGAAGATTTACCTTATGGGGAAGTGGGAGAAAAGTTTGTACTAAGTATTATCAACAGGAAACATCCAATGGCATACAAAATGGAAGGTTACTTTTTAGAATATGACATTATGATTCCTGAGATAGAAAAGACTGTAGAAGTTAAAAGAGATAAGCATACTGATAGAACAGGTAATGTTTTTATTGAAACTTATTGTAATAAGATTGAATCAGGTATTAATGCAAGCACAGCAGATTATTGGGCATATCTAACTAAGACTATGCTGTACTGGATTAAGTCGATTGATTTAAAGCTATGTATTTTAGAAAATGAAATACCTGAAGGTAAGAACTACATGATTGATGGAAAGATAATTGATGCTTACCTGATACCTATAGATATATTTAAAAATTATTGTATGCGAATAGATACATTAACAGAGGAACAATTATGCCAATTAAACTGAAACCAAGTGTAAAGATTAGAGATAGAGCTACAGGCAAGACAGCTACTGAGCATTATTATCTAAAGTGTATGACACCTAAAGAACTTAACGATTATATTGAATCACCTAGTTCTAAGAAAAAGGTCATACAAAAATGTAAGAATGAAATAACTAAAAGGAGAAAAAAATGAATTTAGAAAAGACTGTTTATTTATCAAATAATTTACCTGAATGGTTTGGCAGAACTAAACCTAAAACAAAATGGGGCTATTGGTCTTATGACCCTAAGGAGTTTTATTTAACATATAAACATTTTTATCCAGTTAACCTTCTGCGATATAATACAAACGCAAAAATATTAAATTTAATATTTCAATTAAATACTAAAGACAATGGAAACTGGGATTCTGATTGTGTAAAAGATTTAGTTAAGGCTTTAGATTGTATTCTGTATCCACAAGCAAATTGCTGTTCAAGTGGAGAAAATAAAAAGTTCAACGTTAAAAAATTATGTGAAGAATATAATAAAAAATTAAAGGAGATATAAATGAATGACCCAGTAAACCATCCAAAACACTACCTACACAAAAAAGGTGGATTAGAATGTATTGACTACATCAAGCAACAGTTAGGGAGCAACTTTCCTGCATATCTTGAAGGCAATGCTATTAAGTATCTGCATAGGCATAAGTACAAAGATGCTAACATTCAGGACTTACAGAAGAGTATTTGGTATATTAATAAGTTAATAGAACATTACGAGAAACTATGAAGATAGATAAACAAAAATTAGAGCAGAAGATTAAGGAAGGCAAATCATCACATGATATTGCTATGACTTATGATGTGCATCCATCTACTATCAGAAGGAAAGCTAAAGCATTAGGACTTAAGTTTCAAACACAATCGCATTGGAGAAAGGGATGACTGTAACAGTTCAGATTAAATCTAATGAGAAAGAACTAAAAAAGAAGATGGGTTTGTTTCATAGAAAGAAACTTCCTATTGCTACAGCAGAAGCTATCAATCAAATAGGTGTAAAGGTTGTTAATGCTCAAAGAGCACAAATACAAAAGAAACTAGATAGACCTACTCCTTTTACAATCAAGTCAGTTGATATGCCTGAAAGATTTAGAGCTAAACCTAATGATTTATCTGCATTAATATTTATCAAAAAGATTGCTCAAGATTATCTTAAGTATGTCTATCAAGGTGGTATAGAAAGACCTAAGAAGTCTAAAATATTTGCACCAGTTACATCTGCTGGTGGTGAAAGATTGAACACGTATGGTAACTTGATTGGACTAAAGGGTAAGAAAGTAGATAACAGAAAAGATTTATTCTTGAATAAAAATGCTTTATGGAAGAGAGAGGGTGATGGTGGATTAAAACTTATAGCTGTTGCAAAGAATTTTATTAAGCATAGAAAGTTATTGGATTTCTTTAAGATAGGATTTGGTGTAATCAAAAAGAACTACGATAAAGAATTGGATAAACAAATAAAGAAAATAATAAGATGAATGTAGCTATAGACTATGACAATACATATACCTTAGACCCAGTAGCTTGGGATAAGATAATAAATATATTATTAGAATCTAATCATAAAGTTTATTGTGTAACCAAGAGGTATGAAGCTATAGCTGATGATATAAGAGATGCATTAGATATTCCTATTATCTATGCACTAAAATCTAAACTTGAAGCAGTACAGTCAGAAGGCGTAGAGATTGATATTTGGATAGACGATAAACCACATTCAATAACTCCTTACAATGCCCTTAGACAAGCTCACAACCCCTTTAAATATAACAAATGGAGCAGATAGCCCCCATGTCTAGGTTCTTTGTAGCAGAGCAAACCAACGAAGGTTGCGAGAGATCGGAAGAGCGTCGTGTAGGGAAAGAGTGTAGATCTCGGTGGTC
>JGI11705J14877_10001752_pt1 | contig 12115 bp, 7 predicted proteins | sample Etolaghawater15m_FD_14877 | JGI IMG/M metagenome (IMG submission 14877) | reverse complement strand
AAGAAGAAGTATATCAAAATTATATTTATTGAGTACTTTTGGATTGTAGAGTAAAGTATTTTTGCATGAGTTAAAGCTTAGTTTAAAAGCAGGTTTTAATTTGGATTATGCTAAAACTTGTCTTTATTATTATATATTTTAGTCTGCATAAAAAGGTCTTTGGTGAAGTATCTGCTCTCTTATTTAAATCATATCCCGACTATCAATAAAATTGTTTTTTTGCTTGGATTTTTAGGAATTCTTGTAAGTGTAATACAAATTAAAGTAATTCAAAATGAAGAATTAACACTATTCTTTGATAATATGCATTGGACTTTTGCTACTACTGCAGCTGCTATTTTAGCGACCTTAGGCTACTTTCAAAATAAATCTTCTTTCTCAGTTAAAACATATTATTGGTTTTTTATTGGATTTTTACTTTATGCAATAGGGCAAATTGTATGGGATCTGCAAGTATTTTATGCTTATTATCTGTTTCCATCTCCTTCAGATATCTTTTATCTCTGTTTAGGTCCAAGTATAATTATTGCACTTTTTTATGAAGTATATAGTAGAAAAGATAAAGTAGATATTTCGATTTTCTTACTTGATCTTTGTGCCATTTCTATTGCAGCACTTACCTTATTATTCGTTTCTTATCTTCCTCAGAGTGGAGATTTAGATGTATTTTCCATTGTAGTGATGGTGGCGTATCCTACAAGTTTACTTATCCCGGTGTTTATGCTTGTGCTAATGATTCCAAGTATGCGTTTGCGTTTGAACGGTTCATTGATTTTATTTTTACTTAGCATGATCTACACTGCTTGGAGTTGGATGCATTGGAATTCTTTGGCACTAGATGGGATTATAGTTAATGGCTCATGGTCTAACATATCTTTTTCTATTGGAATCATATTAGCGGGTTTAGCTGTTTCGAATTGGAAATTAGAAGTCACTCACGATGAGAGAGTGGATCGTCTCGGTGAAGCTTTTTTAAGGTTCTTACCATTAATTACAGTAGTACTTATAAGTATTAGCATTGTGATTATTGATTTGAATATAGAATTATCAGATTTGGCAAATAAAATTATCTATGTTGGCGCAGCTATTGTAATAATTATAGCAACTATACGTCAAAGTCATTTACTTCAAGAAAGAGACGATCTGCTTCAAGCGCAAGCTCAAGTATTGGAATCAGCAAGTTTGATTAATTCTATCATTCAAACCGTACCTATGCGTATATTTTGGAAAGACCGTGATTTGAAGTATTTAGGATGCAATGATCTTTTTGCTCAAGATGCTGGGTTTGAAAGCTCTAAAGAGATAATAGGTAAGACTGATTTTGACATGGGTTGGAAAGATCAAGCTGAACTTTATAGAGTAGATGACACTGCCGTGATGGATTCTGGTAAAGCAATATTAGGTTATGAGGAGCCACAAACTACTCCTGATGGGACTGAGATATGGCTTCGTACATCAAAAGTACCTCTTGTAGACGCACTTAATGGTGAAACTATAGGTATATTAGGTATATATGATGATATCACTCAATACAAAATTATTGAGAATTTACTCAAAGAGAATGAAAGTTTTCTCCAAGAATCTCAAAGTAATGCCGGTATTGGAAGTTATAGTTTAGATATGCAAACTTTATCATGGAAAAGCTCGGACACTTTGAATCAGATTTTTGGGATAGATGAGAGCTATGAAAAAAATTTAAATAGCTGGGTTTCACTTATTTACCCTGATGATCAAGAAAAAATGGATACTTATGTTAAAGAGTATGTTATGCAAAAGCATAATAAATTTGACCGTGAATATAGAATTGTTCGAGCAAATGATAATGATGTACGTTGGGTTCACGGTTTAGGTAGGTTAGAATTTGATGACTCGGGCGCACTTCTTAGAATGTCTGGAACAATACAAGATATCACTGTACGTAAAAAAATTGAAGAAAAAATTCAACTTTCTGCGAATGTATTTACATACGCAAATGAAGGTATCATGCTGACTAACATTGAGGGTGCAATAATTGATGTGAATGATGCTTTTACAAGGATTACAGGATATACAAAAGAAGACGTTCTTGGAAAAAATCCTAAAATTTTAAACTCACAGAGACAGGGAAAAGCATTTTATTCTAGTATGTGGGATACTTTACTTAAAAAAGGATACTGGGATGGTGAGCTTTGGAATAGGCGCAAAGATGGTGAATTTTATGCACAACTTCTCAATATAAGTGCAATTAAAGATAGCAAAGGTGAAGTGCAACATTATGTAGCACTTTTTTCAGATATCACAGCAAGTAAAGAATATGAACACAAATTAGAGTATATAGCGCATTATGATTCTTTGACAGGCTTACCAAATCGGATTTTAAATTCAGATAGAATCCGTCAAGCTATGGTTCAGTCTTTACGTAGAGATGAAAAAGTTGCTATAGTTTATCTTGATTTAGACAGTTTTAAAGAAGTGAATGATCAGTTTGGACATCATATTGGAGATAAGCTTCTTATTGCACTTGCTGAAAATATGAAAGCAGAACTCAGAGAAGGCGATACTCTCTCAAGGTTAGGTGGAGATGAGTTTGTAGCTATTTTAACAGACATAAAAGATATTACCAGTGCATTGCCCATACTTCAAAGATTGGTAGAATCAGTAAGTAAAGAAGTGCGAATAGATGATATTTTATTAAATGTATCTGCAAGTATTGGAGCTACTTTTTATCCTCAAGTAGAAGAAGTTGATGCAGATCAGCTTATTCGTCAAGCCGATCAAGCGATGTATGAAGCAAAACGCTCTGGTAAAAACCATTACCATATTTTTGATTCTGAGTATGATCGTAGTGTTCGTACTCGACATGAAAATGTGGATCGTATACATCAAGCTTTATTGGATAATGAATTCGTTTTATATTATCAACCAAAAATAAATATGCGTACAAATGCTATAGTTGGCGCAGAAGCACTTATACGTTGGCAACATCCAGATGAAGGTCTTATTCCCCCGCTAAAATTTTTACCGCTTATTGAAAATAATCCACTGTCAGTTGAGATTGGTGAATGGGTTATAAATGAAGCTATTTCTCAAATGCAAAGATGGAAAAAGCAAGGTTTTGAGATACCTGTAAGTGTCAATGTTGGAGCAAGACAATTACTTCAAGGAGATTTTAGCAAAAGTTTGGAATCTATTTTAGCTAAGTATGAGAATTTTAATTTCTCTTTATTGGAACTTGAAGTTCTTGAGACCAGTGCATTGGAAGATATAAATCGTGCTTCTAGCATTATGCAAAAGTGTAAAGATTTAGGTGTAGATTTTGCCTTAGATGATTTTGGTACAGGATATTCTTCTCTTACATATCTTAAAAAATTACCAATAAAAACTTTAAAAATCGATCAAAGTTTTGTTCGTGATATGCTTGAAGATGATGACGATTTAGCAATATTGGATGGAATTGTAAACTTATCTAAGGCATTTGGTTGTGAAGTGATTGCAGAGGGTGTAGAAACGCAAAAACATGCTAAAGAGTTACTTTTACTTGGATGTGAACTAGCCCAGGGTTATGGCATCGCAAAACCAATGCCAGCTGAACAACTATATACTTGGTCCAAAGAATGGGATAAAGAAGCTAAATGGATTGTTTAAAAATGGAACAAAAGAAAGTTTGGACTNTATATACTCGAGNATTTCACATAATGTTCATCGCTATAATCTGTTCAATTTTCACTGCACTATGGTTGTAGTCAGGTTCTAAAGACTCTTTATCTAGTAAGTCGTTTGTGAGATAATTTATTTCTCTGTTACTTATAGGAATGAAGATTGTTTTTTCTAGGATGGTATTTGTTATGAGTGCTTTCGTTTTGAGTGTACCTCTTCTTGAAGTTACTTGGATAACTTCACCATCTTGAATATTTAAGCGTTTCGCATCATTTGGGTGAAGTTCACAAAAATTGAGCTCCTTAAACTTTAAGAGTGTTGCAGGAAGGTTTGTTTTTGTACCTGTATGCCATTGGTCTCTTGTTCTACCAGTTAGTAAAAGAAAAGGGAACTCAAGATTTGTTTTTTCACTGAGAAGTTTATTTTCAACAAAAAAGAGATTTCCTTTTTTGTCAGGTGTTAAAAAGTTTTTAATGTTTTCTCCCCAGATAAATGGAGTCTCTCCTATAGCATCATAATCTAATTTGTGAATATCCATATAGTTGTTTAACTTTGTCATCTCTTGAAACTCTTCAAAGATCTCTTTAGTACTTGTAAAGTTAAAGGCATCTTTAAAACCTAGCTTTTGTGCTAAAAGTTGAAAAATCTCCCAATCAGGCTTACAATCTATAGACCTTCGTGTAAGCTTTGCTTGTTTTGTTATCGTTCTATCAAGATTTGTTTGCGTTCCCTCTTTTTCACCCCATGGAGTGGCCGGGAGTCGTATGTGTGCAAATTTTGCTGTTTCGGAGTTCTCATAGGCATTTATCTCTACTACTAAAGGAATGTTTTGTATAAGTTTTTCTACTCTGTTTCTGTTTGGTAAATGATAGACTGGATCAGTATGACAAATAATTAGGACATCAAGGTTCGCTTCCATCATTTGTGTGGCGGTATAACCAGGTTTATTATCAATCTTATCTGTTTTCCAAAATTTTGAGACTTTTTCAATACTCTCCTTGTCAAAGCCTAAATGAACTGCAAGCATTGTGGAGAGTCCACCAACTTCACGTCCACCCATGGCGTTTGGTTGTCCAGTAAGGCTGAGTGGTCCATTTCCTTTTTTAAATATTTTTCCAGTTAAAAGGTGAAGGTTTAAAAGTGCAAGGTTTTTATCAACACCTTGAACAGATTGGTTGAGTCCCATTGTCCATCCAGAAATAATGTTTTCATTGGAGATAAACAGCTCAAAGAAGCTATCAAACTGCTCTTGTGTAAGACCAGTTCTTTTAAGCATTTTCGTTGTAGGGATACGCTTAAATTTATTTTGTAAGAGTTCGAAGTTATTTATATGATTAGCAACATATTCTTTATTATAAAGATTTTCATCTATAAGTTTTTTAGCTACGAGATTTAGTAAGTCTATATCGCTACCTACCTTTATAGGTAGATGCAAGTCTGCAACTTTTGCAGTATCTGTATATCTAGGGTCTATGACAACAATTTTGAGTCCCTTTTTTTTAGCTTTTTTTATTTGATTGTGAAAGACAACATGTGCTTCTGCTGTATTTGCACCTATAAGGATAAGAAGATCTGCATGAAATATATCATTCATTCTCACCGGTACATAATCAGCACCAATCGCCTTTTTATATGCAACCACTGCACTTGACATACATGTACGACTGTTTGTATCGACATTATTTGTTCCCAAAAAGCCTTTGGCTAATTTGTTTGCTATGTAATAATCCTCAGTAAGTAGTTGACCTGAGAGGTAAATACCTATTTTATCTTTTTGCGTGTTTTGAATTTTATTTGTTATAGTAGATAAAGATTCTTCCCATGTGCTAATACGATAGGCTTCATCTATACTCTCTCTTATATGAGGGCGAAGTAATCTTGAAGGTGTATCTAGGCTAATAAGTTCAGATATACCTTTAGAACAAAGCTTCCCTTCATTGGACGGATATGTGACATCTCCTATAAGTTTGTCTTCTTCATACTCAATTCCACATCCCACACCGCAATATCCACATACTGATTTAATCATTATCTATCCCATATATATAAAGTATGAAAGTATTATACAGTATTAATTAATGTAAAATTAAGATTTATATGTATAATAATTAGGCAATAATTTGTATAAATATGTAATTTTTTGCAGTATAATTCTTAATCAAGCATTTTTATAATGTAAATTTAAGGATTTAAGATGGATTTTAAAAAATTAGTAAAAATAGGATTAGGATTATCATTGGTAGCAAGTACTTTGCTTTCAGCCGAGTTAGAGAAGAAAAAGTTAACAATAGGCTTTATCGCTTTAACTGATTGTGCACCTCTTGTTATAGCATATGAGAAAGGTTTTTTTGATAAATATGGTTTAGATGTTCGTGTTGTAAAAGAAGGTGGTGGTTGGCCAGGGATTCAACAAAAAGTTATTTCTGGTGAATACGACTTCTCTCATGCACTTGCAGGTATGCCAATTGCAGCGACTTTAGGAATTAACGGGAAGGCGAATCTTCAAGCAGTTCTTTCACTTGACTTTAATGGAAATGGAATCACATTTGGTAATAAAATCATTAAAAAGATGGAAAAATATGGAATGGATAAAACACAACGTCCTTTAACATCCGATTCACTTAAAAAGTATATAGATGCTAAACATAAAGCTGAGGGGGATAAATATCAACCTCTTTCTTTTGGTATGGTTCACCCGGTATCTACTCATAACTACGAGTTAAGATATTGGATGGCATCTTCTGGAATCGTTCCTGATCGTGACACTACTATTAAACCATTCCCACCGCCCACAATGCCATCAAACCTAATCGCTGGAAATATTGAAGGCTATTGTGTTGGTGAACCATGGAATGAAAGAATCGTTTTAAAGAAAAAAGGTTCAACACTTGTAACAAACTACGATATTTGGAACAACAACCCTGAAAAGGTTCTTCAAACAAGAGCTGATTTTATTGAAAAAAACCCTGAAACTACAAAAGCAGTGATGAAGGCAGTTTTAGAAGCACAAATGTGGCTTGATGCATCATGGGAAAACCGTGAAGAAGCTGTAAAAATTCTAAGTAAACCTAACTATGTTAAAGCTCCTGTTTCAGTTTTAAGAAAATCAATGACTGGTACATTTCAGTACTTAAAAGGTCAAGACTCTGAGCCAAACCCAATGTTTAATGTATTTGCCAACTACTATGCGGCATATCCTTACTACTCACACGGTATGTGGTTTATTACTCAAATGTACAGATGGGGACAAATTGACAAAGCTGTAGATATGAAAAAAGTTATCGAGTCTGTATATAGACCTGACCTATTTGCTGAAGTGGCTGCGGAAGTTGGTTATAGCCTTCCTCCAAGTGCTTGGAAAAAAGATGGTGTAGATAAATACAACATGTTTATGGATGGAAAAGTTTGGGATCCAAACAAAGCGGTTGAGTATATCTACTCTACAGGTATAGATGAAGCTAAAGTCTCTAAAGAAGAACTAATGAAAGTAAATACTTGGACAGTTGTAACTGAACAACCAAATTATATTTGTCCTTACGGTCCAGCAGGATGTGCTGATCCTAAATATGTAACTAAATAATAAGTATATAAACTATTGAGTATCTATTTTTTAGATACTCAATGTAATACATTTATACAGATAAGTGCCTAGTAGATATATAAAACTTCTTTTTTATTAATCTCCTCAAAGACTCTAGGTGCTTATGTGTGTAAATTCAAATAATTACTAAGGATACAATATGAATAACGAAAGTGTCAAAAAAATTCTCTTACCATTACTGGTATTTTTATTTATAATAGGAGTTTGGTCTGGTATAGCGAGTACTGTGGAAGATTTCCCGACGCCAAGCGATACCTATATAGCAGCATTTGGAGGCATCAATGCTGATGGAGATGAAATCATTGGTGTTTTAACAGATCCATTTTATATAGAAAACCAAGATGACAAAGGTCTATTTTGGCAGATTATGGAATCTCTAAAAAGAGTCTTTGCCGGATTTTTTATAGCAATCTTAGTTGGTGTACCAGTTGGTCTACTTATAGGTATGAGTAAAAATGCTTATAATGCATTTAACCCTTTTATACAAATCTTAAAACCTGTTTCACCTTTAGCATGGTTGCCATTATTATTGTTTATTTTTCAAGATATAAACATGACAGCAATTTCAACTATTTTCATTACATCTATATGGCCAATTATTATAAATACTTCCTTAGGCGTGAAGAGTGTAAATGAAGACTATATGAATGTTGCAAAGGTTTTACAATTTTCACCCTTAGAGAAGATTACAAAGATTATTTTACCTGTATCGGTACCATACATTTTTACAGGAATGAGGCTATCTCTTGGTATTGCATGGCTGGTTATTGTTGCGGCTGAAATGTTAACAGGTGGTATAGGAATTGGATTTTGGATTTGGGATGAATATAACAATCTTAACTATCACAATATCATCATAGGTATTATCGTAGTTGGTCTCATAGGTTATATTTTAGACCTTATTATGGGAATGATTGCAGATTATTTTGATTATACAAAGAAAGGTAGAGCGTAATGAGTAAAAAGTTTTTAAGTCTAAAAAATATACAAAAAAGATTTCCAATACCTGGAAAAGATGATTATATAGCCGTAACAGATGTCAATCTAGAGATAAAGAAAAATGAGATTATTTCAATAATTGGTCATAGTGGATGTGGGAAATCAACGCTCTTAAATATTATATCGGGTCTTGATGCACAAAGTGATGGAGATATATTACTTGAAAACAAACATGTTCTTGGGCCTGGCCCTGAGCGCGCTGTTGTATTTCAAAATCATTCATTACTACCTTGGCTGAGTGTTTATAAAAATATTGAGCTTGCAGTCAAAAAGGTTATGCCTGAACTTGATGCAACAGAGCTTGAGTTAAGAGTAAACAAGTTTATTGAGATGGTAAACCTTGAACATGCCAGAGATAAATTACCAGATGAAATTAGTGGTGGTATGAAGCAACGTGTTGGTATCGCAAGAGCATTATCGATACAACCAAAAGTCTTATTAATGGATGAGCCGTTTGGAGCACTTGATTCACTTACTCGTGCAAATTTACAAGAACATTTAATGAGAATACAGCAGAAGGTTGAAAATACTGTAGTGATTATTACGCACGATATAGATGAGGCGGTACTTTTAAGCGATAGAGTTATTATGATGACAAATGGTCCTGAAGCTACTATTGGTGAAATCTTAGAGGTAAACCTGCAAAGACCAAGAAACAGAGTTGAGTTACAACATGATCCAGAGTATATACGTTGTCGTGAATCGATTTTAAGCTTCTTATATGAGAAGTTTGCAAAAGAGGATGAATAAGACTCAGTTCTTATTCTTAAAGGAGATATGGTGAAGTATAAAACACTCCCAATAGTATTAAAAAATATGAAAATCCTCCTTATAGGAGGGGGAAAGGTTGCTTTACAAAAAGCACAGGTAATGCAAAGAAACAGTGTTGATTTTTCTTGTATATCTTTAGAATACATTCCTGAATTTCAAGAGATACCAAGTAAGCAAATTAAAAAAGAATTCGCATTAGAAGATATGCAATCTTTTGTAGTAGTGATTGATGCGACAGGGTCTGAAGATGTAATGAATAAACTTTTAGAACATAAACATTCGCATAATTTTCTCTACAACTGTGTTGATGTTCCAGAAGTTTGTGATTTCTTTTTCGCAGCATTAATCGAATATGGCTCTTTGAAAGTTGCTGTATCATCTGCGGGAGCTAGTCCAACGCTTGCGCAATCTGTAAGAGACAAAATAAAAAGAGTCCTACCTAAAGAGCTAAAAAGCTTGAACCAAACCCTGCGTGGTAATAGAGATAGAGGGATTATAGATATAAATCAAGCTAGGTCCAAAGCAAAAAAGATGCTCTCAAAAGTATCTCTTGTTGGTTGTGGAACAGGAGATGTAGAGCTTTTAACACTCAAAGCGTATAGAATTATTCAAGAAGCAGATGTGGTTTTTATAGATCATCTTATCAGTGATGAGATTATTGAGATAATCCCAAAGGATACAATGAAGATCTCTGTTGGAAAACAAAAGGGTGCGCATAGTGTAAAGCAGGAAAAGATAAATGAGATGCTTATAGAATATGCCTCAAAAGGATTAGAGATTGCACGTTTAAAAGCAGGAGATCCTTATATATTTGGTCGTGGAGCTGAAGAGGCACAAGCACTGATACAAGAAGGGATTCGCGTAGATGTTATCCCTGGTATATCTTCAGCAATTGCAGGACCTTTAAGTGCTGGTATCGCACCGACTGCAAGAGGCTATGCTACTAATCTTTCCATAGTTTCAGCTCATTTAGCTGGGAACTCTATAAACACCGAGTGGATAGAGCTACTAAAGATGAAAAATCATACGACCATCGTTCTTATGGGGCTTTCACGCGCAGAGGAGATTGTGAGTATGGCACTGCAACACGGGATTAGTCCAAATTTTCCTGTAGCGATTATATCAAACGCCTCACGCCCAAACCAAACAAGAACAATCACAAGACTTTCAGGGCTTGCAGATGCTGCAAAGGATGCACCTAGACCTGGGATAATTGTATTTGGTGAAGTTGTACACTTACATAAGGTCTTACCACAATACGAGAATATAGAGGAGATACTTGATGAAAAAATTGCATGATGCATTCAATGCTCGAAATACGAAGCAAAACAAGATAGAAAAAATAAAAGAGCTTAAAACTCCTATGAGTGTGTACGATAATTTAAAAACACTCTGTGAGTCTGGATATGAAAATCTAAGTGGTGAAGATAGTAAGTATTTTTTAAAATGTTTTGGGCTGTTCGATAAAGGCGAGGGCGAATTTATGATTCGTGTGCGTATTGCTGGAGGACAACTCAGTAATTCTCAAGCAGATGCTATTGGAAATATATCTCAAAAATATGGGAATGATTATATAGACATAACAACAAGACAACAAATAGAGTTACGGTATATAAAGTTTGAAAACTTATATACTGTACTTAGTGAGTTAGATGCTGTTGGTATTACTACGTTTCAAACTGGTGTAGATAACTTTAGAAATATTGTTACATCTTCTTTTGATGGTTTAAGTGAAGATTCTTCTATAGAATGTATGCCAATAATTGAGCAGATGCAAAGTATTTTTTTACAAAAAGAAGAATGGAACAGTGTACTTCCAAGAAAATTCAATACAGGAATTCTTGGTACTTCTACGAATGATTGTAACATCTTTGGGCATGATTGCTGTTTTATAGCTGCCAAAAAAGAGAATGAGCTTGGTTTTAATCTTTATCTTGGCGGTAGAGTGGGGATGCAAGCGCAAGATGCAGATCTTTTTATAAAGCCTGCTGATGTGAAAGAAGTTTTTCTTTCAGTAATTAACCTTTTTAAGGAGTTTGGATTTAGAGACAACAGAAACAAGAACCGATTGGTTTTTTTAATTGAATCAGTTGGTATGGATAGTTTTAGAGAAACAATTATGCAAACAACTAAAGCTAGGTTGGAGAGCGCAGGAGAGCTTCTGTTAGAAAAGGAACACTCTATAGCACAAAGTGGTATTAGTAAATTAAAAGATGAAAAATCAGCATTGTTGTTTTCGATACCATCGGGAGTTTTTTCTGGTTCTGATTTAATAGCAATTGCAGAACACTCAAAAAAGATTGATGGGATGATTCGTCTCTCAATAGAGCAAAGTTTTCATATAGTGTGCGAAGATAGGTTTATACAAGGTATAAAAACTACGGAGATTTATAAAAAATATGCAAAATATCAAAACCCATACTTTGTGCATCAAATAGCATGTGCTGGAACTGCAACATGTTCTTTTGGAGTGATTCCAAATAAACCTGATGCTATTGAGATGGCAGAGTATCTACAACAAGAAGTACCACTTGAAGATGCAAAGGTAAGAATGCATTGGTCAGCTTGTCCTAAAGGTTGCGGTATTCATGGTATTGCAGATATAGGTTTTGAAGGCTGTAAAGCAAAAGATGAAAATGGTGAAACATGTTATGGTGTACATATACTTCTTGGTGGAAAGGTTTCATTTGGGGCACAAGAAGCAAGAGTTTTATATAAAGCAGTTCCTTTGCCAAAGGCAAAATATTTGGTCAAAGAGCTTATGTTGAAGTATAAAAATGAGAGAATTAACAATGAAAGTTTTGAACAATACGATAGCAGAGTACTTAGTCATTTAAGCGTTGAAGAAATAGTTACGTAATATGTAAGAATATCTATATTTTCTGATGGAAATGGCAGGATAGGAAGACTTTGGCAATCCGTCATTTTATATCACTGGAGAGAAGTATTTAATATGATACCTACCGAAAGTATTATAAGAGATAATCAAGAGAGATATTATAAAGTACTAGAAGAGTCTGGAAGTTTAGGAGAAAGTACCCCATTTGTAGAATTTATGCTTGAAGTTATTTTGCAGAGTATTAAAAGTTCGGTAAAGAGTTCGGTAAA
>JGI11705J14877_10001748_pt1 | contig 12123 bp, 14 predicted proteins | sample Etolaghawater15m_FD_14877 | JGI IMG/M metagenome (IMG submission 14877) | reverse complement strand
TCAATTCAACGGCTGCATCTCGCGAATAATCCAGTCCTGCAACACCTGCATGCCGTAACTGACCGGGCGCCCCTTGGGGTATACCAGGAAAAATGATTTACGCGTGTCGAGCTGGATATCAAACGGGGTGATCAACTGACCACTGCTGATCTCGTCGGATGACAGCGTGCTGTCGGCCAGGGCCACGCCCATGCCTTCCTGCGCGGCGGCGGTCGCCAGCTGGTTGCTGGTGAGGTGCAGGCCACGACCGAAGCCACGGTATTCGACCCCGGCCAGTTCCAGCCATTGCGGCCATTCGTACAGACGGCGCGAGACATGGATCAAGGTGTGCTGCCTGAGGTCTTCGGGTCTATCCAGCGGCCGTCCGTCGCGCAACAGGCGCGGGCTGCAGGCCGGGATAAGAAAAACCCGGCTTAGGAAATGCGTGACCATGTCCGGCCAGTCGCCGGTACCGAAACGGATTGCCATATCGACGTTGCTGTTGTCGAAATCGATAAAACCGGTGGCGGCGCTGATCTGCAACTCGACGTCGGGGTACTGTTGCTGAAATCGGTGCATGCGCGGCATCAACCAGCGCAACAGGAAGTTGGGCGCCACACTGAGGGTCACGATATCGGTTTCCGGACTGGCGACCAGACGCTGGGTCGCCACCTCGAGCTCGTTCAGGGCCTGTTTAACCGATGTGAAATATTTCTCACCTGTTGGCGTCAGCACAACCTTGCGCGTTCGGCGACTGAACAATGCGATGCCCAGGTACTTTTCCAGCGCCTTGATCTGATGACTGACCGCAGAAGCTGTAATAAAAAGCTCTTCCGCCGCCCCGGCAAAGCTTTCATGGCGCGCGGCCGCGTCGAATACGCGCAATGCCTTTAACGGTGGCAGGTTTCGCATGGCAAACCTCTATAGATGAATTTTTTTCATCATTGTGCTGAATTTTGATCGTTTGTGCAACGCAATAGCGTGACCTAATATCACACCCATCAGCCACTTACGCATCGGGAGACCACCATGACCACTGATATTGAAGAAAGCGATTTTAGCGTCAAGTACGACCGCTACGGCCGGGTCGATGTTGACTACTACGTAAACCAGGCACGCGAGCGCCGCAACGAGCATCTGATTCAACTGTTTCGCGAACTGAAGCAGGACATGAAGTCGCTCATCGGGGCAATCGCCAATCGATTGTTTTGCACGAACTGCCAGACCTCGCACTAGCGCAAAAACCCCGGGCCTGTCACCAGGTCCAGACCAGATACCTCCTCTTGGCCCCGGTCGGAATCAAATTCCCGCCGGGGTCCGTTTTTTTCTGCGCCAGCTCATCGTCGAATAACCCACCGCCCCCAACCCCACACTCTTCCTGCCCCGCCTGCTGGTACTTGCCGCGCCCTGTTGCCTGGCTCTCACAACAGGGACAGCATGGTGACTCCGTCACCTGTTTTCTCATGTTCAAGCGCATGCTCAACCATGACCCTCTAGCTCCCGGGCTACTGCCACAAACCTTCTCCGCGTTTCCCCATCTGTTCGAATAACCCCGAAAGATTGACTGGCGGCGCAATGAATCCATGCATCCGATTGATTCGACCCGGCATTGCACGACCCGCAACCTGTTGATTCCCTCACCAGAAAAAATCACGCCGCCAGGAAATGTGACCTTTTTACCTTCTCCCAAACCGGAAAATGCCCGGCAAACGGCGCTTTAACCAGTAGAGGCCCATCACGGCCTGTTACCAATCAAAACCGACAGGAGAACTTCATCATGTCATTCACACAGCACACAGTTAAATCCGCCATTCTTGTATCAAGCCTGCTGCTGTCCGCCTGCGGAGGTGGCGGCGCTGGCAGCGACCCCGGTGCGGGAACCGGTACGCAACCAAACCCTACGCCCGCGACGGCTGATCGCTTCGTCATCTCCGGCAACAACAATGGCAGCCTGAGCCTGTTGCTGGTGGACGAGGTCGCCGGATTCGCCCGCCCCATCGCCTATACCGACATCAGCGCCTTCGCGGTCAACGACATGGTTTATGACGCCGCCCATCTGCGTCTGGTTGCGATCACCAGCAACGAACTGCATACGCTGAGCATGGACACGTCCAGCGGGCAATTGTTTACCACCGATTCCAGCGCGACCAGTGGCAGTTCGGGCAGCCCCGCGAGCAGCCACCTGGCGCTGAGCGCGGACGGTGCAACCGCCTACGTCGCCAGCGGCTCGACCAGCGGGGTCATCGATATTTTCCGCATCAGCGCAGATGGCAGCTTCGGCGCAGCGGTCCCGGTGGCGGTAACGGTAGACCCGGACTACCTCGCGCTGAACCCCGGCGGCGAGCGGCTTTATCTGGTCAGCCGCAATGATGACCAGATCCAGTTCTTCGATATCGACAGCGATGGTGGCCTCGCGGCGAACCCGGGCAGCTTCAATACCGATCAGAACCCGACCTCGCTGGTGATCCATCCGGGCGCCAGTGCGGCCTACCTGACTCGCGCTGATAACAACCCGGCGGCAACACTGCAGGTGCTGATCGTTGATGCCAGCGGCGCGCTGGCGCAAGGGACGTCGTCTTTCGACGTTGGCACCAATGCCATCGACCTGGCGCTGGATGCCAGCGGCAGCAATCTGTACGTACTCGATAATGCATCGGCTCAAGTGCATCACTTCAGCGTCGACACCGCGACGGGTGACCTCAGTTTCATCAACGCCATCAGTCTGGATTTCCAGTCGCCAACTGATTTGAGCCTGAGCGCGACGGGTCAACAGCTGTATATCGGCCACCAGAATGGCGCCGTGGTGACCACACTGGCGGTCAATGCCAGCGATGGCTCTCTGAGAAAGGTGGAATCCGCCAGGGCGTTCGACGGCGTAACATCGATTGTCGCGGTGGGCGGCCCCGGCGCCCTGCAACCGACAGCGACCTTCCTGCTGTCACCGGACACCAACGGGCTGAATCGTTTCAGCGTCGACGCGGCAGGCAACCTGGCGCTGCTGGATACCCTGAATACCAGCGGCGCGCTGATCAGCGGCGAGACCGCGGTCGATTACGCCCAGCGACTGCTGTTCGCAAGCGGCGAGACCGCATCGCCGCAGTCCGGTGATGTGGTCGCCAGCTACGATTTTGATCCGCTGACCGGCGCCACCACGGCCTTACAGGTTCATAACGCCAACGGCAGTGAGCCCAACATTGACAGCAACTCGGCGTTCCAGCGCATCGAAATGGGCCGTGCGGGACGCGTCATATACGTGCTCGACGAGGATATCTTCGACAGCAGCGCCGCACCCAGACCGACCGGTTTCGTGCGAGTGTACAACTACGACGCTGCCGGTAATTTTTCGACCAATGCAAGCGATGTGCAGGCCGTGGGCGAAGGCCCGGAAAACATGACGCTGCACCCCGCCGGACGTTACCTGTACTCGGTGAACAGCTTCGGTGACGATATCGATCGCATCAATATCAACAAGACCGATGGCTCGATCAGCTACGGCAGCACCTATTTTCCAGCATCCGGCATCGTGCGCCAGACCGCAAACCGGGGCCGGCCGATCGACCTGCGCTTTCATCCCAATGGCCGGTTTGCCTACGTCAGCCTGGAGGACGACAGCCAGATGGTGAGCTACACTGTCGACGAAAACGGCAACCTGACCAATCCGCTACGCGAAAACCCGCCGCAGGATAACGGTGTCAACGTGCACCCCGGTGCGATTGCGGTGCATCCCAACGGCCGTTTCGTGTATGTCGGGGAACGTGGCGGCAGCCGCGACACGATCGCGCTGTATTCGGTCAGCCAGGCAGACTATAGCCTGAGCTACCAGTCACGCACGCCGCTTGGCGCCAGCCCGAGCTGGATCGAGATGGATCCCCGGGGGGAGTTCCTGATCGTGCGCGAATCGGGCGGCAGCATCGAGGTGTTCAGCATCAACCAGACCACCGGCGCGCTGACCAATACGGGCCAAAGCGCTGTTGCCGGCACAGGCTCCGGTGGTTTCCTGCCCAGCCTGACCCTGGTCACGCCGCTGAGCGCGCGCTGAACCATCCGTTCAAGCCAAGCATGACAGGCGCATTCGCAAGCAATGCGCCGGTTTTTTTTGCTGGTCGAGCACCCCCATCACGACCCGTTTGTTTGTCGGGTTTCATACAACAGCCACCTGTTCGCACCGCAACCATGCCTGCAAATGACTGTTTATACAGGAAAAATCATACTCCACCGGAAATGGTACGAAACCTGCTTTGCATGCATATCGATGCCGTGACAGACAGGTTCTGGCTAACACAACCATGCAAACACCTTGAACGTCAATGCGGCCAACAACAGGAGTAACACAATGAAAACCGAACAAAAAATTCAGCAACAGATCGACGAAAACCCGGTCATGCTTTACATGAAAGGCACGCCGGAAAAACCGCAATGCGGGTTCTCCGCACGTGCGGTCAGTTACCTGCAGAAAACCGGCGCACCATTCGCCTATCTCAACGTGCTGCAATCACCATTCATCTACGAGCGCCTGCCCGCCTTCTCCAACTTTCCGACCTTCCCGCAGGTTTTCATCAAGGGCGAGTTGATTGGCGGCAGCGATATCGTCGAAGAAATGTACCAGAGTGGAGAATTGCAGAAACTCATCGCCGACGCGATGCAGGCGAGCGCCTGATCATGCTGGAACAGGAAATCATTCAGCGCATTCGAGACCTTTACCCGAATGCCGCCATCGAGGCCAGCGGCGAGAACTGCAGCTTCGAGGTGTTTGTCGTCGACCCGCTGTTCGCCGATATGAAACCGCTGCAGCGCCAGCAATCCATCCTGCAGTTGTTCAGCGAGGAACTGAAAACGGGCAAGCTGCATGCGCTGGGGGTCAAGGCCAAAACGCCCGCCGAGTTGACGAGCACTCCCAACAACCTCGTTCAGATCGGCTGACACCTATGCCGCAAGGCTGTCCGGGGCGGGTTGCCACCTGTCTGGATGTTACAGCGCCGATACAGTCATGTGGGTATCAATCTGTATGATCCGGATGCTCATCACTATTTTTCCTGGCCATTAAGCCGATCAGCGGTTTTTCGTGCAGTGTTTTTCCTGCGATGGCTCGCGTTGGCGTATGCCAAATCTGCTTGACCCCGGGACCCTGGGCCTCATAATTCGGCGCATCCAGACAGATACCGGGTATTTCTCATGCACATAAAATCCATTCTGATCGTCATCCCGGCCCTGTTTGCCCTGAGCGCCTGCAGCTGGGTTGAATTGAACGAGGCCGGTGAAAAGGTTCGTGTGCTCAGCGAGGATGAGGTCAGCAAGTGCGAGTACAAGGGCAAATCGACCGTTTCGGTAACGGACAAGGTGGTCGGCGTGCGCCGCCACGATGAAGCGATACAGCAGGAACTGCTGACCCTGGCGCGCAACGGCGCGCAAAACCTGGATGGCGACACCGTCGTGCCCATCGGCGAAGAGAGCGAGGGCAAACGCAGCTTCAAGGTTTTCCGCTGCGTACCACGGTAATCGACCCTACACCAACAGGCCTTGCCTCCACGCCTGTTGCGACTGCTGGCACGGGAGCAAGCTCAGCTCCAGTAAGATTTCCGTGCCTCCTGCCTGGCCTGTTCGCGGCTGATGCCTATATCCCTGAGCAAATGATCGTCCAGCTGTAGCAGATGGCGGCGCTGGCGCGAACGCTCGTGACGTAATCTCAGGCCCGACCACAGCCGTTTCATCCATGCACGCGGCGCTGGCGCGCGCTGCGACCGGTGAACGAACGAGGCTTCGATAGAGGGATTTAAGATGGACATGGCAATGATCTCCGATGGTTGATTGAAACGGCGTTGTGCCGATGCATTACAGCTTGCCTGCGGCGGCGAGAACGCTCCAATCGTTAAATCGGATTCACTCGATCAGAAATTGCGATGGCGTCATGGGCGCGATTGTTGTGTACTTGGTGACATCGATCCAATGTGGAAGCGTCCATGGAACTGTATCACCTGAAGACCTTCGTGATGGTCGCGGAGGAAGGCCACCTGACCCGCGCCGCTGACCGCCTGTTTACCAGCCAGCCCGCCATCAGCGCGCATATCAAGGCGCTGGAGGAAGAACTGCGCGTGACCCTGTTCCATCGCACGCCTAAAGGCATGCAACTCACCCACGAGGGCGAGCAGTTGCTGCCGCGCGCGCAGCAGGTGCTGGAAGCGTCGGGACTGTTCATTCAGGCAGCGCGGAGCATGCAGGACGAACTGGTCGGGGAGCTCAAGGTAGCGCTGAACAATGATGCCGAGTTTCTCAAGCTGCCCGCGATGCATCACTACCTGGCGCAGCATTACCCGCGCCTGGCCCTGAATTTTCTCGCCGGCATGACTGAAACCAATATTCACAACGTTCGGGTTGGGCGCGTGGACGGGGCCTTTACCTCCGGCCCTATCGATGATCGCCAGATCGAGGTATTGCCGCTCGCCGAGGTCGATCTGTGCATCGCCGCCCCTGCACAATGGCAGGATCGAATGTTCGCATCGGACATCGAACAGCTGATGCGTTTACCCTGGGTGTATACCACGCCGAATTGCGCCTACTTTCACGCCGCTCAGCGCATCTTCGCCGAGCATGATTGCCAACCCGAAAAGATGCTGTCTTCCGACCACGAGGACACCCTGCACAGCATGGTCAAGGCCGCTGTCGGCATAGGCGTGGTGCGCAAGGATATCGCGCTCAAATATCAGGATGAAGGCCACTTCAGCATCGCCCCCATCGATCTGCCCACGGTGAGCCTCGATTTCATCTATCTGAAAAAACGGGCCAATGACCCCGTCATCAGGGCGTTTCGCGAGGCCCTGCAGGCCATCTGGCAGCTGGACCCGTCAAAGATGCCACAGCAGAAGGCGGGTTAGCCATCATGTTTTGACTGGAACGGGGTCTTTAATCCGGGCTTTGTCACTGATTACGAGGTCGTTCATCACCACGATCGGCGATGTGTTGGACTGGCCGGCACCCCTGCGAATGGGTTAATCTGCACAGCCCACCCCCGACCCCATGGCTTTGAGACACCCTTGAGTTACCGCTACGCCACCGACCCCGTGGTCGACCGCTCGCTGCGCCACTCGGTGCGCGATGGCGCGGCCTATGCGGTGATGTCAGGCAGCGGCGAGACCTATTTCTCGGCATTCGCGGTATTCCTCAAGGCCAGCACGGCGCAGATCGGCTTTCTCGCCTCGGTGCCACCTCTGCTGGCGTCCTTCGCGCAACTGTTGTCGGCCTGGCTCGGGCATGTCTTCGGCAATCGCCGCGCCATCATCCTGATCGGCGCCGGCCTGCAGGCGCTGGTGTGGTTGCCCATGCTGTGGCTGCCGTGGCTGGAATCGGCGCATCGCGTCGAATGGTTCATTATGCTGGTCACCTTAGTATTACGCGTTTGGCAACCTCGCCGCACCGCAGTGGTCGAGCCTGATGGGCGATCTGGTCAGCGAGAAGAAACGCGGCCGGTTTTTTGCCCGCCGCACCGCGATCTCCAGCATCTCGTCATTCATCGCACTGGTGCTGGCCGGGCTGGTGCTGAATTTTTTCGATGGCAACGAGGCGACCAAATGGGGTTATGTGCTGCTGTTCCTGACGGCCTTCGTGGCGCGCCTGGTGTCGTTGTATCACCTGGTCCGAATGCACCACCCGTCAGACCGTGTCGCGGTGATCGATGTGCCGATCGAACGGCCAACCCTGAATGCCATCAAGAACTCGCGCTTCGCCGGTTTCGCCGGTTATTTCGCGTTGATCCAGTTCAGCGTCGCGCTGGCGTCGCCGTTTTTCTCGATCTACCTGTTGCGTGACCTCGAATACAGCTACCTGCAGTTCATGCTGCTGGCGGCGGTGTCGGTGATCATGCAGTTCCTCACCCTCAATCTGTGGGGGCGCTTTTCGGACAGCTTCGGCAACCGCGTCATTTTACGCGTCTGCGGCAGCCTGATCCCGCTGGTGCCGTTGTCATGGCTGGTGTCAACCGACTTCTGGTACCTGCTGGTGGCGCAGGGCCTGGGTGGCATGGTGTGGGCGGGGTTTTCGCTGAGCGCCAGCAATTTTCTGTATGACCTGGTACCGCCACATAAACGCGTGACCTACATGGCGGTGCATAACGTGCTCGCGGGCATTGGCGTGTTTGCCGGGGCCATGCTTGGCGGTTACCTCGGTAGTGTGATGCCGGATGAATACCTGCTAATGGGTTATGAACTGGCACTTGAGAGCCCGCTATACAACATCTTCTTGCTGTCCTTCCTGTGCCGCGCGCTGGTGTCCATGGTATTGATTCCACGCATTCACGAGGTGCGCCGCGTGCAGCCGGTTACGATGCGTCGCCTGATCTTCCGCGTGGTCCGCTTCAATCCCCTCACCGGGGTGTATTACGATATCGTCAGCAGTCGGCGCAAGTCGGCTAAACACGATACAAAACAAGCGGAATGAAGCCTCAGTCGGTTCGTTCGATGAGCGCCAGCGCCTGGCGCTCGCATTGACGGCGAATATCGGCATCCAGCGCGCCAAGCCAGCGTAGCGGTATCGCGTCCTGTGCATACAGCGCGCCACCCAGCATACCGGCGATGGCCCCGGTGGTGTCGGCATCACCACCCCGATTGACCACCTCGACCAGCAGGTCCTCGAACGAGTCTGTCACAAACAGTGCCTGGAATACGACCTGCAGGGTTTCGATGATCCAGCCACTCGGATTGTCGATTCGCTTGCGATCGAAGCGATAGGCCTTTTCGGATTCAACGAGCCGATAGGCAAGTGATTTCAGGTGTTGTTTCGATTCGCCCCTGAACGCCGCCAACAGCATGGCGATGACCGTTTCGGTACCGGCATCGGCCTGCGCATTATGGTGGGTGACGTGCGACTGCAGACGCGAGGCGGCCACCACCTCGCTCCATGGCCGGTCGTGGTAGTACAGCGCCACGGGCAGGCAACGCATGCAGGCGCCATTACCGGCGTCGTATGCGTTTTCCACCACCTGACTTCGACCCGTGCTGCGAAACTGAATAATGCCGCGCCGCACGGTGTGCCCAATATCCACCGGTTTACCTTTCATCCACTGGCTGAACGACTCAGCCACCTTTTGTGAAGAGACGCCCGAGTTTTGCAGTATCGATAAACCCAGGGCGAGGCTCATGCCTGTGTCATCAGTCACCTGGCCGGGTTTCAGACGCAACCAGCCGCCACCGATGATGTCCCTGTGCACACCGTATTTGTCGCCAATCTCGGCCGGTGTCATGAACTCGACCGTCGCCCCCAGCGCGTCACCCACCGCCAGACCCAGGTAGGCGCCCAGCGCACGCTGCGTGAGCGAGGCTGGATTACCGGCGCAAGGCTCGTTGCTGGCGTGCATCGGCGTGACCCGCTCAGCCCTCCTGGCCAAAGCAATCGACATAATCGGTACAGATCTCGCAGCTGGGCGATCGGCAGGTATAGATACCCTCGGCCTCACACAGTTGCTTGTACAGGAACTTCTTCCACTTCATGTCCTTGTCGTTACGCTCCGCCGAGTGGTCGGAAGTTGTCCAGCATCAGCTTGCTCAACTGCTTGCGGTTCCACAGCCCCAGATCCTGCCACAGGTGATCATTGCCCATGCAGCCGGCAACGACGATGTCGGCCATCCAGCGTTCGGAATCGTTTAGGCCGGTGCGCGAACGCATCAGCAGGTTGTGCAGCTCATCGAACTCATCCATGCGCCGCGGGTCCAGTGGCGAGCCAACACCCTCGAACAGGGCAATCGGGTAACCGGGAAAATGACGCAGCAGCATGGCCGAAAAACGCCGTTCACCCAGCCCCAGCCAGGCCGGCATATTACCCACTCCCATCACCCACGATGACAGAATCTGCGCCAGGGTATCGTCCAGCGGATACCCCCAGCGCATGCTCATCAGACCATCGTAGTGATGCGGAGTGTCATCGAATGACAGCGCCGCCTGCATGTCACATGGCCTCGTATTCCACCAGCACATCCTCGTCGCGCGGGATGAACTGGCAGGCCAGCCGCCACTTGCTGGGCAGGTCGTCGACGATCATCTGTTCCAGCTCGTCCTTGCTGATCTTGCCCAACTCGCGCAACACCTTCTTCTCCTTCTCTTCGAGGTGGTAACCCATGGGCGTCTTGTTGTCGAGATAGGTGACCTTGATGACACAGCTACCGCACTCGCCATCGCCGCAATCGAAACTGATCGGGATCTTGTTGGTGCGTGCGATCTTGAGCACGGTCTCGGTAAAACTGCCGGCGACGGCATACACGGTTTTGTCTTTGTACTCGGGATTACTGAACGTTATCAGTGGCATGATGGTTTCTCCAGTTGGAATATTGGTTGATCAAGCGGGTTTGACGGTGCAATCGCCAAGGATCTGGGCCTGGCAGGCCAGGCGGTTGTGTCGCCCGGCCATGTTCTCCTTCAGCACCTTCTCTTCCAGCACCGACGGCTCCGTCAGGTTGTTCCAGCCCTCGGTCACTTCCATCATGCAGGTGCCGCAGTCACCTTCACGGCAGCCGTAGATGATACCGGCCCCTATTTTTTCCGACACCTCGATCACACGCGTACCCGCGGGTACATTGACGGTCTGCTCGATATCTTTGAACGTAATCTTGCCTTTAGCCATTTGCTTTCACCTTCATGTTAAGTTAAACGAAAATTTGATTTGATTGCCCGCTCAGGCCAGGTCGGCGAACTCGATGACCTGGTTTTCCTGCGATCGCCCGACCAGCACCTCGGCGATCAATTGCCCGAAGTCCCGGCATTCATCGAGTTCCTGATCGGTCGGAATCAGTTTTACTCGCAAGCCTTTTTTGGGGATATTCATCTTGAGGCCGCGCATGCGATCCTCGATCATGCTTACCGCCTCACCGCTCCAGCCATACGAGCCGAATGCGCCGCCGATTTTCCCCTTCAGGTTGACCACGGCCAGCGATGACAACAGGTCCCACACCGGTTTGACCGCATCGCCGTTGATGGTCGGCGAACCGAACAGCATGGCGTCGGCCTCTTCGATGAGATCGACGAAGGGATCGGTCTCGCCGCCTTCAAGATCGTATTGCGAAACGCGTACGCCCTCGACCTCGCTGGCGCCGCTGTTGATGGCCTCGGCCATGCGCGCGGTATTGCCGTAGGAACTCATGTAAAAAATGATCAGGCTCTTGTCGCTCTGCCCGCCCACCTCGCGCGACAGGCTCGACGTCGACAACTCGCGGTAATGGGTGATGTAACGTCTTGGCCGCTCGCGCAGGATCGGCCCGTGGGTCGGTGCGATCTGGCGTATCTTGAGCGGTTCGATGAGCTTGAGCGCATCCATGACATGTTTCTTGAACGGACGCATGATGTGCGCGTAGTAGTAATCGAAGGAGAAACGAAAATCACCGACGCGGTCGTTGAACAGGCGTTTGTCGCAGTAATGACAACCAAACACGTCGCCCGAGAACAGGATGTTTTCCTCTTCCAGGTATGTGCACTGGGTATCCGGCCAGTGCAGGTAGGGCGTGTGCAGGAATCGCAGCGTGCGGTCGCCCAGGCTGACCGTGTCGTTGGTGTTGACGGTGGTGTATTCAAAGGTATCGGTATTCGGTTTCAGCAGCGCCTTGAGCATCGAGGTGGCGCGCTGCGAGATATACAACTGGGCCTGTGGCGCGCGCCGCATCAGTTCGGGCAATGCGCCGGTGTGATCCGGCTCCAGGTGATTGAGCACGATGACCTTGATCTGGTCGTAGCTGACCTCGGATTCCAGGCGCGCGAAGAACTCACTGCTGAAGTTTTCCTTGACCGTATCGATGATCGCCACGCCCTCGCTGCCCTTGATCAGGTAAGAGTTGTAGGTGGTGCCATTGGCCGTGCTCAGAATGATGTCGAAGGTGCGCAGGGTCGGATCGAGCGCGCCGATCCAGTACACGTCATCGGCGATCTCGACCGCCTCGCGGTGCGCGGACACATCCACCATGTGATTCATGCCGACACCTCGCAGGGCATGGCGGCATGCGGCCGGGGGCAGGCCTGCAGGTCCTGCCGGTCATCGAGCACGATGCCCAGCGCATCGAGCACCGGCCCCGGCTCGAAACCGGATTGTTTGAGCTCGCCAAGCTGTAACAGCGGGCGACGTATCAGGATGGGGTCGTTGACCATCAACAGCAGCGCCACATCGGCATCGATGTT
>JGI11705J14877_10001747_pt1 | contig 12123 bp, 12 predicted proteins | sample Etolaghawater15m_FD_14877 | JGI IMG/M metagenome (IMG submission 14877) | reverse complement strand
TATGGCGAACGGCTCGGTGAACGCACTGCATTGCGCGAAGACTACGCACAACTTGGGCAGAAGATTCGCAATGAACTCCCCAACTGGAAGCTCGACTTAATTACTGCGCATCCGGAACTTGCCGATGCAATCCCTTTGACCCAAATCCAATCCTTGCAACTGCGCAATGGCCCACTCGACGCCGTCTTACTCCAGTTCGCCGCTGCAAACGATGAACCCAAAGCGGACCTCAGCAGCGAACATGCGCAGGGCTTTGCCAATCGGCTACGCAAGAATGTACGTCACCTTTCACGCTGGGCTGCACGTGAAGACATCACCTGCTGGCGCGTGTATGACGCGGACCTGCCTGACTATGCGCTGGCGATCGACCTTTATCATGACCTTGAAGGCCTGCGCTGGATTCATGCGCAGGAATATGCGCCACCTAAAACCATTGATCCGCTTATTGCGCAGCGTCGTCTCGATGAAGCCCTTCTCGTAATGCAAGACATCTTGGAGACACCACCGCAACGCATCGCACTGAAGCGGCGCGAGCGGCAGCGCGGGAAACAACAGTATGAAAAACAAGATGCAGCGTCCCGTTTCCTGACCGTGCAGGAAGAGCGCGCCAAGTTGCGTGTCAATCTCTGGGATTACCTCGATACTGGACTGTTTCTCGATCACCGCATCACCCGCGCCCGCTTCGCTGCGCGCGCGAAAGACCGGGATGTGCTCAATCTTTTTTGCTATACCGCAAGTGCAAGCGTGCTAGCCGCAATTCATGGGGCACGTAGCACCACCAGCGTGGATCTCTCTAACACCTATCTAGACTGGGCCGCAGAAAACCTTCACCTCAATGGCATGCAGCCGGGCGCGAAACACCGCCTGATTCAGGCAGATGTGCGTGACTGGTTGCACAAGGCCAAACAAAGTAGAGAACGCTTTGACGCAATCTTTCTGGATCCGCCTAGTTTCTCGAATTCAAAACGAATGGAAGGCGTGCTCGACATTCAACGAGACCACGTCGAACTGATACAAGACTGCATGAATCTGCTCAGAGAGAACGGAGCACTCATCTTTTCTACCAACTTGCGCCGTTTCAAGCTTGATCAAGACGCGCTGGCCGATTTTCAGATTGAAGATTGGAACATGGAAACACTCCCCGAAGACTTCAAACGCAACCCACGCATTCACCAATGTTGGAGACTCGTGCGCTAAACCAACACCATCAACAAGAGACCGCCAAGCACAACACGATAGGCAACAAAAGGCGCCATGCCGATCCGCTCGATCAAGTTGAGGAAGAGGCGAATACACGCCCATGCACTGATGGCAGAAAACGCCACACCCCAAAACAGCGCAGACCAATCCACTGGCACTGCACTGTCGACCAGCTTCTTGGCTTCCAAACCGCCCGCTAACAGAATGACGGGGATCGACAATAAGAACGAGAAGCGCGCAGCTGCCTGACGCGAGAATCCCAAGAACAAGGCTGCAGTCATGGTAATTCCTGAGCGCGACGTGCCCGGAATCAAGGCCAAGGCTTGCGCCAAACCAATCCACAACACATCACCCACACGCAACTGAAGCTCCGTGCGCCTGCCGCGACGCCAACGATCGGCAATGCCAAGCAATAGACCAAAACCAATCGTGGCCCATGCCAAAACCTGGATGGATCGTAGGTTTTGCTCAATCCAATCACCGAAAAGCAAGCCGGCCAACCCAACCGGAATGGTGGCAAACCCAACAGCCCAAGCTAACTTGGCGTCATCGTTGAATCCACGCCCACGCACAGAAGAAAAGAACGCAAGCAACATGCGCACGACTTCTTGGCGAAACACCAACAGCACGGCCAACAAGCTACCCACATGCACGGCCACATCAAACGCCAAGCCCTGATCGGGCCAACCGGTCAGCGACGGCACCAAAACCAAGTGCGCCGAACTGGAGATCGGCAGAAACTCGGTCAAACCTTGCACGATGGCGAGGCTGACAATCTGAATCCATTCCATAGGAATTCTCGTTAGGGTTTTACAACTGACGCCGCAAATCTGTCTCAGCAAAATGTGCGGGTAATTCTATGCCGCGGACAAGCGCTAGAACCTTAATCAATTCACCCATTTGTCCGGGCATGAGCAACACCTGCAATGCACGCGACTGTTCCGCCAGCACGCGTGCATCTGTGGTGTGCGCAGTCAGATCCAAGAGCCCACCGGCCAATAAGAAACTGGCTTGGGTGGTATAGCCAGCGACTTCAAGATCTTCCGCATGTGCCGCTTGCGCAAGATCCGTGAAGTCGACATGTGCCGTAATGTCTTGCAGACCCGGCCAAAGAAACGGATCTTCATGTGCGCGATGGCGATAGAAACATCGCAACGTGCCTTGTGTTCGCTCCGGATGGTAGTACTCACGCTGACCATAGCCATAGTCGATCCACACCATCGCACCTTGCTGTAACGGCGCAGAAAGAGCAGCCAACCAATCGCGCAACGCGATACGCAGCTCACTGACATAGCCAACTGGCCACGCGTCACGAATGGACTGCGGGATATGTTCCAATGCTTCCGCAAGGGCAGTCGTCAGCGGGCGCGTTGTCCACGCCAATGCCTCGTCGTTCCATTCCACCGCACGCTCAAGAATGCCCTCATTGGTTTTCTCGATCAGCGCGCAAGGCAAGGCATCGATCACTTCATTCCCCAAGACCACACCCGCAAAGGATTCATCTGGGATCTGCTGCAACCACTGCACACGCCCAAAAACCTCAGGCGACAACACCTCCCTAAGCTGCTGTTGCTGACGCTGCTGTAATTCGGCACTCGGCTCCAAGATCCAATAGGCTTCGGGAAGCGCGTCGTGTGCTGCTAAGGTCTGCAAAATTTGCGCTGCCATCGCGCCAGTGCCTGCACCCAATTCCAGCACACTGGGTGCATCGAGCTGGGCCAACAGAGGCTGAATCTGCTGGGCGATGGTCTTGCCAAATAGCGGACTGATCTCCGGCGCCGTCACAAAGTCACCGGCCTCACCAAACTTATGCGCACCCGCGCTGTAGTAACCCAGTCCCGGCGCATACAATGCTTGCGCCATGTATTGCGCAAACGAAATACTGCCGCCCGCCGCTTCGATTTGCGCGCGAATAAAACGCAGCACGCGGGCGCTGTGGGTTTGGGCTTCTATGCTCGGTTGCGGAAACGTGAAATCTGACGCACTCATAAAAGGATATTCTCATGTCTGAACGCCGCGTGGCATTAATTACCGGCGCTGCGCATCGTCTTGGCGCAGAGATCGCACGCCACCTTCATCAGGCCGGTCTGCGCGTACTGATTCACTACCGAAACTCAAGCACGTCCGCTGATGCGCTAGCCGCAGAGCTGAATTCCTTACACCACGATTCTGCGCGCACACTTGCCGCGGACCTACTGGACCTCACCGCCATCGAACAACTTGCGCACGCAGCGCTCCAAGCTTGGGGCCGCGTTGATGTGTTAATCAACAATGCTTCCACGTACTACCCCACACCCGTCGGCAGCATTACATCGACGCACTGGGATGACCTCATCGGCAGCAATCTGCGGGCGCCTTTGTTTCTCTCGCAAGCCTTAGCGCCGAGCCTGAAGGCGGGCAGTGGCAGCATCGTGAATATGGTGGACATTCATGCAGAGAAACCCCTGCACGGACATCCAGTATATAGCGTCGCAAAAGCGGGCCTTGCCATGCTGACTCGCTCGCTCGCAATTGAATTGGGGCCAGAGGTGCGGGTGAATGCCGTCGCGCCCGGCATCATTCTTTGGCCGGAACGCGAACTCAGCGATACTGAAAAAAGCGCCATGCTGGAACGCGTAGTCTTAGGTCGAAAAGGTGAACCCAACGACATCGCTAAAACCGTGTGTTTTCTAGCGCTCGATGCGCGCTATGTGACGGGGCAAATCCTTGCCGTCGATGGCGGCCGCAGCCTCACCCACTAAACGCCCATTTCCAACACAACGGGCCGCAATGATTGCACCTGCACGGGATCCTCTTGTTGCATCCTCGCCCAGAGAGACGCAAAGCTCGCGCCGCTCTGAGGATGTTGTCCCTCAGGTGCCAGCTCCGCGAGTGGTCCCAAGACAAAGGCATATTTCAAGATCTCATGCCGCGGCACATCCAGACCCTCCGCATGCAGATCAATGTCATCCCATAGCAACAAATCGAGATCCAGTGTGCGTGAGGAAAATTTCGCAGCCGAACGATCGCGCCCGTAAGTCTGCTCGATTTGATCCAATTCTTTCTTAACGGCACGCGCATCCAACTCCGTTTCAAAAAGCACAACCAAGTTGTAAAACGGGTCACCAACAAATCCCATCGCTGGCGTTTCATACATTGGGGAAATCTGCATCCCTCCAAATACGGCACGCATCGCCGCCACGCCGGCACGAATGTTCTGCTCGCGCGCGATATTGCTGCCAACACCAACGTAAACCTGTGCCATCATCAGAACCGTTATGCGCGCTCGCCACGCTCAATCACAACACCGACGTCACGCGAACCACGCACCGCACCAGGCTTACTCACCCGTAGGCGTAGCCATGAGACACCAAAGTCTTTAGTAATGATTTCAGCAATTCGCTCCGCAAGCGTCTCAACCAACTGAAATGAACTTGCTTCAGTAAAAGCAATGACTGCCTTGGCTATCGATTTGTAATCGAGCGTATCGGCAATGGCATCCGTCTTCGCTGCGCGCGCAATATCTGCTGCCATCTCCAGATCCATCGACACCTTCTGCTTGATCTGTCGCTCCCAGTCATAAATCCCAATCACCGTGCGGACCTCGAGATCACGGATATAAACGATGTCCTGTGCCATACGCTTCCCTGTTTTCGCTGCATGCTTTTTTAAAATGAACGCGTAGAATACCGCGATGCTGACACACACGGCTTGGATTCTGATCGCTGCGGCGTATTTACTTGGCTCGATTTCGAGCGCGATTGTGATTGCGCGTCTACTCGGCCTACCCGACCCACGCGAGCAAGGCTCCGGCAATCCCGGCGCAACCAATATGCTGCGCATCGGTGGCAAGAAGGCCGCGGGGTTCACCCTAGCCGGCGACCTGCTCAAAGGCCTGATCCCAGTCCTGATCGGTCACACCTTCGAACTGCCACTCAACGCCTTGGTGCTGATTGGCTTCTCAGCGTTCATCGGCCACCTCTACCCGATCTTCTTTCAGTTCAAGGGCGGCAAAGGGGTCGCAACCTACCTTGGTATGGCCTTGGGGCTGCATTGGAGCCTTGGTCTTGCCACTGCGGCAACATGGCTGTTTGTCGCCAAGATACTGCGCATCTCTTCGCTTTCGGCACTCATTGCCACCGCACTAGCGCCACTCTATGCGTTCTACCTGATTCCGTATTTCACGGGCGAAAGCGACTCGACACTGCTCGTGAGCCTGTTAGCAGCGCAAACCCTGATTCTGTTTTGGCGGCACCGCAGCAACATTCAAAACTTGTTGAACGGCGCAGAAGGCAAGATCCATCGTTAGCCAGCCGTAATCGGCTGCAATTCGGTCATCGGCCAACGTGGCCGTACCGGCAGACTGAGCGCAGCGGGATGTTCTGAAGCCATCAGGCGCACCCAACCGGCATACGCGATCATCGCGCCGTTGTCGGTGCAAAACTCTGGACGTGGAAAATAGAGCTCCGCACCCTGCGCGTGCACCATGGCTTCCAGTTGCAAACGCACGCGGGTGTTCGCGCTCACCCCACCCGCAATCACCAAGCGCGCAAACCCCGTCTGCACGAGTGCACGACGGCATTTGATTGCCAAGGTATCTGCAACTGCCTCTTCAAACGCGCGCGCGATATCGGCATGCGCTTCTTCACCATGACCCTGCACCGTCGTAAGGGCAAAGGTTTTGAGACCACTGAAGCTGAAATCCAATCCGGGGCGATCGGTCATCGGGCGCGGAAACTTGAACCGTGCGGGATCACCCTGCTCGGCGAGCTTCGACAACGCTGGTCCGCCGGGATAACCGAGATTGAGCAGCTTAGCCGTCTTATCGAAAGCTTCACCCGCGGCATCATCCAGTGATTCACCCAACAGCTCATAGTCGCCCACAGCGCGCACTGCCATAAGCTGGGTATGCCCACCCGAAATCAATAAAGCCACAAACGGAAATTCGGGAGGCTGTTCCTCCAGCATCGGGGCCAACAAGTGGCCTTCCATGTGATGCACACCAATGGCGGGAACCCCCCATGCGAAGGCCAGTGCCCGCGCGGTACTCGCGCCGACCAGCAGAGCGCCCGCCAAGCCCGGCCCGGCCGTGTAGGCTACGCCAGCTAGGTCCTTCGGGGCCAACCCCGCCTGGGTCAAGGCTTCTCGCGTCAGCGGCAAGACCCGACGAATGTGATCCCGCGAGGCCAATTCCGGCACCACACCGCCCCATTCCGCATGCAGCTTAACTTGGCTGTGCAGCACGTGAGCGCGCAACGACGCCGGCTGGCCGCCATAGATTGCGACACCGGTTTCATCACATGAACTTTCGATACCCAGAACCCACATATGCGGCATTCTACTGTCGCGCAGACGCGCACGGGCGGCTTCTCCGCGTCGGCGCGGAGTCCCGAGGCGCCTCACCACCCCAAAACACCCTCAAGTGCGCAGGATTGAAAGCCCCCGCCGACGTCCGTATAATCGCGCGTTTTCTGTCGCTGGGCATCTCGCTCGCCGGCGAGAAATTGAATCGATTCACAACTTGTTTGTAAGGACACCGAATCCATGCCTAGCGTTCGTGCTCGTGAAAACGAACCTTTTGAAGCTGCACTGCGCCGCTTCAAGCGCGCTTGCGAAAAAGCCGGCATTGTTGCCGAAGCTCGCGAGCGTACGACTTATGAAAAGCCGACCTCCATCCGTAAGCGTAAAGCTGCTGCGGCTGTGAAGCGTCAGCTGAAGCGTGTTTCGCGTGAGCGTATTTCGCTCGAGCGGAACCGCGGCTTGCTCTCCCGCTAAGTTCGCTTCTTCTTTTCTCACCCACCCGGCTCGTTCGCAGCGATGTCGCTGAAAACGCAGATTCTGGATGCGGTGAAAGACGCCATGCGCGCAGGTGAAAAAGATCGCCTGCGCGTTTTGCGTATGGTGACGGCTGCAATCAAGCAGAAAGAAGTGGATGAGCGCATCGAACTGGATGACGCACAAACCCTCGCTGTGCTCGACAAGATGATCAAGCAGCGTCGCGACTCCGATCAGCAATACACCGCCGCCGGTCGTGAAGACCTCGCCGTGGTTGAGCGCGCTGAGATCGAAATCATTCAAGTATTTATGCCGGCCGCTCTGTCTGATGCCGAAATCGACGCACTGATCGACGCAGCCATCACCAGTACCGGCGCGAGCGGCATGGCCGACATGGGCAAGGTCATGGGCCAGCTCAGGCCCAAGGTACAGGGTCGCGCCGACATGGGCGCGGTCAGCAGCCGCATCAAAGCTCGCCTCGGCGGCTAATCCCCTTCTGCATGCGTTACGGCGTGCAGCCCCGATCTCGACAGGTATCATCCGCGGATGGCTGGCCGCATTCCGCAACCCTTTATTGATGAACTGCTTTCTCGCACCGACATTGTCGAGCTGATCGATGCGCGCGTGCCATTAAAAAAGGCCGGTCACGAATACAAAGCTTGCTGTCCGTTCCATAACGAAAACACGCCGTCGTTTACCGTTAGTCAGACCAAACAGTTCTATCACTGCTTTGGTTGTGGCGCGCACGGCACAGCACTGGCCTTCTTGATGGAATACGACCACCTCGAATTTCGCGAGGCGGTGGAGGAGCTGGCACAACGCGCGGGCTTGCAAGTTCCGATCGATGAAACCGCAGCACCACAGCAAAACCATCAACCACTCTACGACATCCTGGATGAAGTCAATCGTTGGTACCAACAACAACTGCGCAAACATCCGCAGCGCGAAACTGCGATTGATTACCTCAAGCAACGTGGCTTGAGCGGCGCGATTGCCGCTGACTTTGGACTGGGCTTTGCGCCGCCGGGCTGGGACAACGTGGTGCGCGCACTCGGTACCACACCCGAGCGTCGGACTTTATTGGATCGTGCGGGCCTGACCAGCGAAAAGAATGGCAACCTGCGTGATCGTTTGCGCGAACGCATCATTTTCCCGATCCACGACAGCCGCGGCCGCGTGATTGGTTTTGGCGGCCGCATCATGGGCCAAGGTGAACCCAAGTATTTAAACTCACCCGAAACGCCTGTATTTCACAAAGGCCGCGAGTTGTATGGCCTCTATCTCGCCAAGCAACACACCCGCAAGCTGGAAGCGCTGCTCGTAGTCGAGGGCTATATGGATGTGGTCGCGCTGGCCCAACATGGCGTGCGCAATGCGGTTGCAACACTGGGGACGGCCACGACTGCTGAACACCTACAGCGTTTGTTTCGCACGGTCTCCAAGGTCATCTTCTGTTTCGATGGAGATCGCGCGGGTCGCGCGGCGGCATGGAAGGCCTTGGAAACCACACTGCCGCAACTGCGCGATGGGTTGCAAGTAAGCTTTTTGTTTTTGCCTGAAGGCGAAGATCCCGACAGCTTCATCCGCGCTCAAGGCCAAGCCGCCTTCGAAGCCGAGGTCGCACGTGCCAAACCCTTATCGGATTTCTTCTTTGAACACTTGTTTGATGAAGAACACACGCATTCACTCGATGGGCGCGCCCGCGCCGCTGAGCGCGCCAAACCCCTGCTCAACCAACTCCCCGCCGGGATCTTCCGCGAAACCATGCTGGAGCGACTCGGCAAAGAAGTGGGGCTGGATCCATCTCGCCTGCGTCAAGGGCTTGGTCTCGACACCCCTGCGCGCAACCCCAAGCAACGCGAGGCGCGTGCACAGGCGGGGCAAGCACGGCGCACGACGCCGAATCTGTTGCGCCACACCCTACGTATTTTGCTCGATCAGCCCGATCTAGCTCTGCAACTGGATGATTGGACCTGGCTACAGGACGAAGCCGAACGCCAAGCTGAGGACCGCGCCCTGCAGTTTTTCGTCGAAGTCGTGGGCTTCTTCCGCGAACAGCCCGGTCGTACCCTCGCCCATCTCAGCGAATACTGGCGCGAACAACCCCAGGCCACTGCAGCGCTCGAGCGTTTATTGAGCCATCCCTTGCCCGCGCTGCAATCTGGGCATGGCAAGGAATTCCTTGATGGCTGGGCCCGCCTGCGCAAAAGTCTTGCCGAAGCTCGCCTGGATGACCTCATTGCCCGCTCCCGCAGCGGCAACCTCAGCGCGGATGAGCGCGCCGAATTGGCCGAACGCTTGCAGCAACGCGCGGTCTAAGCCGGTATAATCCGCCGGCTACGCCCCACGCCCGACTCCTCATCTGCCGCTGGCACACCGCCCGGCTGGGTCGCGCTTCGTGGTCGGCTTCACTCATTGAGCGTTGCGAGTCAAGGAATTCATGAGCACCAAGCAGCAGCAGGAACTCCAGATCAAGGAACTCATCGCCCGTGGCAAAGCCCAGGGCTATCTCACCTTTGCCGAGATCAATGACTCGCTTCCGGACGAGATCAGCGAGACCGAGCAGCTGGATGAAGTGGTGACGCTCATCAGTGATATGGGCATCAAGGTGCGCGAGAAAGCACCAGATGAAACCAGCATCATCACGGATGACAACAGCAACTCCAACAACGACGACGATTCTGCTGAAGAAGCGATTGAAGCCGCAGCGATTCTACTCGCCAGCGATGATGGTCAAACCCGCACCACCGACCCAGTGCGCATGTACATGCGTGAGATGGGTTCAGTTGAGCTACTGACCCGCGAAGGCGAAATCGAAATCGCACGCCGCATCGAAGACGGCATCATGCAAATGATGCAAGCGCTGGCGATGTACCCGAATACGGTGAGCGCCGTGCTCGAAGCCTATGAAAAGATCAATAAGGGCGAAGGCAAGATTGACGACTTGATGAATGGGCTGTGCGACTTCCAACCGGAAACCTCGCCATGCGCAGTCGTAGAAGAACCAGAAGAAGAAGCATCAGATGCCGAAGCAAGCAGCGATGATGATAGCGACAGCGATGATGACTCAGACGATAACGGNANTGGCGAAGAAGAAGTCGTAAAGACCGAATACTCTGGCCCGTCGCCGGAAATGATGATCGGTCGCCTCAAGCTCATTCATGAGCTCCAACAAAAAGTCGAGCGCGCTGCGAAAAAGAGCAGCTTTAGTGATGTCAAAGTAATCGCCTTGCGCGAAGAATTAGCTGGTCACTTCATGCAGTGCAAGATGGTGCCGCAGGTAATGGACCGCCTGATGACCGATTTGCGTAGCACGGTAGATACCATTCGCGAATGTGAACGCGTGGTGATGATCGCTGCGATTGATCGCGCGGGCATGCCTCGTAAGGAGTTCATTTCCAGCTTCCCGGATCGCGCCACCGACCCAACCTGGATTGATGAAATCGTCAACAGCCGCAAGAAGTGCGCAAAAGCCATTGCGCCATATGCGGATGATATTCGTCGCGCCCAGCGCAAACTCGGCAGCATCGAAACCAAGACTGGAATTTCGGTTAACGAGATCAAAGAAATCAATCGTATGCTCGCGATTGGCGAAGCGAAAGCACGCCGCGCCAAGAAGGAGATGATTGAAGCTAACCTCCGTCTGGTGATTTCGATCGCGAAGAAATACACCAACCGTGGCCTGCAGTTCTTGGATCTCATCCAAGAAGGCAACATTGGTTTGATGAAGGCGGTCGACAAGTTCGAATACCGTCGTGGGTACAAGTTCTCGACCTATGCGACCTGGTGGATTCGTCAGGCCATCACCCGTTCGATTGCCGATCAGGCACGCACCATCCGTATTCCGGTTCACATGATTGAGACCATCAACAAACTCAATCGTGTACAGCGTCAGCTCTTGCAAGAGCTGGGTCGCGAGCCTTCGCCAGATGAATTGGCGAAAGAAATGGACATGCCGGAAGATAAGATCCGCAAGGTCCTGAAAATTGCTAAGGAACCGATCTCAACCGAAACGCCGATTGGTGATGATGAAGATTCACATCTCGGTGATTTCATCGAAGACACCAACATGGTGTCGCCGGTGGAAGCCAGCGAAAAGGAAGATCTGCACTATCGCATTCGTAATGCGCTGGCGGATCTCACCCCGCGCGAAGCTAAAGTGTTGAGCATGCGCTTTGGCATCGATATGAATACCGACCATACGCTCGAAGAAGTCGGCAAACAATTTGATGTAACACGTGAGCGTATTCGTCAGATCGAAGCAAAGGCACTGCGCAAACTGCGTCATCCGTCACGCGCGGAAGGCTTGCGCGCGTATCTCGAGGACTAAGCCTCGTTGCTGTCCATCGGGCCTGTAGCTCAATGGTTAGAGCAGGGGACTCATAATCCCTTGGTTGCAGGTTCGAGTCCTGCCGGGCCCACCACCCCTTTCCCAAACATCAGACATACACGGTGGATGCTCGCGTTGCTCCGATCTCGGCTACGCCGATCGAGTCCTGCTGGGCCCACCGATTTCAGTGATCTTTCTAAATGAACACACTCCGCCTCGGCCAACTTTTGGTGTTCCTGCAGTTCNTGCTGATCTTCCTGTTGGCGTGGAATCCACAGTTCATCGNGGCGGTGTTCACCTTCGAGCCCAGCGTTTGGATATTGCTACTCGCAGGAGCCGGCGTTGGATTTGCCGCGCTTTGGGCGAATCGTCCCGGCAACTTCAACATTCATCCGCACCCGCACCCGACGGGCGAACTGGTTCGCCACGGCCCCTACCGTTGGGTTCGTCATCCCATGTACAGCGCGGTGCTTTTGTTTGGCTTGGCCTGCGTGGCGGCAGCTCCCTCGGTCGAGTCGCTGGGGTATTTCGTCAGTCTCAGCTGGGTATTGCTTGGCAAGGCGCGAATCGAGGAACGCCTCATGCGGTCAAACATCCGTCCTACAGCGCCTATGCCGCTGCAACCAAACGACTCTTTCCCGGGCTGTTCTAAGTCTCGAGACGATCAGTCCAGTTAATTAAGTATATTAATATTTTCTTATTTGAGAAAAACTCTAGAAATATTCCTGCCCTACAGTGATCCCAACGACGAGGCAAAACCCCCTCGATAAGAACCACAGAAACGGTTCGCTGGAGAACGAAGCAGTGCGACTGCTTTTTTTAAGGGCTAATATATTAGT
>JGI11705J14877_10001741_pt1 | contig 12157 bp, 13 predicted proteins | sample Etolaghawater15m_FD_14877 | JGI IMG/M metagenome (IMG submission 14877) | reverse complement strand
GGATGTGCACATTATCGAAAACTCAAACGAATACAATGTTAACCCCGATGTGGCCATGGGAGCGTCAAAATGGTTAAATCTCCACAAGTACAACAGCATTGATTACAATACGCCGCTTGCCTATCAATATCTTAGAGATCACGGTTATAAAATAGTTGCCACCACACCACATCATGACAGTACTACGATCGAAGAGTTGCCGATAACTGAAAAAGTGGCACTTGTTTTTGGAACGGAGTTGACGGGATTAACGGAATGGGCCATTTCAAATGCCGATATGTACGTAAATATCCCGATGTTTGGATTCACCGAAAGTTACAATATCTCGGTTTCCGCCGCCATATGTCTCTATAGCCTCACCAGGCGCTTACGTGCCTCCGAAACCTCATGGAAACTGGAAGAAGAGCAGGTGTCTGCCATCAGGCTTCAATGGTTGCGAAACAGTATCAAAAAGTCGGAACATATCGAAAAAGAGCTCCTTAAAAATATTTTGTCGGAAAAAAAACCGGATTAACCCAATTTTTTTGTTAATTTTACGGGCAAATAAATAATTGAGATATGGGTAAAGGAGATAAAAAAACAGTACGCGGTAAAATAATTATCGGGTCTTATGGAGCGAAAAGAAAAAAGAAAAGAACACCAGCTTTTGATGCAACTGCTCCCGAAACGGCTAAAAAAGTGATCCCGGCAAAGGTTGAGGCTGAAAAACCTGTCGCTAAGGTTGAAAAAAAAGTAGTCGCTAAGGCTGATAAACCAGAAGTTAAAAAGAAGACACCGGCGAAGCCAAAGGTTGATAAGGAAGCCGAAAAGGAATAAATCCGGTTATTGATTCTCAATATGTATCCCAGAACAGTTTCTGTGAGTAAAACCCAATAGATTCTTAACATAGGGCTCTGAATGAGTATTTTAAATAAAAAGGTAATTATCTGGGATTGGAATGGAACTTTGCTGGATGATGTTAATATTTGTGTTGCTTGTGTTAACGAACTATTGAAAAACAGGGAGTTGACTGTTCTAAGTTTGGATCGATACAGAGAACTGTTTACTTTTCCGGTTATCGAATATTATCGTGCGGCAGGTTTCGATTTCTCAAAGGAGGAATTTGAAAAACCGGCCATGGAGTTCATTAATCTTTATCATACTCATTTGCATAAAGCCGCTCTTTTTGAGCAAACCAGGTCGATATTAACACATTTTTCTCAAAATGGTTACCGTCAGCTTGTGTTATCCGCCATGGAACAAAAAATGCTCATAAGCTCCCTTAAATCCAATGATATTCTGCATTTCTTCGATCATGTATTTGGTCTTGACGATCATTATGCCTCAGGGAAAATTGAGGCCGGACAACGGTTGATTGATCATATGGGCATGTCTCCCGGAGATATGGTGTTGATCGGAGACACCTTACACGACAAAGAGGTTGCTGAAACGCTGGGAATCAATGTTGTTCTTGTGGCTAACGGTCATCAATCAAAAGCCAGATTACAAGCATCAGATCATCAACTGATTGTCGATTCACTGGCCGAACTTCCAAAGTTTTTCAACCCTTAAAAAGGTTGCTTGTTTTTTGGATCTTGATCAGGATCGGCAACTTCGATAGGCTTGGAAGTTTGATTTACAAAGTCATCATAACTCATTTCATTTCCTTCCTCATCGAAATACTTCCAATCACCAATTTGCTCACCTTTGCTGTAAGCTCCAATAAGCTGAGGTTTCCCATCGGGATAATACAAAAAGAACTCTCCGTCCAAAAGATCATTAACATAAGTGCCTCGGGTCATTAGGCTTCCATCCGGAAAATACTTGAGTAAAGGGCCTTGTTTTTTTCCCTTCTTATAAATGATAATTTCGGCAGCTTGCTTTGTGCCGGGATAGTAGGTAAGGCTTTCTCCTTCAAGATTTCCATGTATATAATGCTCTTTTGATAGGAGTTTGTCGGTGCTGTCGGCATAGTAAAGCCAGGTACTGTCCTTTTGCTGGTCGATGTATTTCCCAACGGCCATAACATTGCCGGTAGGGTAGTAGGTGGTGCTTTGGGCTATTCGTCCGTTGTTACTAAAAACAACCGAAGCTCTTTTTTTTCCATCTTCATAATAGTGGGTGAACTCGCCAATAGGAATCCCATGATGAAATTGACCTGTGGTTTTAAGTTTTCCGTTGGCATACATGTTTTGCCATGGCCCGTTTTTTTCGGAAGACTCCTGCCCTGAGACAAGGTTGTTTAAGGAAAACAGGATCAACGCGGCACAAAATATCTTTTTCATCATGACCTTCAATTTTGATGTGAAATATTTTTCAAACATACTACCTTTGCAGCTAAATCTGTAATAAATTGAACGAATACTCATCAAAATTATTGGAAAATGCCGTAAATGAGCTGTCGCGGTTACCGGGTATTGGAAAAAGATCAGCCTTGCGTATGGCTTTGTTTATTTTGAAAGAAAATCCGGTTTACGCTGCCAATCTGGCCCAATCGATCGTAACCATGCGCAACGACATCAGGTTTTGTGCGCAGTGTCACAATATTTCCGACAAGGAGGTTTGTGAGATATGTGCTAACCCAAAACGCAACAGCGGCCTTATTTGCGTAGTGGAAGATACCCGCGATGTGATTGCCATCGAAAAAACAACGCAATTCGATGGGCATTATCATGTTCTTGGGGGGGTTATAAATCCAATGGATGGCATTGGGCCTAATGAGCTAACCATCGCTAACCTGATAAAAAGGGTGGGAGATCAAAGTGTTGAAGAAGTGATTCTGGCTTTGCCTGCCACCGTGGAAGGTGATACGACCAATTATTATATTTACAAGATGCTTCACCTGTTTGACGTTAGTATAACAAGCATTGCACGGGGCGTGGCTATAGGCGACGAATTACAATACGCTGACGAAATTACGCTGGGCAGATCGATTGCCAACCGGCTGCCATTCGATCAAAACAGGTAATCAGCCAAACATATCGAGACTCTCGGATGCTTTTTCAAACAAGTCAAGTTGGTTGTGTTGAGCGTAGTATTTTTGTGGCACTTTTTTGTCGAAACCTTCGGTAAAGTGTTTAATCCTGCTTTTAATCAATTTGTTCGGGGTGGTTTTTCTGGCCTCGCAATAGTTCAACAGCGACTGCATTTGCTTAACAGACAGCTTGATGCTCAAGCTTTTAAACTTTCTCTTTCGTTTTTTCATGCGAAATAAAGGCAATAGTACACTACAAAGATAAACAAAGAAATGAATTGTGTATATGGTGTAATGTAAGATTATGAATCCTAGTTAAGTATAGGCAAAACCAAAGGTAACATCAGGCCATTACCTTTATAATTTCATCGGCATAGAATCGGGCTTTTTCGGCAGAGGTGGCTTCAGCGTATATACGCATGATTGGTTCTGTATTTGAAGTCCGCACATGTACCCAACCATCACTGAATTCAACTTTAACCCCGTCGATTGTAAGAAGGGGATAGTCTTTATAATGATTGACCAAACGATTGTACAAAGCTGCGACATCAATTTTAGGATCAAGTTGCAATTTGTTTTTTGAAACAAAATAATCAGGGTAGGTGTTTCGCAGTTGCGAGAGGCTTAGTTTTATTTTTGCCAAATACGTGAGCATCAGAGCCACACCAACCAACGCATCCCTGCCGTAGTGCAGCTCAGGATAGATGATACCACCATTCCCTTCACCACCAATAACTGCATTCATTTGTTTCATCATCTCTACCACATTCACTTCGCCCACGGCTGAAGCAGTGTAGGTACCTCCCCATTTTTCAGTAATGTCGCGCAAAGCTTTGGTAGAGCTAAGATTGGAGACCGTATTTCCCGGTTTGTTTTGCAGAATATAGTCAGAAACAGCCACCAGAGTATATTCTTCACCAAACATTTCGCCATTCTCCATTACAAACGCCAATCGATCAACATCAGGATCGACAACGATACCCATATCCGCTTTTTCGCTAATAACCAGCGAGGACAGGTCAGTCAAATGTTCAGGCAATGGCTCCGGATTGTGAGGGAAGTGCCCGTCAGGAGTACAGTACAGCTCAACGATCTCACTTACTCCCAATCTCTTGAGTAGTGAGGGAATAGCTATTCCGCCAGTCGAGTTTACTCCATCCACAACGATTTTAAATCCGGCTTGTTTTATCAATTCTATGTCCACCAAATTCAGATTCAGAATCGCATCGATATGTTTTTCGATGTTGTCAGTTTCAACAGAAATGTGGCCCAGGTTATTCACGTTTTCAAAAGAAAAGCTTTCGTTTTCAGCCAGATCTAATACCCTTTCACCTTCTGAACCTGAAATAAATTCACCTTTGGAGTTGAGTAATTTCAAGGCGTTCCATTGTGCAGGATTATGGCTTGCAGTGAGGATAATGCCGGCATCAGCATGGTGTCGCACCACCGCCATTTCAACAGTTGGTGTTGTTGATAATCCGGTGTTTATCACATCCACACCCATGGCTGTGAGTGTGGCGTTTACCAGTTGTTCTACGTTTTCACCGCTTATTCTGGCATCGCGTCCTACCACAAAGCTAAGTTTCTTGCCAGGATTTTTTTCGGCAATGGTAGTAGCGAAAGAGGCTGTAAATTTAACGATATCAACAGGAGTGAGGTTGTCGCCTGTTTTACCCCCGATTGTTCCTCTGATTCCGGATATAGATTTGATGAGTGTCATATATTTTCTGATGATGATTTGAGAGCGCAAATGTAGGAAAAGGCCATCAATATCAGATGAATTTAAGATTATAATTGTCCTCTTTCGATAAGTCTGACAATGGTTTCTATTTGTTTATCTGTGCCTTCGGGGTCGTATTTTACTTTTAAGTTATACCCCCACAAACGAGCGAAGGCCTGATAAAAGAAAGCGGTGAAATTTCCTCTAAGATCCTGAACAAGAGCATAAGAGCAATCGCCTGTTTCTCTGTCGATAAGTTTAATCAGGATTTTCCCTTGCGAGAAGGTCATGTTTTTTAATTCATCGCCATATTGTTCATTGATTTCTTTCTCTGCTACTTTCATTATTTTCCTCGACTCTCGCTCGTTTTTTGCCTTCTTGAGCAGCTCGTTGTATTTACGCAGCTGAATGCCGGCGAGTCTGGCATATGGATATACTTTTTTTACATCACGTATTAGCTTGGTGAGTTGTCTCTTTTCTCTTTTTGTGGTAGGGGAGAGCAGCGAAAAAACTTCTACTTCATGCAAATCAACCAAAGGAAGTGTGTCATTCACAACAACAGTGGCTCGTACAGTCAGCTGACTAATATGCTGAGCTTGAAGGCTTACGGCCATACACAATAATATCCAGATATAAAGTTGCCTCATGGTCATCGGCACATTGAAACAAAAAACGTGCCTAATGGCTATTAAACAGCAGTTTTAAGTTTTGAAAGCTTTGTCGAGGTGAATTTCTCGGTGGCATATTCAAGCGTGATATTTAAACTTTTTATCCGTTTTTTTCCGGGAAGTTCAAACATGGCATCAATTAAAATACCTTCAATGATCGATCTTAACCCCCTTGCTCCCAGTTTAAACTCAATACTTTTCTCAACAATAAAGTCAAGCGCTTTTTCATCGAAGGTCAGCTCAACGCCATCCATTCCGAAAAGTTTAACAAACTGCTTCGTCAACGCATTTTTTGGTTCAGTTAAAATGCGTTTTAGCGCTGGTTTATCCAGAGGATCCAGATAGGTAAGCACAGGCATACGACCCACAATTTCAGGAATTAACCCAAACCCTTTCAAATCGCGGGGCGAAATATATTGCAGTAAATTCTCTTTATCTACACTTTCTTCATTTGAACCGGAAATAGAGTAACCTACCACATTTGTCCTCAGACGTGCGGCAATGATGCGCTCAATTCCCTGAAACGCGCCACCTGCAATAAACAGGATGTTTTTGGTGTCGACGGCTATCATTTTCTGCTCAGGATGTTTGCGACCGCCTTGTGGTGGTACGTTTACCAGGGTGCCTTCAAGCAGTTTGAGTAAGGCCTGCTGAACTCCTTCGCCACTCACATCGCGGGTGATGGAAGGATTATCGCTCTTGCGGGCAATTTTGTCGATTTCGTCAATAAAAATAATACCTCGTTCGGCAGAAGCCACATCGTAATCAGCGGCTTGTAATAAACGTGTCAGGATACTTTCCACATCTTCGCCCACATATCCGGCTTCAGTTAAAACAGTGGCATCGGCAATGGCAAACGGAACGTGGAGCATTCGCGCTATTGTTTTGGCCAGCAGCGTTTTACCTGTTCCTGTGTCGCCTACAAGAATAATATTTGATTTCTCGATTTCTACTTCATTTTCATCAAAAGGCTGATCGATACGCTTGTAGTGGTTATATACTGCAACGGCAAGTACTTTTTTCGCATCATCCTGACCAATCACATAGCTGTCGAGAAAGTCTTTAATATCTGAAGGTTTTAAGGCTTTTCCGTGTAAGGGCTCATGCGCTTTTCCTTTCGAACCGGTTTCTTCCTTAATAATATCGAGGGCTTGTTCAACACAAAAATTACAAATTTTGGCCTCCATGCCAGAAATCAGCATGTCGGTTTCCGATTCAGGTCGTCCGCAGAAACTACAGTAGTTATTTGCCTTTTTAGCCATGATTAGGTATTAACCGAAGAGGATTAGTGATTATTTATTTTTTATTTTTCAATAGAACCTCGTCAATCATACCGTATTCTTTGGCTTCGGAGGCTGTCATCCAGTAATCACGATCCGAATCTGCCCAAACCTTTTTATAGGTTTGACCTGAATGTGAGGAGATGATTTCGTACAGTTCTTTTTTCAATTTTTGAATCTCACGGGCTGTGATTTCAATATCACTTGCCTGTCCCTGAGCACCACCCATTGGCTGGTGAATCAGGATGCGTGAGTGCTTAAGTGCTGTTCTTTTGCCTTTTGCGCCGGCACACAGCAGGACAGCGCCCATGGAAGCCGCCATCCCTGTACATATGGTAGCTACATCGGGATTAATATACTGCATGGTGTCGTAGATGCCCAAACCGGCGTAAACAGAACCACCCGGTGTGTTCAGGTAAATTTGGATGTCGCGTCCTGAATCGTTCGACTCGAGAAACAGCAGTTGAGCCTGGATAATGTTGGCCACGTAATCATCGATAGGAACTCCCAGAAAAATGATGCGATCCATCATCAAACGGCTAAACACGTCCATCTGTGCGACGTTGAGTTGTCTTTCCTCGATGATGGTAGGTGAGATGTAGCTTCCGTAAGCCGAGCTGTAGCGATCGAGCGACAAACTGCTGATGCCCAAATGCCTGGTGGCGTATTTCCTGAATTCGTTGCTGCTATCCATTGTATTTATTGTTAAGTTCTGTAACAAGTTCATTAAATTTATCTCTGGAAATTTCGGTAGTTTCCAGCTTTAAGTTGTTCTTAAAGGCTTGAACGAGTTTCGTTCCCTGCAATTCGCGACGAATTTTCTCTTTTTCATTCCCGTTGCTTAGCACCTGGTCGATAACGGCATCAATTTCAGGAGAAAGTTCTCCACCTGAGTAAACTTTGAAATAATCGGCTATTCGGTTGCGGATGTCGTCTTCATTAACCCTGGCTTCGTCGCCGAATTTGAGTTTAATTTTCTCCTCAACCAGTTGCCATTTAAAAGTGCTCTTGTAGCTATTGTACTCGTTTTCAATTTTCTCGGCAGTCATCGTGTCGCGGTTGGTTTCCAGAAGCCATCTTTTAAGGAAGCTGTCGGGAAGGTGTATATCGCATCTTTCGATGAGTGTCGTCATGGTATTGTCAAGGAAATACTCATCGCTTTGTTTGGTCGATTGCTTTTTTAATTCCTCGATAATTTTTTCGCGAAATTCCTCTTCGGTGGTGATTTCCATGGTTGGAAAAACATTTTTAAATAGTGTTTCATCCAGTTCTGCGTTTACCGGACGGAAGATGTCTTCCACCACGAACTCAAAGTCAGCGGGATGGATCACTGCATCTGCTCCTTGAATACCCAGGAGTGTTTTTACCTTGAATTCATCTTCCAGGTCGTTTAGAGGATTGATTTGCAGCACATCAGCTTTTTTAGCTCCAAGATACTTTTGCTTGTTTTCATCGGCTTTAACATCTGCCACCTTGATGTAACCCGAGATGCCCGGGCTTTCATGTAAGCGGTTGTTGTTTTCATCGAGAGGATATAGTGTGCCTTTAATCGCATCCGTATTTTCTGCCGACTCAACAATTTCTTCGTTTGAAAAACGCACTTTAATGTCGTCGATGGTGTGTTCCAGTTCTTCGCCAGACACCTCTATTTCATAATAAGGAAAGGTTGTTTCACTGATGAAATCGATGTCAAATTCGGGTGCTAGTCCGATATCGAAAAAATAGTCGAACTCTTTTTGGTTTTCGAAATCCAACTGCCCCATTTTTTCGAAATTGGGTATGGGCTCGCCTAATAAACTGATCTTGTTTCCGATCAGATACTCGTTTAACGAACTCGAGGCGAGCTTGTTAATTTCTTCATATGCCACAGCGGCATAGTATTTCTTTTTAATCATCCCCATGGGCACTTTACCGGGTCTAAACCCTGGAATAGTCGCCGTTCTGCGGTAATCGGAAAGTTGTTTATTTACGATTTCGATATAATCGGATTCCTGAATGTTTACTTGTATCACAGCGCTCAGGTCGCTATTTTTTTCAAGGTTAATGTTCATTGAAGATAGCTAAATTTGTTCAAACTAAATGGTGCGGATGAAGGGAATCGAACCCCCACGCCTTGCGGCACTAGATCCTAAGTCTAGCGCGTCTACCAATTTCGCCACATCCGCAAATTCCTCGTCGTTAAACGGGCTGCAAATATACTATTTTTTAATCAAATCCAGTTTTTCTATGGTAAATCTAAGCTTGTTTTGCGCAAAAACAAACCGAAACAAAAGAAATGGCAATATTTAGATTTTTTCGTACACCAAAGACCTACTTTTATCGTTATTTTATCACAATGCTTAAAGGAAATAATTTGATATCGCAATGATCTGGAAATCACCTATAAATCTTATCGCTGTTTTACTTCTGTCGTCTCTCTTGCTTGTTTTGCATCAACCACAAAAAGCATATGGACAGGAGATGTTGGGTCTGACGCTTGGGAATTACAGCGGATCGGCAGGGCTGATGGTGAACCCGGCCATGATAACGAATAACAAAACATTTTTAGACATTAACCTTGTTTCCGCTGACCTGTTTTTTCATAATAATTTCGCCTTTCTGCCCTCTTCAGATTTTGTTGTGTGGGATCTTTTTAAAAGTGATTACATCTTTCCCACATATGGCGATTACGACAAAAATTTTCTCTACTACCAGGATAAATCGTTGAAAGACGCAACTTTCAACTTACGTGTTTTAGGTCCTTCGGCGGTATTACAGGTTGGGAAACACGGTTTTGGCTTTCAAACCGGCGTTCGCTTTTTTACATCGGGTAACCGCATACCCTGGGAAATCCCTGTCTTTGGCTACGAAGGTCTTTTCTACGATCAATTGCATGATATTCGTTTTCAGGATTATGATTTTAATTTTACTTCCACAGCCTGGATGGAAGTAGGTCTTTCTTACGCTTACGATGTGTATCATTATCTGGATCATAAGGTAACAGTAGGGGTATCGTTGAAAAAACTTTGGGGATATAGTGGAGCCTCTGTTAAGACACAAAATGTTGACTATGTTGTGTTTAACGACAGTACCATCAGTGTGGTTAACATGAATGCCGAGGTGGGATTTGCCTTACCGATGGATTATAATGAAAACAGTTTTTCGCCTGTCGATCCGGTTTTTAAAGGCAGTGGTTTGGGTCTTGATTTGGGAGTAATGTACGTGAAGAAGAAATCTGTCGACAGGCAAACCTGGCGCGGAGGCCAACTGTGCGCTCAAACTTACGATGATTACCTTTACCGTCTCGGGGTTTCTGTGCTTGATATCGGCCGGATAAACTACAAGAGCAACGCCCAACAGCATACCTTTAGTAATGTAAGTGTTTTTTGGGATCAGGCCGATACACTGCAATACACGACCATGAACCAGCTCATCGGCGACATCAGCACCATCCTTTACGGTGATCCCGATGCCTCACTTACCGGAACCTCTGTTAAAATAGGTCTGCCTACTGCACTTAGTGTGCAGTTCGACTATCACTATGTTAAACAGTTTTACGTTGGGGCTTACTGGATACACCCATTGCCACTGTATTCCAATTCGTTGCGAAGAGCTCCCATGCTAGCTGTAATACCACGTTACGAAACCCATTATTTAGAGGTAAGCCTGCCTGTTTCTCTCTATGAGTATCAATACCCCAGAATCGGGTTGTCGGCTCGGTTTTATTTTTTCACCATTGGTACAGAGCGACTTGGAACGTATTTAGGTATGGCCGATATGAATGGTTTGGATATCTATGCTTCCATAAAACTCGGAATAGGCAAAGGTTCATGCAAAAACTTGTTTGGCGGTGCTTGTTCAAACGCCAATTTTGGTAACAAAAACAAATTCTAAACTAGATAGCCAGCGTCACAGTTTAACGTCGAGAGCATCCTGCAAAGCATTGCCTAAGGCCAGAAAAGCCAGCACCAAAATCACAATCGCTATGCCCGGGATAATGGCCAGATAGGCCGAGTCGAGAATGATAAAGCTATAATATTCCTTTACCATGCTTCCCCACGAGGGCATTGGAGGTTGAACCCCGATACCCAGAAAACTTAAACCGGCTTCGATAAGTATGGCTGAAGCGAAGTTTGCAGCCGATATTACAATGACCGGGCTGAGGATATTAGGCAGAATATGCCTTGTAATGATTCTACTGTTTGAAAACCCCAACGCCCTGCCGGCTTCAACAAATTCCTTTTCACGGATCGACATAAACTGTCCCCTGACAACGCGCGCTACTTCAACCCACATGGTTAAACCAACCGCAACAAATACTTGCCAAAAACCTCGTCCGAGGGCAAAGGTGAGGGCAATAACCAACAAAAGGGTTGGAATGGACCAAACTACGTTGATAAACCACATGATGGCCTGATCGGTCCTTTTTCCAAAAAAACCCGCCATTGCTCCCAATAACAGGCCTANAACGAGCGAAATAGATACAGAAATAGCCCCAACGGAGAGACTTACGCGGGTTCCTATTATCATCCTCGACAACAAATCGCGCCCAAACTGATCCGTCCCCAGCCAATAGGTTCGCTTCGTGATTACAGAATTTATCCTTAGTTTATCCGATGAAGAAACCTGTGCATCCGGAGTATTGTGTTGAATATCCAATACATCTGTACTATCGGGATGTTTGTTTGCTATCTGATTGGATTGTGAATCAAATTGGTTAATCCCAAAGCATTGCCATCCGCCGTCCCCATCAGGGTCAAAAAGTCTGATACACAATGAGTCTTCCGTAAGATCATAATGTTGAAATGGAATTTGTTTGTATTGACTTTTAGCACCGAACAGCATTCTGTGCCACCATGGAACAGCGCTTGGTTGGTTTGACAGCGGCAGGTTAAGCATGTTTACGGTAAAACCCGGCTTCTGTGTGCTGATCTCGAGCGTTTGTGTATTCGAAAAAGGGGAGGAGTCGGGGGTAATTAAATAGCCCAGGACACTGATAACAACAGAAAAAACAACAACCGACAAAGCAACCACCCCAATGGGATTTCGCCTGAACTTTCGCCAGGCAATGGCGCTCAATGAATTGGATTTACTCTGCATGCACATTAGGGTGACAAGAACGAGCAAAAGTAGTAAAAAAAGCCTCCTGTCTATGACTTTGAAGTAGTTGGTTGTTCGAACTGCCCACACAAAATGCGTTGGGAATTTATTGAAATCAAAACCCAACAAACCAACAACTTACCTCTCCCTCTAAAAAATTGTTGAAAAATATTTTTCAAAAGTGGTAGAATTTCTCCTTGAAATTGCACACTATTTAATATAAGGCACTCATGTTTTTTATAACGAAAGCCTGTGTTCAAAAAAACGTAACCCCAAATGGAAGTAAGTCGGAACAAACCGGATTTTAAGTTGTATGGCCAACAAGTATGCACGCTTGTACGGCGAAGCCGTGCCGGTTTGTTAAATCTGTTAATCAGCATGATGTGGAAGCCTGAAAACGGTTTGGTTGTGTTAAACAACTTGTTTACAGGTTTTTACCCCCCCCCCCCCCCCCCCC
>JGI11705J14877_10001739_pt1 | contig 12169 bp, 26 predicted proteins | sample Etolaghawater15m_FD_14877 | JGI IMG/M metagenome (IMG submission 14877) | reverse complement strand
CTGGAGTTCAGACGTGTGCTCTTCCGATCTATCGTCCCGAGCACGTTCTGGGACAGCGCTCCAAGAGGCGCAGAGGGTCCCCATAACCCACTCGACGCTCGGTGGAACTTCAAGGTCGCTGAGGTAAGCCGGTTTTACCGACTCACGTCGAAGTTCCTACGTAACCTGCTAGAGGACTGCGTCGAAGAAGTCTCTTGACATTGTCACACCCCTCGATTACAAATAGCAGTACAACCCATACCACCTGAGGAGAACAACTGACATGGGCATGGAAGCCTACGACATCAACCGCAAGCGAGAGACCGAGCAGTGGCTCTTGGGTCCCGAGAACATCGAGGCCGAGATGTGGCGAGCGGTCGCCAAGAACCTCCACGACTACATCGCCCGTATTCGACCCGAGTGCTCCTGCGAGGAGACTCCCGAGTACCAAGAGTTCCACCGGAACTACATGCTCGTGCCGAGCCACCAGCGCATCCGTTACTACCTCGACAACCACCCCGGTGAAGAGGTCCTCAACGCCTGCGAAGCCTGCTCGGTCATGCTTCAGTACGAAGTGCGAGCCGACGAGATCTGGGAAGACCATCCCGACCGCAACACCATCCCATACACGAAAGAGAGCAACTGACATGCCAAACATCTGCCACAACAGGCTCGACGTGATCGGGCCAGCCGACGAGGCTGACCGCTTCGTCGATGCCATCAGCGCCAACGACTACGAGTCCATCGACTTCACCCTCCTGCGCCCCGAGCCTTCGGACGTGGGCGAGAACTGGTACAACTGGCGCTCCGAGAACTGGGGCACCAAGTGGATCAACGACGTCGAGTGGGACGCAAACATCGAGGATGACGGGGTATGCACCCTCTCATACACCTATGACAGTGCGTGGGCACCGCTCAACACGTCGTTCTGGGCGGAGGTCTCCCGACAGTTCCCGAACCTCATGTTCATCTCGTCCTACCGAGAGTTGGGTATGGACTTCGTAGGGGCTATGGCCGTCACCAACGGGGGCACGTTCGTCCACGATCACAGTTTCGAGATCGGTGAGATGCCCGACTCGCCCCGATACCCCGACGGTGGGTTCGACGACATGGATGCGGAGGCCGACTGGCACGACCGCTACTGGACCTACGCAATGGACCTACAGGACACCATGCACAACGGCGCTGTCTATCAGGCACGCTCGTCCCGTACGGGGGTGGAGTCATGACCGGCTTCATCTGGTACGCACTCGCCTTCGGGGGCTTCATGGCCCTCGTGGTAATCGACACGCTCTACGAACTCAACAAGGAAGATCAGGAGGACAACTGACATGGCAGACAGAGCAACCCTCAAGCACTGGCGTGAGGTACACGGCGTAAAGCGTGACATCGCAAAACCCTTCATCGACGCAGGCGCTACGTACGACCAAGCGAAGCCCTACATCGAATCTGATTGGTACTCCCGTTTCGCAGACGATTGGGCAAGCCTCAATGTGCCCGTCGAAACCGCTCAGTTCTGGGAGATGCACGGCGCAATCTCGTGGAACTACCGAGCATGGGTGAATCAAATGGGGAAAGACCCTGACGACGTGACCCCGTGGTTCGACGCAGGGTTCTCGTTTGAGGATTGTTTCTATTGGTCTGACTTTGCCCGAGAAGGCAATCTCCGTGATCGGATTGACCCCAACGCCGATAACAACGAGGAAATCCTCGCACTGGCGATTGACCACAGGGAGCAGACCGGCTCCGTGTGGCCGTACTGGATCTCGTTGGGTTTCGATTTCGATCAGATCAAGCGACTCGCCAAGGTGGAAGATCGACTTCGCTCTCAGTACCACCTCGACAAAATCATCGAGTTACTCAAGGCGAAGCACGCAACGCTGGATCAGGTGGCCGACGAACTCATCGAATGGAATCGCTCCGGCTTGTACGATGTGTCCTATTACATCGAGCACAACGCAACGGTGGAGCAGGCGAAGGAATGGGAAGCGCTTGGTCACCTTGCCTCCGAGTACGCCGAGTGCCACCTCAAGACCGGCGAGTTGATGCCCAATAAGTACGACGAGTTCGTCACGGCCAAAGTGGTCGAACTGCTGTCCAACCTTGACAGGCGCATCGAACACGTGAACCACGGTATTCGGGGGTATCCGGTTGATCAGATGCTGGAGATCTACACGGAAGTGAAGAACGACTGGGACAAGGCCGTGATCCTCATGGCCGAGGTGTTCGACCGGATCGACAACCGGATCGACAAGCGGATTGCCGGACTGACATGAAAGGGGTAAGGCCCGATTCAGGGGTGTACAACGAGCACGGTCAGAGACTGTGCGAGTACAAGGGTTGTAACAGGCTTCACAATGGAAACGGCTTGTGTCAGTCACACCAGAAACAACTCAGCAGAAAGAAACCACTGTCCCCCCTGCCCAAGCGTGACCACGAAGAGTGCTCGCACGACGGGTGTAGCAGGTGGGTGAAGGCCCAAGGCACGTGCGACCTGCATTACAGCAGGGGGTACATGAGGAACTACTACGCCCACCTGAGGGAGCGCCTCTCAGAGTTAGAGAACTACATCAACGAACTTCAGCAAGAAAACAACAAGGAGAACAACTGATATGAAAGACACATTTGAGTACTCGGGCGACTATGCGTGGGCCGAATGGAGCAGGGGCATCACGTGTGCCCTTTGCGACATGCGAGAAGGCACACAAACAGAAGCCGTCGGCCTCAGGGTAGAGGCGTACGACGACAAGTCACCTCTCAAGAGTGATCAGATCGTCGCCACCCCCGTCTGCGACTCATGCGCTCACTCCGTCTCTGACGAGAACTGGCAGTGGCGAGAGACGACCGTGATTCGGTTCGCACAGAAGGAGGACAACTGACATGGATGCGGAGCAAGTTGCGAAGGAGCGCTGGGGCAAACTGCCAAAGACGTTCAAGCACAACAGACGAGACATAAACGGCAAACCGTTGCCTGATGACTTTCCTACTCTGCTGAGTTGGACACCTCAAAGCCGACTCGCATTTCAGCAGAAGGTCAACGAGTACGACAGAATCAACGGCTACGAAAACGGCAAGTACCCGTGGGAGGACAACTGATATGAAAGCCAACCTGAGCGACCTCATAGAGAAGGCATACGTCCACGGCGAGGCTAAGGCTGGCTCGTGGTACGCCCACCTCGACCTGTCTGGGTACATCTCGGTGTACCGAGACCAGTACATCATCTTCAGGCTCAACCTCGACACCAAGGAGATCGAGTTGCTGAGAAGTGACTTGACCCCACACGACAAAGCAAGTATGAATAAGGCACTCATCTGGATGGAAGGAAAGTGACATGAACTACGACAGCATCAACGACCGCATGGCCGACAGAGAAGCAGACCGCATTGGAGAATGGGACGAGGCCGTCTCGTGGTACGAGGAGTGCGGTGACCTCGACCAGCACGAGGCAGAGTGGGAGAGCGAGCGTGAGCGCTACTTCCAGATGCGTGACGACCTCCGCAGGCAACTCGATGCCCTCGACGACGAGGCTCATATCCACGGCTATGACAAGAAGCGCTACATGGATACGTACCGCTACGAGGACGCAGTGGAGGCCATCATCGAGCAGTGGAAGAGCGGTGACGATCAGTGAGGAATGTCCACGAAGTAGCCCGAGTCAAAGGCCGGTATTCAGCCTTCATCGTCCTGCTCGACGCATGGAGGAGAGGCCAGAACAACTACTGGGTGCGTCGCATTGACCGCACCGACGGTTCGGTACTGGAGCACTATCACTACCGCAACCTAAGCAACGCCCTCGTGCGGTGCTCCCACGAGGCCGAGAAGGAGTGGAGCCGATGAGTACAGGGACGTTTATCTTCTTTGCCTCGATGGCGCTCGTCTACATGGGATGCCTCATCATCCTCTACCAAACCGGTCCCCGAGTACGGAGGGAGATCAAGAAGGACATCCCCAAGTATCTCCAGCAGGCGGAACGCTGGCTCCGTGACCCTGAGTACTACGCCAAGAAGAAATGAGGAGTATCAAATGGCTATCGGCATGAACAACAAGGACATGGAGAAGATCGCCAAGAAGGCCCGTAAGAGGGGCTGGACTGTCACGGTGACGAGGAGCAACCACGTCAAGTGGCAGGCTCCAGATGGGCACTGCGTGTTCTCGCCATTGACCGGCTCGTACCGGTCATGGAAGAACTTCAGGGCGATGCTGAAGCGGAATGGATTCGACTTCAGTACAGACAAGAAAGGTAAGAGGCGTGTTTGATATCGGTGTCATACGTGTCCCCGAGGGTTTCATCCAGTTCATCACCGTCGTGGTGCGTAACCAGATCAACGACGATGTGACTCCGACCAACATCGTGGTCGGGTCTGACTTCAACCCGAACTGGGACGATCCCTCTGACCAACTCATGGAGTTCGATGAGACGGTCCTGCTCTGGGTCAACGGCATCTACAACGTCGCCAGAGATCTCAACCGCATCGGGTTCAGCCTCGTCTTTGAGGACGGGGGCGACCTCGCTACCGAGGAGATCATCTTTGATCTCGACTGATCTGCTACCTTCGTACGTCGAGAAGGGAGGAACCATGTCGAAAGGCTCAACGTACAAATGCAACAGGTGTGGACAGACCATCACTGTCTACGTCAAACCAACACATCCACCTACGTGTTCCAAGCACACGGGCGGTGGAGTGAAGATGGAACTACAAGATTGAAATAGGGCGCACCCCAAATCCGGCAAACCATTCACACCACCCATACCAACAGGAGCACACCATGCAGACATTCGTCCCCGAGGGCACAGACCTCGACCTTGGATTCCACCACTAACAGGTATCATTCCTCTACAAACCTACCCATCGTGTGGTAGCCTCGTAGAGGAGGTACCGACATGAACAAGCAATGCTCATTCCCCGGCTGTGAAAAGCCTCACTGCGCTAAGGGGCTGTGTAACAGTCACTGGGCGCAACAGTCGAGAGGTCACGACCTAACTCCCATCAGGACTCACGAGACCGCTGAGGAGAGGTTCCTACGCTCCATTGTCAAACAGGACGATGGGTGCTGGGTATTTACCGCCAACGGTAGAGGCTCAGGTAAAGGAGCGGACCAAGGTAGGGGCTACGGTCAACTGTGGCACGGGGGTAGGAAATACATGGCTCATCGCTGGGCATACGAACACTATGTAGCCCCACTGCAAGAAGGTGACCAAGTAGATCACCTATGCCGAAATACCAAGTGCTGTAATCCTGAGCACTTAGAAGCGGTATCGCAGTATGAGAACATGCGTCGGCTCAGGTTCGCAAGATACTTGACAAGGCGCATAGAACTATTGGAAGATCACATCAGACAACTAGGGGGCGACCCCAATGACATACCATAAGGAGGTGGTCAAATATGCAGACCTTCGCACCAGAAGGTACTGACCTGTACGCCGGTTTCCTGTCACTGGATTACCGGCGTCTCTGACCTCGGCAAGCAACGTGTAGAAGCGTGGCAGATTCTCAACGTCCTCCGTGGCGTAGACAACGACGGCAACCCCAAGGAGCACAAGGGGTGGGTCAACCACCCAGCCACTCGCATGTGGGAGGGGCGCATCGCATCCCTCGCCCACTACGGGTTCCGTTGTTGCGCTGAGTGGAAGCGCCGTGGGTATCAGGACTCGCTACAGGAGCGCTTCCGTGGCGTGTTGGAGATGCACACCCATTACGGCGACGACCCCACTCCTCCGTCGTTCCTCAACGACATCATGATCTCGCACCGGTCCAACCTCATCCGCAAGGACCCCGAGTTCTACGGGCCGATCTGGCCCGACACCCCACTCGGTTTGGATTACGTTTGGGGGCCATTTGTGGGCCATAAGTAAATACCATTAGTGTATGTTTGGCCGTATGAGATGTAACCAATGCAACCAAGACAAGCCATCGCAAGAAATGCGTAGAGCAGGGCAATGTAAAGCCTGCCGTAATGCGTACAGCAGGAAAACTTACGACTCCGATAAGCAGGCCATTCGCTACCAAGTGGACGGTAAGGAAAAACAACGTAAGTACATGGCAGTGAAGCGAGAAGACCCAGAGTGGGTTGCTAAACGACGGCTTGCCGAGCGTCTTCGCAAATACGGTTTGAGCAGGGACGAGTACGAGGAGTTGGTGAAGAAAGCAAATGGCATATGCGCCATATGCACCGAGGAAGTAGACTCGCTCTCCTTCCACATCGACCATTGCCACGACACAGGTAAAGTGCGAGGGCTGTTATGCGGAACGTGCAACCCCTCGCTAGGCCATCTGGAGAAGTGGCTGAAAGATCAAAAGAAACTGGATAGTGCTCTCAAATACTTGGAGTACATCTGGCCCGTGGTCGCCACCTCCTGAGGGGTTACTCCCACTGTCTGGAGTGGTGTCTGGACAGACCCAACGGAAGTAGCAGTAGTTGAGCAGGGGCTTCGGCCCCTGCTCTTCTGCGTTACCAGTCCAGTAGCAGGCAGTTGTGATCGAGCGTCGCCTTGGGCGAGTGCTCGCCCCGTGCGTAGTTAGCACCCAGACCCTCGACCAGCGTGTTGCCGTAGTGAGCGGTGTACCGGTGGTGGTAGTGCCCGTGGTACACCTCGGGGATATCGAGTTCATCAACGACTGCTCTGATAGCCATACGGTTCTGCTGTGAGTCACGGTCGTTCTTGTATCCGTTGGAGCGAAGCCAGCGCCTGATATCGAGTGTGTCAGGACAGTCGTGGCTCAGGAGCACGTCGGCTCCCTTGCCGTTGTCTATTGCTCGGTACACGTCGGCAGTGTTGATCGACTCCTGAGGCCACCAGTTCTCGCCCTGCGTGCGACGAGCCTTGTCCACGCTGACAGCACCCCCAAGGAACAGCACCTTCTTCTTACCGATACGTAACGTGCTCCCACGGGGGCAGTAGTACATGCGGTCGTGGAAGTGGGCCACCGGCTTCTTGGGGTGCTTGCCCTTGCATATCTCAGAGCGGATGTAGTCATGCTGGTCGTGATTCCCGTCGAGCCACAGCCACTTACGGCGCTCGTCAGCATCGAGCCACGTCCTGATCGAGGTCAGCACAGCCTCAGGGAAGGAGTAGCCGAAGTCCCCCAACTGGATGACGTACTGCGCTCGCTGAGTCTTGGCGAGCCGGTTCACGTTGGATACGAACTGGCGATCACCGTGGGTGTCGCCTACGAGTAGCACTCTCATCGTGTCTTGAGCAGGATCATGATGACGATGGTGAGCGCCAGCCACAGCAGAAGTTCCATTACGCCAACCCTTCCAGTAGGTCCAGCCATGCCTTCGCTCCGTGGCGGATGTCGTGCTGTTTAGCACTCTCCAACAGAGACTGCTGAAGTTCGATACGAAGTGACTTATCGAGCAGTTTCTTAGTGGCCTTTACCCAGTCCATAGGTCGCTTAGCCAACATGAAACCGCCGCCCCACAAATCGTGGATCTCCCGGTAACTCGGCAGCGCGGCAGCGATGAACGGAATCCCCGAAGCCGCATACTCTAAGCCTTTGATAGCGCTCTTAGCCATATTGAAGGGGGTATCACGCAGTGGCACCATGCCGATCTGCATCGTCAACAACTGCGGGTACTCGTCGGTGGTCTTTCTCGGGGACCGCTCCACCAACTCATCATCTAGTCCGATGACGCTGGCGAACGATGGCGAGGTCTCAGCGTCGCCCCCGTGGTACATCTTGATCTGACCGTCACGCAGGAACCTCTCAAAGACTCCACGCAACGTCTCGATGTCTCCTGAGCGGTGCGACGTGGAGCCGACCCAGCCCACTGTGGGTACGTCTACGTCCTGATCGACGGGAGAGAACCGCTCCACGTCAATACAGTTCGGCAGGATAATGGGGTCCCTCTTGAACTTCTCCTTCAGCCTCTGCGCCAGATACGGGGTGCTGGTGGTGATCAGGTCCGATGCCTGCATGTTCTTGGCGTAGAAGAGCGTGTTCTCGATCTGGTTGTACTTGGGGTGCGATGCCTTGAACGCCTCGTTGCTCGGGTCCAGCCCCCAGTACCAGTCATCGAGGTCGTTGATAACGATCTGTCCGTGCTCCTGCCCGAACTTGATCGACTGATCGACCTTGTCGTGCATGATGCGCTGTAGCAGGATCACGTCGGGGAACTCCATCGAGCCGTCTGCCTGCTCCACGGCCAACTTGCCGTCCCTCTGCCACAGCGTGCCCACGTAGACCTCGTGACCAGCCTCACGGAAGTAGGGGATGTACTGACCCAGTCGTGCCCAGCCAGCACCGCCCCACTTCTCTACCCCGTCGGGGGAACGATCAGCACGGAGGTAGTCCGCACTGGCGACACCGATGATCATGATGGCTCCTGCTGGGTGGGCCACCACCTGCGGTCCTTACCGGACAGCCCACCGTAGACCCCGTAGTAGATCTCGTTGTCGACGGCGAAGTTCAGACACTCCTCACTGACTGAGCAGGTCTGGCAGATGGCGATAGCAGGGGCAGTGGGACCGTAGAAGAAGTCGACCTCGGGGTGATTACGACATTCGGCTTCCGACCTCCAGCGCACATCCTTCTCGGGATGTAACAGCATCGGCAGTGCGTACTGGTCAGAGACCTTGTCGTAGTGGTCGAATAGTTCTTCGCTCATTGTGCTCCTCTTGTACGGGTGGACCTTTTGATACTACTTCTTCCGTGGCCGTCGCTTCAAATGCTTACGGACCTCCAGCCTCAGTTCGGGGACGAATAGAGGCACGTCTGGATCGGCCTTTGGAAGCACCTTGATCTTATCCAACGGCAGGTACGTCTTCGTGGGCCGAGGTCTATTGAGCCTCCGCTCTTTAGGCGTAAGACCGCCCCACATGCCGTACTCCTCGTCGGCTCCACGCTCGGCGCACTCTTGCTGGATAGGGCAATGCTCGCAGATCAACTTGCCTAGATCGTAATACTGAGCCTCGGGGGCAGTCCGCTCCTCCTTGAAGAGGGGCGGATACCACATCTCGCTGTGGTAGCCAGCGCAGAGAGCGTCGTCAGCCCAGCGCTTAGTCGTCATTGAGGGACTCGGCCACGACGCAGTCCCACCCACATGCGGCATACCCAGCGAGGTCAGTCCAGTTGTCACGCTTGTTCGGAGACCAAGCGATACGACTGACCTTGAGCATCATCATCATCACTGCCACGTCATGCGGAAGCAGTGTGACGGGGGCCTTCGCCACCGAGGTGAGGTAGACGGACCACAGGTCGGCAGTCTTACGGAAGTCATCAGTGGGTTCGCCGTACTGGTTGTTCCGGTCCCCGTTGATGAGTTCGTCGGCCTCAGCCAGAACCTGCGAGCGGTTGTTCTTTACGATCTTGTTTGCCATATCATTTCATATGTTACTCATCGACGATTTGTGCGTCGAGGATGGTCATATCTAACTCTTCTGCCGATATGGGACGAGATAACTCATTTGCTTTGTTCGCCGCCTTCTCACCAAAGATTCTTGAGAGAACTCCAGCACTTCCCCGTGCTTCCATCTCAAAGCGAACCAGATCACGTGAGTCTTCAATATCTTTGAACTCTTTCGTGAGTTTGAATAGCCTATCCATCTCTGCTGATACCGCAGGATCAAGCCCCTGACCCTCTAGTTCTTCAGCAAAGCGGGCGAAGAGAACCCGCGCTGACTGCATCTCCAACATGGCAGTGAGCACGGCCTGTAACTGATCTTTCGTCCTCAGTTCTACGGGAATCTTGTACGCACATTCTGCATGTTCCTGAAACCCGGGGCATCGGGGTGCGAGATAGCAACTATTGCAGTTGCGGATTCCAGACCCGTCGTGGCGCACCACGTTGACCGCAACCCCTTGATCTTCCTCGATTTCCTCGCCGTCAGGGGTGGTGAAAGTGCTCTTCGCTATTGCTCTCTCGATGCCGATAACCGGTAGCAACTTTCGGTCATTTTCGTGCCGGGTCAGAGGGGGGTCGGTAGTAATAGCAGGGGGGGTAGAAACCGGATTTGGGCCACTTACTTTTTGGGGGTCATAGTTGCTATCTGACCCCTCTGTATTGCTATCGAACTCGGCCTCGTCGTCGTCCGCTGGAGGGTGGTAGGCCCCAGCATTGAAGGTGTGCATCTCCCACGAGAGCCACGACTTGACTGCTAACTTCGCCAGTTCTGTAACGTCGTCTTCCAGTACCGCCTCGTAGTCCACATTGAGACGAACGATGTCATTGCGGTGCTTCCTTCTGGCTGAATCCTTCTTCTGAGCAGGATATCGACGCAGTCCATGACCGTCCCATATCTGGGTCTCACCGTACCGGACAACGCTGGTCCAAGAGGAAACGACGACCGCCTCCCAGTCCACTGATTCGATGGTATCGACCTTGCTGGTAATGCCGATAAGGGAGGCCCCCCAGCGCTGTTGAAGTTGCTTGATACGAGGCAGTGTTTTGCCCGTTATGGCTCTATCACTTATTGCTACCCGACCATACTTTTGGCATAAGAAGGCGAGGCGCTCGGGGTCCTTGTCGTCGTTCCACAGGGGCACGTACTTGGCTCCCAGCCACTCCCCGTTGTAGTCGGGTCGCCCGATAACAATGTCGATGCTGTCAGCGTGGGTGCGGATGAAGTCGTCGAACTTGTCCACGTCCTCGTCTCCATCCGAGGTGTAGACGGTGATGGACGCCCCGCCTAGAAGTTCCTTGAGGTCGATCTCTTTGGTCTTGGGGACGTTGAACTGAGTGATATTGAGGGCTATCGAAGGTACCCCAATAGAGGTCAGGATGTTGCGGTAGGTACCCTTCTCGCCCCCGGACAGAATGATTCTCACGTGAAGTCCCCCCACTTCTTCTCGGCACGAGCAATGGCTTGCCGGTCGATCTCCTCGGTCAGGACATCCCAGCCTTTCATGGGCTTTTCAGTAGACCACTCAGGGCGCACCACATACGGCTGACATACCAGTAGGGAAGGCGTACCCATACTGTATGTATGCGATATCACCTCAGGGTTGGTATCGAAGTACATACTTCTGCCGCCGGAAGCAGTCAAGATTGCTGCTGCCTTTTCGGCACACACTTTAGGTTCCGTTGTTCCAGTGGTGTCGTACATGATGGCCTTGATCTGGTTGATCTTCATCCAGTTCTCAAACATCACGATGTCTGGATCACCGCTGTAGAGCACGCCCAAGCGACCCACTGAGGCTTCGTGCAGGGCACGCCAGAGGTACACGCCTTCTGGATCGGGGACCCTCGCCCCCAGTTCAGCATTGGGGCGAGCCAGTACGTCGAAGTTGAAAAGTATGATTAGAGTAACTCCTCAAGTAGGGTGGCTTTAGTAGCCAGATACCACTCGTGCGCTTCTTCGGGCGTATCAAATAGTTTGGTAAGCCCTCGCTTTCTGCTGACCTGCGCTAAGAACCTGTCCTTACGCTTAGACACTCCCATGAAGCCCGTCGTGTTATGGCGGCGAGGCTTGTCCTTGTTGAGGCCGTTGACCGCCATGCTGGTGTCCCGTAGGTTGCTGATGGCGTTGTTGGACTTGTTCTGGTCAATGTGGTCAATCACGTTGGCGGGCCACTCACCGTGGACGTACAGCCATGCAAGACGGTGTCCTAGATACAACTTGCCGTCCAGCCTGATCAATAGGTAGCCATCCCTACGCCTACACCCAGCAACTGAGCCCACCTTGACTCGGTTACTAGTCGTCTGCAACCACACGAACACGCCCGTTTCGGGATCGTATTCCAGCAACTCTTTCAGACGTTCCTGTGTAAGCATCACGAGTCCAAAGGCTCCAAGAAGTGCCACGAGATGTAGCCACACCACATCCATACCAGCGCCTTACCAAAGGGCTTAGAACCCAGTATGCGTAGAAGGCGAGTGATCGTGGGGACTGCGTGGGACACGAGAGCAATGATTTCGTAGATACACCCCACCAGCAGGGCGGTGTTCAGCGCCTTCTGCGTGGTGGCGTTCATCAGAACTTGCGCTTCTTGTTGAGTTGGTGCTCCACGTACGAGTGGTACGGGCAGAAGTCGCAGAGGTAGTTCCACTCCTCGGGGGGCAGACCGGCAGTACGCCCGATAGCACGGCTCTTGTCACGGTAGTCAGGGCACCCCGATCCGTACCCAGCGCCCACAGTGGGCCTGTTGTGGAGGTTGTAGCACCCCAGAGCGTCAGTCTTGTACTGCTCACGCTCTTCCTTCAGGAACGCCTCAAGGCGACCGTCGTGGACGGCCTGCTGAAGGCGTG
>JGI11705J14877_10001738_pt1 | contig 12169 bp, 13 predicted proteins | sample Etolaghawater15m_FD_14877 | JGI IMG/M metagenome (IMG submission 14877) | reverse complement strand
ACCGATTTTAGAAAAAACAGGTCAACTCGGTGAAATATTCAAGCTCATTGCAATAGATGAAAAAATATATAATGCCACAGATATGATGGTGCAATCGTATTTACTCGATGAGACAAGTCTCTCTTATGATGTTAAAGAAGCAATCGCCTTACTCATCTCAAAAGAAAATGGCTGCAAAATGTGCATAGACGTACATAAAAATATTGCTAAGATGCTAGGTGTGAGTGAAGAAAGAATTGAAGAGATTCTTCAAGGAGTGGATTCTATACAAACAAGTGAAGCTGAAAAAGCACTCTTAAACTTCTGTATTAAAGCATCCAAAAAAGATAGTTACAAAATCCTAAAAGAAGAACTCGACGCACTTAAAGATATGGGCTATACGGACGTTCAAATCTTAGAGGCTGTTTCTATCACCGGCTATTTCAACTACATCAACACTCTTTCGAATGTTTTTGGATTGGGCGAATAATGAAAGCACTTTTTTTATTATTATTTTCACTCACACTTTTTGCTGCGCATATAGATGATTTTGCGAAACAAATGAACTTTCACAGGGATTACAATACAGCTTTAAGCCAAGCAAAAAAAGAGAATAAAATGCTTGTTATGGTTTTAGGTGCCGACTATTGTCCATGGTGTAGAAAATTTGAAAATAAAACATTAAACTCCGCATTGGTGAAGCCTTATCTTCAAAAAGAGGTGATCACTCTGGTGGTGGATAAAAAGTTTGATATAGAATCTTTTCCAAAAAAATTTACCACTCAGTACACACCTAGAGTCTTTTATATAAACCCCTCTAATGAAGATATTCTTCATGACACCTTTGGCTATATAAAGAAAAAAGACTTTATGAAAGACTTACAAAAAGCTCGAGACACTCTAAAGATTGCAAAATGATACGATTACTAAGCCTTTTACTCATATGTAATCTTCACCTCTTGGGTGGAGGATTTTGGACCTTGACGGGACTTACAAAAGCAAATATTTATGTGGCGAATAAAATAGCATATTTAAACCCCCAAACGATACTCAAGGCAAAAGAAACGATGCTTGAGGTGCTTGAAAAAAATGCGATTAAAACGCAAGAGCAAGATTCCCCAACCCTAATGCTCGAACTAGAAGATATAGAAAATGATGAATCACATTATGTTTACATCAAGCTGGCCCTCGGTGAAGAGGTGCAAACTTTTAGAAAAACAAAAGACCAAACCTTTGCAATAACCTATATGGGGACTGATTTCATAGATGTGGATGCTAGTGATTTAGATGCAGCAGTTTTAGAGAGTTTAAACTCTTTACTTTTGGATTTTATTGAACAGTTTGAAGATGATAAAAACTAAAGAAAAATATTCATATTTACTTTCATTTACTTTGGATTACATTAGCATTTAAATTAGGTATATACAATCATATAAAATATAAGGGGTGTATTATGAGTATCAGTTCAATCAGTTCAAATCAAACATACCAAGTGACTGCCGGCAATGCAACAAAGTCCAGCAGTCTTAGTTCAGAGCAAAAAGCATTGATAGAGGATGTACTTTCACAATATGATGCCGATTCTTTGTCTAAAGATGATGCGAAGGCTATTGTTGAAGCATTTCAAGAGGCAGGAATTGAGCCTTCTAAAGCACTAGAGAGTGCTATGAGTGCATCTGGATTTGATGCAAAAGAAGTTGGAACTTTAGCTGAAGTAAGTAAAGGTGGTGGTAGACCGATGGGACCACCTCCTCCTCCAGCAGAAGAAGAGATTTTAACCATCACTGAATTGCTTGAGAGTTTGTTAGAAGAAGCAGAAGAAGATGAAGCCACAACCAGCAGCTTAACAACTGCTTCTACTTCACCGTATGAAGATACATCATCATTCACTGCTTTTAACACTATACTCGATTACACAAATCAGATTGTAAATTTAAAAGATGATGCTAAAAACGAGGTAATGAGTATACTAGAAGAATACAATGTAAGTGAAGAACAACAAAATGCGCAAAAGAGTGTTGTCAATTCTTTAAACGATATACTCAATAAACCACAAAATTATAATAGAATATCTTTTTACGCATAAGTTCTAAACTCACGTTAAAGGATTCGTTTATGATAAACATTTTAATGATTGAAGACGATCCTCAATTTTCTCTGTTTTTAGGTGAATACCTAGAAAAGTACAATATAAAAATAACAAACTTTCAAGACCCCTTTTTGGGTCTTAGTTCTGGGGTGGATACGTATGATTTACTCATTTTAGATTTAACACTTCCGGGAATGGATGGACTTGAAGTTTGTAGTGAAGTGACGAAAAAATATGATATTCCTATCATCATCTCAAGTGCAAGAGCTGACTCCACTGATAAAATCATGGGTTTACAAATGGGAGCAGACTACTATCTACCAAAACCTTATGACCCTAAAGAGATGTATGCTGTTATACAAAGTCTCTTAAGACGAATAAAAAAGAATAACAAACCCATCACTCAAAGTGATTTCACCTATGATAAATCAAGCTTAAAAATTATGTTCAAAGAGAACGACTTAGAGCTTACACATGCTGAGTACGAAGTTATCCTATGTTTACTTACAAATACAAATGCTGTTGTCTCTAGAGAACAGATTGTTGCAAGTTGCGAAAGCTTGAGTGATATTTACTCTAAAAGTTTAGACGTTATTATCGGCAGACTTCGAAGTAAGCTTGGTGATGATTCTAAAAATCCTAGATACCTACACTCTATTCGTGGTTTAGGCTATAAGCTTTCACAATGAATCTTACCCTATCACTAAAAACGAAAATAGCAATCACATTTGCTTTTTTGTTTATACTCCTCATTTTAGCTGTTTTACCATTTCGCCATCATCAAGAGAGAAAAGCCAGTGAAAATGTAATTCAAAACTATAAAAGATTTATGCAACATATCAAACAAGAAAGAATGTCTAAAGAGAATGTTATACAGTATTTGCAAAACCTTGGTTTTCTTGAAGTTAAGAATCCAATAGAAATCCTAGTGTTTTCTGATAAGCAAATTATAAAAAAACATGCTTTTGAGGTGTTCGTGGTAAATGACAAGTATTATCTACATGTATTGGCACCCCATTTCAGAGTGCTTTTGCAAGACACATCAAATAAATTTGAACGTACTTATGTAGATATATTTATTATTTTGTTTGTAGTGTTTCTTTTTATATTCATCTACTATTTGATTATCAAAAATATCAATGATAACGAGCATCAGTTAAAATCAAGACAACTTTTTTTACGCACTGTTATGCATGAATTAAAAACTCCTATCGCTAAAGGGAGAATTGTAGGTGAACTTATAGATGATGAAAAGCAAAAAAATAGAATCATCACTATTTTTGAAAAACTCAACTTTCTTATAGATGATTTTGCGAAGATTGAACAAATAGTTTCAAAGAACTACAATCCAAATATGTTTAAATACTCCATTGAAAAGCTTGTACAAAAATCTATCGATATGTTACTGCTTGAAAACACTGAGAATATAATATCTGAAAATATTTCTACAAAAAAGATCAACGTTGATGCAGACTTATTTGCAATGGCATTAAAAAACCTTATTGATAATGCTTTAAAATATTCAAGTGATTCAAAAGTAGTTATTAAAGAGCAAGATAATACTCTTCTTTTTATCTCAAATGGTGAAGAACTTCCAAAACCATTACACGAATACTTTAAGGCTTTTCACAATGATACAAAACTTAAAAATCATGGAATGGGGCTTGGTTTATATATAGTTAACTCCATACTTCAGATGCATAGTATGAGACTGGAATATGAATACTTAGATAAACAGAATGTATTTAAAATTATTTTAGAGAAATAAAAAATAATTTACCTTCATTTACTTTGCATTAAATCCATGTTTCAAAGAGCATCTTATAATCTAGTTAACTTAAAAAAAGGATAACAAGATGAAAAAGTTTATAGCGATAGTATGTATAATTGGAGCAACAGCGAGTTTTGCAAATGAAGGCTCTTGTTCTAAAAAAGAAGGTCGAGAAAATGATCGTAAGCCACCAAGAGAGGCTATAGAAGTTTGTGTTGGTCAAATAAAAGATGCAACATGTCAAGTCACATCAAGACATGGAGATATTTTAAACGGTACCTGTAGATATACACCAGATGAAAAATACTTTGCGTGTGTACCTAATAAGGCAAAAAGATAAGATTAAAACTACTTGTAAATAATTACAAGTAGCTCTTTTTTAATTTTCTAGAGATCAAATGTATGGCGGCTCAAACCGCCTTTATAGTTTGCATACATTTTTTCGGGTGTAAATCTATGTTTATAAAGTTTTGAAACTATACGCACAAAATCAATCGGATACTCTAAAGGCTGTTGATAATCTAACTTTACATATTGACGCAGTACATCATACATAGCATTATAAATCAGCGGATCTTCTTTCTTGAGTCTTTCTAAGTTTTCCTGTGCAAGAATAATCGTGGCATCATTAAATTCGCCACGTTCATTCATATCTGTTCGTTTTTGCACATACTCTCTAAGATCTTTTTTGTTATAGACATAGTCTGTAAACATCTCTATGAGTGACATTTTATTTACTAACCATATCTTTAATAATAGCTACAATGCTTGGATCTTCAAGCGTTGAGATATCTTGAGTGATTGCTTCACCTTTAGCTATAGAGCGCAAAATTCGTCTCATTATCTTTCCTGAACGTGTTTTTGGAAGTCCTGGTGCAAAAACCATATCATCACATAAAGCGATATTTCCTATCTCTTGTTTAATGATTTTATTTATTGCTTTTACCTCTTCAACCTCATCTGCCACACCATCATCTGATTTTAGTACCACATAGGCAAAGATACCTTCACCTTTAAGTTCATGTGGTTTTCCAACTACTGCAACTTCAGCTACATTTGGATGTTTTTTAATAGCAGCTTCAACTTCAGCAGTTCCCATTCTATGACCTGAAACATTGATTACATCATCTGTTCGACCTGTAATAGTGATATATCCATCTTCATCATAGTTTGCACCATCTCCGGTGAAGTACACTGGCTTGCCATCTTTAACAACATCACCAAAGTATGATTTTACAAATCTCTCAGGATCTCCCCATACTCCACGAATCATAGATGGCCAAGGACGTGTTACACACATATAACCGCTCTCTCCTGCTCCAACTTTATTACCAGTTACAGGGTCAAGTACTTCACCCATAATTCCTGGAAGTGGTAGTGTTGCACAAGCAGGCTTTATTGGTGTAGCACCCGGGAGTGGCGAAACTATATGTCCACCAGTTTCAGTTTGCCAGTATGTATCCACAATAGCACACTTACTTTGTCCAACTTCCTCGTAGTACCATTTCCATGCAGGTGGATCTATAGGCTCGCCAACTGTTCCAAGCACTTTTAGTGAGCTTAAATCATATTTAGCCGGTTCATCTTCACCCATTTTATGTAAAACTCTAATAGCTGTAGGCGCTGTATAAAACTGGTTAATTCTATGGTTTTCAACCATAGCCCAAGGACGTCCTGCATCTGGATATGTAATAACACCTTCAAACATAAGTGTTGTAGCTCCCATCGCTAGTGGACCATAAACTATATATGTATGACCTGTAATCCAACCAACATCAGCAGTACACCAATAGGTATCGTTTTCTTTTACGTCAAATACCCATTCCATAGTCATTTGGGCCCAAAGAATGTATCCTGCAGAATTATGTTGTACACCTTTTGGTTTACCTGTACTTCCTGAAGTGTATAGTAGGAAAAGTGGGTCTTCGGCATCCATAACTTCAGCCTCACAATGCGCTGATTTATTTTTTATAAGTTCATTATAAGAATAATCACGTCCTTCTACCCAGTTAATCTCTTCATCATTTCTCTCTACAACTAAAACTTTCTCAACTGGGGTTTTACCTTTAAGAGCATTATCTACAACTGGTTTAAGCATATATGGTTTTGTCTTTCTAAATGCACCATCAGCTGTAATCACAACTTTTGCCTCTGCATCTTCGATTCTGTCTCTTAATGCTTCAGAAGAAAAACCTCCAAAAACTATAGAGTGAATTGCTCCAATTCTTGCACAAGCGAGCATTGCATACGCAGCTTCTGGGATCATTGGCATATATATAACGACTCGATCACCTTTTTTCACACCGAAGTCTTCTTTTAAAAGGTTAGAAAATCTATTCACATGTTTATAAAGATCAAGGTATGTAATAGTTTGAACATCTCCACGATCACCTTCAAAGATAATTGCAGCTTTATTTTTACGAGTATCTAAGTGTCTATCTATACACTGAGCAGCAACATTTAACTTACCACCTTCAAACCATTTGGCGAAAGGAAAATCAGTCTCATCTAAAGTCTTAGTGAACGGCTCTATCCAGTCTAACTTTTCTTTTGCATAATCGCCCCAAAAACCTTCATAATTTTCTATTGCTTTATTTTGAAGAGCATGGTACTCATCCATACTTTTTATATTTGCATTTTTAGCAAACTCTGCATTTGGTTGAAAAACTTGTTTCTTCATTTCTGTACTCATTTTATCTTTCCTTTATCAATTTTAAAAATATCATAGCCGTCATAATCGCATCATTTACAGCATTATGTACACCCATATTTGGAACATCGCAATTCTTTAGTATTGTATCAAAACGTAAATCTATATTCCCTTGAGGAATTGCACAAATCTTTTTATCATAATAGATTTCTGAAACTTCTATCATTCTATTTGGCAGTGTAATTCCCAACATATTTTTTGTATACTTATTTATCATCGCTACATCAAACTCCAGATAGTATCCAACTAAAGTTCTTGAACCTATAAAATATAAAAAATCTACAATAGCATCATTAGAATTTTTTGCATTTTTCAAATCACATGGACGAATTCCATGAATTTCAATACTTTTTGTACTGATTTCTTTTAAATTTTTTACATAAACTTCAAAAGTTCGTGATGTTAAGATTTTATTATTTTTAATCTTCACCGCACCGATGGATAAAATCTCATCTACTTTTGGATTTAAACCTGTTGTCTCTGTATCAAAAACAACATATTCGCCACTACTATCATCATCAAAAAGAAAACTAAAATTTTCATCATTTAACTTTGCTAAATTTCTATTGTTTTTTATTTTTCTTAAAAACTTTTTAAACATTAACTCACCATCTCTAAATGAAAGTGAAAACTCATAAACTTTTTAAACTTATTTATAATTTTAAAACTGTCTTTGAGTAAATCTCTTTGATTTTTCTCTAGGGCTTTAGGGTTGATATAATTGCTATTCTCAATATCATAAGAATGCAACATAGCTTGAAGTCGAATCGCCAAGAGAGAATCAAAACTCTCTATTAACTCAGTTGCAAAATTCTTATCTATAACACCACGATTATTTAGAACTTTAATTCTCTCTATAGTGTTGGTTTCACGAATCCCATACTCTAATGCAAGCGTTCTTACACCATGAACCAGAGCAAATATTCCACCCTTTTTTAAATCAAGTTTATTATTATGATCTTTTTCTAAAACAAAGCCAGAAAACAAAGAAAGCGGTGTTTGAAAATTAAGCACTGCTTTAGCAATATGCGCTAAAACATCATCTCTCTTATCAAAATGAGCATATAAATATGTTCGTAACTCCTCTAAAAGAGATTCATTTCCAGCTACACATTTAGCATCTAAAAATATACTGAATTCTTGAACACTTGCATCACTCATATTTTGTGTCCATGTATTAATCAAAGCTTTGAAAGAACTCACATCACGTCTCCAAAATTCATTAGAAACCATTACATTTCCTTCACATTTAGGAAATCCAATCTCTAGTAAATATTGATTTAACTGTAACATTGGTTCGATAAAAAGTCCTGTATCTACTCCATCCTGAATGATTAAAGCATTATCTTGATCAGTCTTAACACTTTGTTCTTCTCTTCCTTCACTACCCATGACAATGAGAGCACATTTATCCTGCAACTCTTTACTTACACACATATCAAAGAGTTTTTTATAAATTTTAACATTAAGTGTTGAGACTAACTTCGTGATGTACCTTACTTTCACACCCTTTGTTTTTAGTATAAGTATAAGATTTTTTAAATCATTTTGTATATCTTTAAGATCTTCTATGCTGGTGGCTTTATCGATTTGAACCACAACCAAATGGGAGTGATTTGCGAAATAACTCAATAAGTCAATCTGTTCTAAAACACCGACAATCTCTTCACCGTCTTTTACGACAAGTCTTTTGATACTCTTATGTGTCATGATGATGAGTGCGTTAAATAAAAAGTCATTTATATCTATACAAATAACGTTAGATGTTGCAATTTTTTTAATACTATCATGGATCTTAATATCACCTAAAAGCACTTTATCTCTTAAATCGGTATCTGTCACAACCAAGTGACTTTGAGCATCTTTGACAATGATTATCTTAGACTTTAGATCTCTTTGCTTCACCAATGCATCATAAATACTTTCTTCAGAATCTACAACACAGACAGAGTGTAAAAATATATCTGAGACTTTAGAAATTAAAAAAGGAGTCATTTCACTTGCAGCGTCATACTCTTTGAGATGCTGATGTTTTGTTACAAAATCTTGTAAAAAATAACCTTGCACTTTCTTATTTTGCATAAGTTCTAAAAAATCATCTTTTTTAATTTCATAGCAAATTAAATCTTCATCGACTACAAATTTACTTTCACATGTATCGTAGATTAAAGCATCTGCATCAAAACTGTCACCGGAGCTGTATACATTATGAATTTCATCATCTATAAATTCATTTACCGAACCTTTGATAATAATATAAAAAGCAATAGAGGGTAGATTTTTGGAGATAAGTAATGTATCTTGGGGATAGTAAGCTATATCAATTTTAGACATTAAATTATCAAGCTCATTAGTGCTTAATAACTCAAAAGGATGTATAGACTCAATGAGTTTTCTTTGGTCTAATATACTCACAATAAATTCCTTTATTTTATTCCATAAAATTAAAGGAACCTTACCATTAGTTTATTACGATATCGGAAGTAATTCCGATATCTACGCTAACGCTTAGTTTCCTTCGGCAGGAAGCCCTCGGCACTAGTGCCTCTTTGATGGGCTTTTTAGCTTTCACTTCGTTTGCTTAGAGATTTAGTGCTCAGATGCACCTTCCGCACCGATACCGGTTTGGCTTCTAACGTACTGAGCTTCAAACGCTTCTCTTTCCAGCTCAGCATTATGTGAACTGTCTGTGATTGAGAAGAACCAAATAGATACGAACGATACCGTCACTGAGAACAATGCTGGATATTTATAAGGGAAAATTGCTTCTGCGTTTCCTAAAATATCCACCCATACAATTGGACCAAGTATAACAAGTAACACAGCAGTTGCAAGACCTAAAGATCCACCGATAACAGCACCACGTGTTGTAAGTTTTTTCCAGTACATTGAAAGGAATAAAATCGGGAAGTTAGCAGATGCTGCAATAGCAAAAGCAAGACCGACCACGAATGCGATATTTTGTTGTTCAAACGCAATACCCATTAAAATAGAGATAACACCCAGTGCCACAGTAGCCATTTTAGAAACTTTCATTTCACTTTGAGAATCAGCATTTCCTTTTTTAAAGACAGATGCATAAAGGTCATGTGAAATTGCAGATGCACCGGCAAGAGTTAAACCAGATACAACAGCTAAAATAGTTGCAAATGCAACAGCTGAAATAAATCCAAGGAAGAAATCTCCACCTACAGCATGAGACAAGTGAATCGCAGCCATATTCTTACCACCAAGAATCGGAGAACCACCGCTAATAGCTTGCTTTGCAACATCTAGATATTCAGGATTTTGGAAAACCATAACAATCGCACCAAAACCGATAATGAAAGTTAAGATATAGAAATAACCGATAAAACCTGTAGCATAAAAAACTGATTTACGAGCTTCTTTTGCATCAGCAACGTAAAGAATCTCATAAGAATATGAGGAAGACCAGCTGTACCAAACATTAGTGCCACTGCAAGAGAAATTGCTGAAATTGGATCAGATACAAGTCCACCCGGGCTCATCACATCTAAAGTCTCAGTATTTCTCATCTCAACTGCTTTTGCAAATAATGCACTAAAGTCAAAGTTAAAATGTGCCATAACAGCTAGAGCCATAAATGTTGCACCTGAAAGAAGTAAGAATGCCTTAATAATCTGCACCCAAGTAGTTGCAAGCATACCACCGAATGTTACGTATAAAATCATAAGAACACCAACTAAAATAACAGCTATTTCATACTCAAGACCAAATAAAAGTTGGATAAGTTTACCAGCACCAACCATTTGAGCGATAAGATAAAGAATAACAGTTGCAATTGATCCAGCCGCAGCAAGTGAACGGATAGGAGTTTGACGTAATCTATAAGAAGCAACATCAGCAAAAGTATATTTACCTAAGTTTCTTAAAGGCTCAGCGATCATGAAAAGGATTATCGGCCAACCAACAAGAAAACCTATTGAGTAGATAAGACCATCATAACCTTTTAAATAAACAAGTCCGGAAATTCCAAGGAATGATGCAGCTGACATATAATCACCCGCAATAGCCATACCGTTTTGAAAACCTGTGATTCCACCACCGGCTGTATAAAAATCTTTAGCAGATTTTGTACGCTTAGCAGCCCAGTATGTGATACCTAAAGTACCACCGACAAAAAGTAAGAACATAACAATAGCAGATACATTCAGTGCTTGTTTTGAAACTTCACCTTCTAATGCACCAGCAGCGAACACTGCAACAGTTCCTAGTATTAAAAATAAAAATATTCTATTCATTATCATCTAGTCTTCCTTTAAAGAATTTTTAACTTTGTTTGCCAAATCATCAAATTCACCATTTGCTCTTGAAGTATAAATACCGGTAAGTACAAATGCAAAGATAATAACAGCAATCCCAATAGGAATACCTATCGTTGTTACGGAATCAGACGATATAGGCGTACCTAATGCTGATGGGTTAAATGCAATTGTAAGTATAAATGTAAAATACACCACTAGCATCGCGATTGAAAGTTTAATCGAAAAACCAGAACGTTTTGCAATAAGTTCTTGATAATCCGGATTCGCTTTAATTTTATCTACGAGTTCTTTATTCATTATCTATTCCTTTTGTTTTAGAATTTATAGCTTGCTATAAATCTGTATTCATCCCAATCTCTTCCACCTGAAACATTTGTGAAATTATTTGGAAAGTTACCACGAAGGCGTAATTGAAGGTTTTTCACAGATGCTGGATAGTATTGAAAATCAAAACCAATTTCTTGAGCATCAAGATTATTCAAAGCTGCTGAACCTGCAATATCATCCATTTCAAATTGTGCGTAATACGCTGTTGCAGACAAGTTAAGTCCATGCTCTTTAAAGCTATATGTTCCAGCAATTTTTTTGGCATCAGTACCAGATATAAACATATGACGAGTTACCATACCTTGTGTAAAGGCTGGCATACCACCCCAAGGAGTTATAGTTGATTTAGATAATGCAGTTTCAGTACCTTTTGCTTCACTTTGATGTGAATATGCAACATATGCTTTAAAACTACCAATACCCATACCAAATTTCATACCAATAAAGTCACTATCCACTTTACCAGCAAAATTAGAACCAACATCGCTTTCGTTTATATATTGTACAGCTGCGAATGGTTTAACTGAATCACTTAGCATACAACTCCACGAAACGTCACCTTGAAGATATATAGCATTTAATATATCATGTGCATAATAGTCCCAAGCTTGTAGTTTAAGATTGTCATTTTTATAAATTGCTGCAACTGCAGTTACACCACTTGTCTCTTGACCAACAGCCCAAGTGCCCATATTAGTAAACTTACCTTGGTATGTTGCTGTATTATTTGTACCTGAATTAGCTACATTCACATATGTATATCCTGCTGTTGCACCTACTATACCACCGCCATAAGCATTCGCAAATGAACCTGGAGCCATTTTTGTAACATGCGCTGCAACCAATGTTGTGTTTGCAATATCATTGTTGTGCATCACATATGCTTCAAATAAATTGGGAATCATTCTAGCATCATCAGCACCGGCTAAAGGTGTATTTAACTTTTGACGACCAGCTTTAAATGTGGTTTTTGTACCTAAATCTTTCGCATCATAAGCAACATATGC
>JGI11705J14877_10001736_pt1 | contig 12176 bp, 7 predicted proteins | sample Etolaghawater15m_FD_14877 | JGI IMG/M metagenome (IMG submission 14877) | reverse complement strand
CCCGTAGCCGCTTCAAAATCGACGTGGTGTTCGACCCGCAGACACGGGACCGGGACGAGCGGTTTCCCGGCGCTGCCGAAGCGCCCGGGGATGGCCGGACCGTCGACGAGTCGCCCGTCGAGCTCTCAGACATGGATCGGCAGATTGTCCGTCGGTTCCAAGGCAACCTCGATCCTGTCGCCAACGTGTACGCCAGAGCCGCGGGCCAACTCGGCCTGGAAACGGACGACCTGTTGGCGCGACTGCGGCACTGGCACGACGCGGGTGTCCTGCGCCGAATCGCTCTGTTCATGCGCCGTCCGCACGGCAGGGCCAAAGCAAGCGGCATGTGCGTGTGGCGTGTCGCGCCCGCCGACGTTGCCCGCGTCGGACGCACTCTGGCGGAACACCCGCAGGTGGCTCACTGCTACGAACGGTCCATGGAACAGGAGTTCCCATTCAACGTATTCGCAATGATCCAGACACCGGCATGGGAGTCGTCGTGCGAGCTCTTTCGCAGGCTGTCCGATACCGTGGGGATGACCGATGGACGCGTGCTCTTCTCCGTCCGACAGTTCAAGAAAGCAGGCATGCAGTACTTCCGGGAAGGAAACGACAGCCAGACGTGACAAGCGCATCCGACAACACACGTGAGTCGCCCCCCGGCGTCTTGCCGATCGGCCTGCTGACCGGCGACAGGCCCTGCCTCGTGGTGGGCGGAGGCAGGATCGCGTTGCGGAAGGCGCAGAACCTGGTGGAAGCCGGAGCCAAGGTCACGGTGATCAGTCCCGATGCGTCCGCCCGGATTCGCACGATGGCAGACACTGGCCTCATCGAGTATCAGCCGCGTCCTTACGAGGAGGGGGATGCAGCGGGCTTTTTCGTTGTTTTTGCCGCGACGGACAACCACACCGTCAACGGCCGTGTCTTGGAGGAATGTCGGGAGCACGGCATCCTGTGCTGTGCGGTTGACAGCCATTGGTCGGAGAGCGCGTTCATGACGCCGGCAACCCTCCGCACCGACGACCTGCTGCTGAGTGTGTCCACCGCGGGACGGTCCTGCGGACAGTCCAGGTTGGTGAAAGACACTCTCCTCCGACATGTCGACAATCTGCAATCCGCCGATCTGTTGGTCCTGGCGGCGCCACGTGAGTCGTTGCCGGACAACTTTGTCGCTGCTGAAGCAGCCCGCTTGCTGACCCAGGTGTGGGGTCTGCACGAGTTCATGATTCTCGACGCAGGCGATCGCCTCGAACTCCTGGGCGTAGCGGCCCGGAACGACAACGCGATCGACTTGGTGCATCGGATACTCGGCATCGACCGAACGAGCAAGGAGCTGTCGTGCCTGAAGCTGGGCCTCGCCGCGTTCGATGACGCGTGTGACGCGTACGCGAGCGATGAACGTGTTGCGATGCGAATCGAACAGTCCCTCGACCAGGCCCGCAACCAAGGTTGGGGCAATCTCATGCTCCAGGCCTGGGTATCGGCAATGCAACAAGTCTGCAACGATCAGGAAGGCGGAGAGTGCTGCCGCCGGAACAGGTACGAGAGAATTGTCAGGAGTTTCCAGGGCGGGCACGCACGATAGCCGTGCCCGGCCGAGCAAATCGATCGAAGGAGCCTTTCGTATGACATCCACTGAGCTCTTCGCGCGCGCCTGTCAAGTGATTCCGGGCGGCGTCAACAGTCCCGTTCGCGCGTTCAACGCGGTGGGCGGCAATCCCGTTTTCATGACATCAGGCAAAGGGGCAACGCTGACCACGGCCGACGGCGACGAACTGACCGACTACTGCGGCTCCTGGGGGCCGCTGATCCTGGGGCACACCCGTGCCGAGGTCGTTGCGGCGGTAACAGACGCCGCGTCCAAAGGCATGACGTTCGGTGCCTGCACCGCGAGCGAAGTAGACTTGGCCGAGTTCCTGTGTGTGCATGTGCCGGGCATGGACAAGGTGCGACTCGTGAGTTCCGGCACGGAAGCTGTCATGACCGCGTTGCGCGTGGCGCGCGGCTGCACCGGCCGAAACGCCATCGTGAAGTTCGAAGGCTGCTACCACGGACACAGCGACAGCCTGCTGGTGTCCGCCGGCAGCGGCGTTCTGACCGGCGGCATGGCTTCCTCGGCCGGCGTTGCCGAAGCCACGGCCGCGGACACCTTCGTGGTGCCGTACAACGACATCGACGCCGTCAACAGCCTGCTCGACGCACGGGGTGCGGAGATCGCGGCGATCATCGTCGAGCCGGTCGCCGGAAACATGGGTCTGGTTCAGCCTGCCCCCGGTTTCCTCCAGGGCCTGAGAGATGCCACGAACAAGTGCGGGGCACTGCTCATCTTCGACGAAGTCATCACCGGCTTCCGCCTGGCCGCGACCACCTACGGCGCACAGTGCGGCGTCGAGCCCGACCTGACGTGTCTTGGGAAGATCATCGGCGGCGGCATGCCCATCGGCGGCGTTGGCGGCAAGGGACACATCATGGACAAGCTGGCGCCCCTCGGCCCGGTGTACCAGGCTGGCACGCTCTCCGGCAACCCGGTGGCCGTGGCAGCGGGTTTGACCACGTTGCGTCTGCTCGAGCAGGAGAATCCGTACCCCGAGATGGCCCGCCTCGGCAAGAAACTGGCGGACGCTGTCAACGCCGCTGCGACGTCGGCGGGCGTCGCCATGCACGTGGCTCAGCTCGGGGGAGCGTTCACCCCCTTCTTCACCAATCCGCCCGTGACCAATCTGACCGATGCCAAGCGGTGCGACACGGACGCTCATGGCCGTTTCTTCCACGGCATGCTGCAGCGCGGGGTCTACCTTCCGCCGTCGCAATTCGAAGTCGGTTTCGTGTCCGCCGTTCACACCGACGCCGACATCGACCGCTTCATCGAGGCCGCTTCGGCAGCGCTGGCTGGTTGATCAGGCCTGTCAGGGCTTCGCGGGCGGCAGCGGCATAGAGGGGGACGGTCGAGGGCTCGGTGCCGAACAGCTCCAGCAACAGGAACCTGTCGGGCTGACCGTTGCCCGCGATGCCCAGATACTCGGCCCAACGGCTGACGGACCCTGACGTGGGGCCGTCAGTCGCCGTCCCATTCCGGTTGATATAGTTGAAGTGGATGTGCGACAACAGCTCGTTGTCCACCAGGTAGCGGAGTCCGTCTGCGCCGCAACCCGCGCGGTTGTTGGGTTGCCAGTAAGAAAACAGGTTCGGGTGAGGCGCGGCTTGGAACAACGCCTTGGCACTCTCGTCGGTGCTGGTCAACGTGCCCCCGTGATACTCGAAGGCAATACGGACCCCACGTTCCACGGCCATCTCCGCGATCCGCAACGAATCGGCGATCACTTCGTCAATGTCCGCTGCGGCACTGTCCTGACGCTCCTTGCCACCGGCCCAGACACGGACCACGGGCGCCCCCAGCGCAAGAGCCGAGTCGAGAACGGTCTCGAATGGCAGGCCTTGGGCGGGGCTCACGCCAGTGCGGTAATACGAACCGTAGGAGGGCAGGACGAGAGAGGCATCCTCGCACTGCTTGCGGACATCGCGGGCGAGAGCAACGTCGCCGTGCGGGACGTGAACGTCGCCGCCCCACTCGATGCCAGCGAGATCGTTCGCGAGAGCCAGGTCGATGATCTCCGCGACCGAGAGTTTGCGGAACGAGACCGAGACGAGACCGAGTTGCATGGGCGTAGGCCTTTCAGATTGTGTTCTTGCGGAACAGCTCGATCAGTTCCATGGTCTTGACCGCGTCGTGGATGTTGGTCTCCGGTTGCTCGCGCGAACGGACACAGTCGATGAACTCGCGATCTTCGCTGAAGTACCCGTAATAACGGTGAAAATCGGGGCTGCCGGCAATATCGAGGCCGTCCAGCTCGATGATGCCCTCGTTCGCCGCGCCCGCCGACGCCAGGGAATAACACTCCGCCCCCTTGTGAACCAGCACGCGCGCCCGGCAGGCGGGTGGTCCGAATCCCATGTCGATGTAGGCGCTCATCCCGGGCGCGTGGATCTCTGCATAGTGAACGCGACCGCCCGTTCGATAGTTGGCCTTGATCGTGCCCGATACGCCCGTATCGAACTCGCAGATGCCGCTCCAACGGTTATCGAAGGGGTCGCCGGCGGACGTGCCGGCAATCAGTGCGGCTTTCGTGGGAACGCCGCCGGCAATGGCTCGCACGAGGTCGATGCCGTGCACCGTGTCCGACTCGAACGCGGGTAGACTGCCGCGATCGAACGCGGCGTTGCCGCACTTGACGAAAGCCGCGTCGACATGGTTGATCTGCGCGTTGGCATCCGCGAACATCCCCAGCACGTGTTTGACAAGCGGGATGTAGCGACGATTGAAGCCGACGTGCAGGATGCGTCCCGCCTCGTCCGCCTTGCGCGCCAGGGACCGTGTCTGGTACAGCGTCAACCCCGGCGGCTTCTCCATGAACACGTCGCAACCCCGGGCCAGGCTGTTGTGTACCACGTGAAACAGGTTGGCGGGTTCCACGAGACAGAAGACAGCGTCGATGTCCTCTTTCTCGAGCATCTCCCAGTAGACGGTGTAGACGCTCGGGATGCCGTATTGTTCGGCCCGTTCCGCCGCCCGTTTCTCGACCAGATCACAGATCGCCACGATCTTCACGTCGTCCATCTCGGTGAGCGACGGAAGATGCACGTTGCGGGCAATGCCTCCCGCGCCGATCAGTGCGACATTGATTGGTTTTCTCATAGCCTGTTCCTGCCTTCCTCGAATCTCCGCAGACTCCGCACGTCAGTCGCCGTCGGGCTCTTCCGTTCGCCAGTCGTCGGTACGGAACAGGGAAGCCGGAAGCCCTTCGCGATTGTACAGATTGGCCCCTTCCGCGTTGGGTGCCCAGGCGTATCGGACGGCAACCGGAGCGGGAATCTCATCGTGCCAGACCTCCACAGTATCTTTACCGGCAATCTTTGCCTGCGCCCATGTCCACGCACGGTCTTCGCCACAGATCTGGAATCGCTTCAGCGGTTCGTCCACGGCTTGCGCAGGATCCAGCAACGGCTTGTTCCCGACCATGAGGCCGCTGCCCACGTGGTCGAACGTCACGATGACTTTGCTGCCGTCAATGCGATGGCTCCTATAGAGGGGACCACTCCAGGCCGTGAGTGGCTTGCCGTAGTCGCGGGCCAACGCCCAGAGCGACAGACGTTTGCCTGCGTCCATCTTGTTGCGTGGGTGTATATCGCCGGCTTCACCGATGTCGTTGAGCACGGCCATGCCGGTGTTGGCCAAGGCCAGTGAACGACGTTGCTGGTCGCACACGTGCACCCAGGGATCGTCGTCAAGCGGAGTCTCGGACGGAGCCTGAAACTGAGCCAACTGACAGTAGTAGAAGGGGAAGTCCCCCTGCCCCCAAAGCTGACGCCAGCCTTGGATCATCTGTGTGAAGTACAACCCGTACTCTTTGGCGTGCTGACGGCGGTTTGACTCGCCCTGGTACCAGATCGCGCCTTTGACAGCATACGGGATGAGGGGGTGAATCATACCGTTGAACAGCGCCGAGGCGGTCGTTCGGCTCTGGTTTGGGGGCGACGGCATCTGCGGACGACGCGGCAGGCGTTTCTTGTCGGCCTTGGCCTGTTTCACGGCCTCTTGCCACTTCTTCAGTTGCTCCTCGTACCGGGCCTTTACTTGCTCGGGGTCCCACTGGGCCAGGCGGTCATTTATGGCGGTGTGCTGTTCCTCGTAGAACGTCTTCATGTCGGGACTGCTCTCGAAAGCCGACGGCGGCATCCACGGTTCGACAAGCGTTCCGCCCCACGGGCACTTGATAAGCCCGACTGGCACGCCCAACTCGCGCCGGAGTTCCCGCGCAAAGAAATAACCGGTGCCCGTAAACTGGCCGTTTGTCTCAGGAGCAGACGCGATCCAAGCTCCCTTGAAGTCGGCGAGGGCTTCGTTGGTGGAAGCGACGTGTGGGACTGCGATCTGCCGAAGCAGCGGATCGGCAGCAGTCTTGACCTCGTTGGCGATGGTGTCGGCAGCAGGCTGGTGCCGGGGATCACGGGTGCTCCGGCTCAGGCCACTCAACGTGAAATCCATGTTCGACTGCCCCCCGCACAACCAGACTTCTCCCACCAGAACGTTCTCGATGGTCTTCGATTCATCCCCGACCGTGACGATCATGGGCGCCGGATCGGACGAAGCCTTCACGGCGGGCAGGCGCACCATCCACTTCCCGTCATCCGGGGTCGTCGCCGTCGCCGACGCTTCGCCCAACTTCACCGTGACCGCCGTCCCGGGCGCGGCCCATCCCCAGACCGGGACGTCGCGTCCCTGTTGCACGACCATGCCGTTACTGAACAGCGCAGGCAGCTTGACCTCGGCATAGAGGTTAACGGCGAACACAGCGAGAGCGATGGACAGGTAATGACGGTTCACGATGGTCCCTTTCTGAGATGTGGACGCGATGGTCGCTTCTGCTATCGTCCCAATACAGAAGATCGGTGACCAATATGCCAACTGCGCGCCCCGGCACAAGGCGACTGCGTTCACATCCCGGGGCCATTTCGTTCTCAGCGGCTCCGCTGCCGTCCCGGGAGCGCCGAGGTCCGCCTCGGCAGCTTTCTGAAGCCGAGCTGGAGCTCGGCGTTCCCGGGAGAGCTCCCGCGGGGTCACGTTTGGCCATGGGGCGTCAGCTCGCATCGAGGTGCTTCATCTGCATGCACTACGTCTCAGAACAAAACCGCCCCGATGCGCACGTTGACAGCGGTGCACAGACGGATAGGTTGAGCACGATGTCGCCCACCAGTCCGAAGGAGCAGTCATGCCTGAGAACACCCTCCGAGTCTTCTGGGGAGAGAGCCACGACAACACGTACCAGTTCCCGAACCACCGCGCGGGCGCCAACCCGCCGCACATCGTGCGTGCCCTGGAACGGGCTGCCACGCACCTGGATTTCTACGCGGCCGCCTACTACACGGCAGAAGCGGATGCGTTCCAGGAAGGCGGGCACGTGGCCGAGAGCAACACGCCGCACAACCTGATCCTCGAAGGCTGGAAAGGCCAGGCTCGGATCGACGCGGAGTGGGCGGAGGTACAGGAAGCGACGCGCGCGATGAATGCGCCGGGCACATTCGTGACGTTCCCCGGCTACGAGTGGCAAGGCAACGGTTCGTCGGGCGACCACAACGTGTTTGCCCGGGCTGAAGGCCTGCCCGTCTTCCGCGTCGACACAGTGGCCGAGCTTTACGAATGCCTTCGCTCGCACAACGCACTGGCCATCCCGCATCACACCGCGTACCGACCGGGCGTGCGCGGCCGCGACTGGTCGGTCTACGACGAGACGCTGTCACCGTTCACCGAGATCTACTCCATCCACGGGTGCTCCGAAATCGACGACGAGTGGGTCGGGATGCGCAGCAACTCCCACATGGGGCCCAGCTCGCATCCCGGCACGTGGCAGGCCGCGCTGGACAGGGGCTTGCGCCTGGGCTGTGTGTGCAGCACGGACAACTGGGGCGAGATGCCCGGGCACTATGGCAACGGACGAACGGCAGTACTGGCAACCGAACTGACGCGTGAAGCGCTATGGGATGCCTTCCGCGCACGACGCGTGTACGGCGTGACCGGAGACCGGATCGAGCTGGATTTCCGGCTCAACAGCGCAGTGATGGGGAGTGTGATTCGCGCCCCCGGGCCGCGTCGCGTGTCCGTCCGGGTCACCGGCTCCGACGCGCTGGACCGGATTGAGCTCCTGCGCAATGGCCAAGTCATGGCAACGCACTGTCACCAAGGCACGTGGAGGCTTCCGGAGCCGGGTGCGAGAACCAGGTTCAAGATGCGGATCGAGGCCGGCTGGGGGCCTCGTCCGAACGAGCTACCCGTCCCTGATCGGTGTTGGCAGGGAGAACTCGAGGTCAACGACGGCCGCGTGCTCGACGTCGAGCCATGCTGGATCTCGCCCGGCCAGAGCGTGCCTGTGTTCACCGGCCGGCGAGCCACCTTCAGCATGCTCACGTCCGCGAAACAGGTGCAGGAGAGATACCAGAACGCCAACGTCTTCCTGTTCGAGGCGGACGCCGGAGCAGCGTTAAGGATCGCGATGGATGGGCAGGCTGAGGCGGGCACCGTTGCGGAGTTCGCAGCGGGAAGTCGCGAGATGTGGTTCCGGGAGGACTGCGTCCGCATGCTCCACGAGTGCGCCGGTCTCCGGCCCGGTTCGCCTGAGCGCGAGGACATCTACCACCACGTGGCGCACAAAGTGAAGCTCCATCGCCCCATCCCCGAACAAGGCTACACTGCCTCGTGCGAGTGGATCGACGATGAACCGTTGAGTGGTCCAGCCCACTACCGTGTCCGCGTCGAACAACGGAACGGCCAACGCGCTTGGTCCAGCCCGATATGGGTGGAGTAAGGAAAACGGGTGTCTGGTGTCAGGCATCCGGTTTCGGGACGTCGACTTCTGACAGGCGCCATCCCGAGAAAACGCCACGGCGTGCGGCGGGCGAAGCACGACGTCAAGTGCAGGCGCTGGTTGGCTTCCTGCTTCTTCTCTGGGGTCCGGTCTCTGGGCGGCGTGCTCCAATAGCTCCCATCACTCCCATTCACCCCATCCGTCCGATCTGCCCATTGCGCGCCGCCTCTTGCGGAATGCGAGCTATGGGGCCAATGGGACGCATGGGACGGTGGTGCGCCAGATGGCGGAACTCTTGACCGGAGCGGAGTCCCGCGACGCAAGTCCCTGACACTACGACCTCACGTTCTCAATCTGGTACCGATCTCGGCCGACCCCACCACCCGCGCCTAACGGATGCCGCGCGCCTCGGTCGCGGCCACGCCGGCATAGTAGCTCCACGCTCCGCGGTGGAGTGGTTCCGGGTCGCCATCCCCCGCGGTACAGATGCCGCGCGCCTCGGTCGCGGCCACGCCGGCATAGTAGCTCCACGCTCCGCAGTGGAGTGGTTCCGGGTCGCCATCCCCCGCGGTTCGGATGCCGCGCGCCTCGGTCGCGGCCACGCCGGCATAGTAGCTCCACGCTCCGCCGTGGAGTGGTTCCGGGTCGCCATCCCCCGCGGTTCCGGTTTCCCTCGCAGAACGCTTGCCGACAGACATGACCTTGGCCTGCAGCGACCTTCTGCAACTCCACCGCGGAGCGTGGAGCTACCACCGGCACGGCCGAACGCGGAACGACATTGGGAAACGGTTCCGGTTTCCCTCGCAGAACGCTTGCCGACAGACATGACCTTGGCCTGCAGCGACCTCCTGCAACTCCACCGCGGAGCGTGGAGCTACCATCGGCACGGCCGAACGCGGAACGACATTGGAAAACGGTTCCGGTTTCCCTCGCAGAACGCTTGCCGACAGACATGACCTTGGCCTGCAGCGACCTTCTGTAACTCCACCGCGGAGCGTGGAGCTACCATCGGCACGGCCGAACGCGGAACGACATTGAAGATGCGAGTACTGCCAGTTCCGGATCGGGGGAGACGGCGCGGCGCACGTCTGCGACCAGTTGCTTGAATTGCCACCGGCCTACGGATCTGTCTTCCTTGACTTGCACACCCACCGGGCTACTTTGCGGAACCCGCACCGAAGGAAACGACCCGCTTCGTGCCAAGCTGAGGACACCCCCATGCACCGCCTTGCACCCCTCCTTCTTGCACTTGTTTCTCTCCTTGCATACTCCGCCCCGCCGGAGGGGCTCTCACCGTTTTCGGTGGTGATCAGCGTTGGCATGAAAGACACGGAAGAGACAAAATGGACGGGGACATTCACGGTGTCCCGGGGCACGATCGACACGGTCCGAGAGTGGCACGGAGGCAAGGAAGAGTCATTCCCGACGGGAGAGACCTTCAGCGTCACTACCAGGCGCGATGTCCGCAAGAAGCAGGGACGCCCAGTGCAGGCCAAGCTGGTCGTGACCGGATCGGCGGGAGCGGAGGCCACACTGTCGGTGAACACGAACCACGGCACGGGCTCGGTCAACCTCGCCGGACTGCGGCCGGGCAAGGCGGCCCTGATCTGCGAGGGCGCGATCTTGGTCGAGACCGGTTTGCGGGCAACGGCAATCTCGGGCAGCGACGGGAATGAACACGACTATCCGGCCGCCTGCGTCGCGCCGGACGGAACGGTCACGGCCGTGTGGCAGACATACGTCGGCAAGGAAACGGACAAGCTGATGATCGCTTCCCGAGGCACGGACGGGACGTGGGGACCAGCGACAGAGATCGCCGGAGTGACAGGCGACATCGCGCACCCGGCGTGTGCCGCCACGACCGACGGGCTGGTCGTCGTCTGGTCCAGACGTCTCGCCGATGCCTGGGATCTGGAGTGGACGGTTCCGCGCCGCGGACGGCAGCTTGCGGAAGCCACAGCGCCTGACCAACACGCCGGGCACAGACCTGGAGTGTCGTATGGTCGCCACACCGGAAGGCGAAGCGGTGCTGGTTTGGCAGGGATTCGTGGACGGCAGCTTCGAGGTGTTGACCAAGACCTATGCGGCAGGCGCGTGGTCGCAGACCGTCAACCTGAGCAACGATCCCGCCAGCGACTGGCGTCCTGCCGTGGCCATCGGTCCCGACGGCCAGATCGGAGTCGCATGGGACTCGTACCGCTTCGGCAGTTACGACATTCTTGCACGGCGTATCGCGAACGGTATACCGGGCGGAACAACCGTGATCGCTGCGTCGCCGGCGTTCGAGGCCAACGCATCGGTTGCCTACGACGGCACGGGACGCTTGTGGATTGCATGGGAGGAAGGTCCGGCGGGCTGGGGTAAGGACCAGGGAGCCGTGGTGCCGAAACCCAAGCCGGGCACGGGACTCTACGGCAAACGCCAAGCCGTCATCCGCATTCTCGAGGGTGACCGCGTTCTGGAACCTGTAACTCAGCCGTCCGGAATGCCCGCAATCGCGTTGCGTCAGTCCATCGAGAAGCCACGCTTGTGCGCTGATGCAGAGGGCAGGATCCACCTGGCGTTCCGCACGATCCATCAACAGGTCAAGAACCACCCGTGGGGACACGGGCGGTTTCGCAGTGAACGAGCCTGGGAGAACCACGTGGCCACGTATGCGGGCGACACGTGGCTCCGTCCGCTCCCGGTGCCGCACCACTACGGCCGCATCGACTCGTTCCCGTGTCCTGTGCCGAACCCATCAGGCGGCCTGACGGTTGTGTTCCACAGCGACGAACGCACCTACAAGGACATCCGCCGACTCACACGCAATCAGGTCTTTGCAGTCGACGCACCGTCCTTCGGCAACGTGCCCGAGCCGGCACTCAAGGAAGTCGATGCACCCGCACCCGCCCGAATTGGCAAGACCGAGATGGAGGACACGGTACGAATCCGCGACTTCCGCACGACTGTCAACGGCGAGACGCTACGGATCGCACGCGGCGACACACACCGACACACCGAGATCTCGTGGGACGGCAACGGCGACGGCTCCGTCATCGACATGTTCCGCTACGGCATCGATGCGGGCGCGCTGGACTTCATCATGGTATCCGACCACAACCAGCGCACGGGCGCCGACATCGAGTATGTCTGGTGGCGCAGCGAGAAGATCAGCGACCTGTACGACAATCCCCCGGTCTTCACCACGCTGCTCGGCTACGAACGCAGTCTCGGGTTCCCCAATGGACACCGCAACGTGATCAACGCCAAGCGCGGTGTCCGCTCGTTTCCCATGACGAAGAACCCCAAAGGCAAGGGCGTGGCCGACGACGACACCAAGCAGCTCTATGCCGACGCTCGCAAGACGGGCAGCATCATCATCTCGCACACGTCAGGCACGCGCATGGGTACGGACTGGCGTGACAGCGATCCGGAGCTCGAGCCCGTGGTGGAGATCTACCAGGGCGCGCGCACATCCTACGAATACGAGGGAGCCCCCAAGAGCGCTCAACCGGGGGACAGTCACGCCAAGGGATCGGGCTACCAGCCCGAAGGTTTCGTCTGGCGCGCCTGGAAGAAGGGGCTGCGCCTTGGCATCATCGCCAGTTCCGACCATGGATCGACCCATATCTCATATGCGAGCGTCTACACGCCGGAACTCAGCCGCGAAGCGATCGTCGAGTCGCTGCGCAAACGACAGACGTTCGGTGCGACCGACAACATTATCCTGGACTTCCGCACCGGCGACCAGTTCATGGGCCGCGAGTTCGCGTCTGCCGAACCACCGGCTTTCACCGTAAAGGTGCGGGGCACGACCGACCTGAGTGCCGTCGAGATTGTCAAGAACTACCGCTT
>JGI11705J14877_10001734_pt1 | contig 12180 bp, 9 predicted proteins | sample Etolaghawater15m_FD_14877 | JGI IMG/M metagenome (IMG submission 14877) | reverse complement strand
AACCATAAAATTTACTGCAAACACAACAGCAAACAATGAATTTATAAAAATTGACAATATCATTATCACAGGAACACCCCCAAATTTACAAGCTCTATGTCCAGGTAAAGAAATTGACAACTTACATGAAACTTCAGTAAACGCAACAGACTCAGATAGTGGTGAAATCCCTGCTTATACAACTTACTATTATCATTTTACTCCTGCGGTAGATGGAATCCTACAAGTAAATTCCAGTATGAATAAATCTTGGAACTCTCTTAATGTTCAAGAGGGGTGTTCAGGCTCTAGTCTCTGGAGAGATACAAGAGATTCTACCGATAAATCCTCTCCTGAAATTGCTATTTCTTCAGGTCAAAACATAGTAATAGCTTATGAGAGACGCTATGGTAATGCTGCAGACTACAGTATTGATTTTACCTATACAGCTGTTATTCCAACTGCACCCGCAATGGATGATGTTCCTGATCAAATAGGTATGGTTGGCATCGCTTTTTCTCTCAATATTTCTGATTTTGTCACAGGAGATGTTGATGAATATACACTCAATCCAACTACACTTCCAGCTGGTTTATCATGGAATGAACTTACTGGTAATATCAGTGGTACACCAACTGCACAAACAGCTGAAAAAACTTATACAACAAGTGCCAGTAATACTATAGGCCCCTCCAATGAAGATACATTTACTATTACCATTAATCCTATGAGTATCGAGTCAAATGGAGGTCGCAACTTTGAATTAAGAACACAGTCTAATCTTTTTGGCGATGTGGAGGTGATAGGAAATACTGTTTTATGTAAACTTAACATGAGTGGAGCTTGTGTTGAGCCCACTAGTACTACAGACTCTAATGCAGATACAGATTTACAAAAAGCCCCCTATTCTTACTCTACTCTAATGTTACCAACAGATGCTGTCGTCAAATATGCACGTATATATTGGCAAGGTCGCAAAAACGATAATAGTTCTTGGACTCAATCTTCGAAAGACGAAGCTGGAAAAATTAAAATAAGGAAGGGAAATAGTGGTACTTACAGTGAACTCGTTGCTGATATAAAAGATTTTGACAAAACAGAAAATATTCCTATTTATTCCGCAAGTGCCGATGCACTATCTATTGTTGATTCTTCAGACCAGTACTATATAAATACTGATGATTTTTATACTGTGGTAGGGGATACACCTGATGGTTTAGGAGCTTATGGAGCATGGGTGCTAGTTGTTATTTACGAAGACCCCAATGAGGCACAAGCTAAAAATGTGACAATTTTTGATGGTTATAAACAAGTAACCCAAGATACTGGAAATATCAACATATCTGTGACTGGTTTTCTTACACCCAAAAGTGGCATTGTCGACTCTGAAACTTATGTATTTGTTGCAGAGGGAGACAAGACCATTTCAGGAGATGAGCTTAAGATGGCCGGTGCAACATACAATACTACTTTAAAATCTCTCAATAACACAAATAATGCCTTTAACTCGCGTGTTGATGTTGATGGCGTAAGAGGCCCTAGTTTAATAAACAACAACGGTATTGATATTCACAAATATAGCACAGGCACAAATACGGGTGCTCAAAAAATTATAACAAATAATGAAACAGGAGCAAAATTTCAATTTACATCTGATCAGGACAGCTACTTCCCTTCACTTATAGTATTCTCAACACAGCTTTATCTTCCACAGCTCTGCTACGACTACTCAATTAAACAAGATGGCCATTATTTAGATATAGACCGTAATGTTTATCCTATTGCGCAGCTGGACTCTAGAGTTTCATCTTCACCTTTAGAGGTAACAGTATATATCAAAAATCAAGAGGCAGATATTGCGGCTGAGGGCATTGCAATAAAGTCAGATTTAAATACCACTATTTTTAGTCAAATAGGAGACATATATACATCAAATGTAAACGGCTCAACACTTTTCAATAGAGGTTCTCCTATCTATTCTGATCCTTTATGTGACTACAATAAAGATGCAAATAACGCGGTGGGAAACAGAGGGTGTACTGATGGCCATAATATACGCAAGGGCAATGGTGTTCTTGATGCTCAAGATTATGTTTATACAAAATTTTTCTTAGCACTAAACAATATTAGTAATGTTGAGCAGATTAACGAACCCCTTGGCTTGTCTCTTAAATACTTTATTACAGCTGATGGAACAAAGGTTGAATATCCAGACTATATTTTAGGAGGTACTAATGTTCCTGTATGTAGACAAAGTGTTAGCTATGAACCTACCTGGGGCTATTTTAATATCGTCAAAAGTGGACAAAGTAGTAATACTAATATTGTAAACAATATATACACACAAATATCAAGAAAACCTTTTCAAGCTTCTCTTGTTTTCGACTCTGATACGGCAACAGGGAGTAACGACGCCCCAATTGAAGATATAAATACGACTGTTTTAGTTGAAATTATAGATATTGATTCCTTTGGAGATATTAATGCTTCTTGTCCTAACCCTGATGCAAATTTATCAGCACCGATAGTTGTCCCTATTAATTTTACAAGCTCTGCGTTTCAAACGAATTTACCTCAACAGACAAGTGATTATTACAATTTCGCTGTTAAAAATGCAGCATTTCGTATTTGGCATTTTAATCATTTAGATGGCTCTTTAATACAAAATTGGAGTGCAATTACTACAAATGCTTCAAAGACTATTACATCTATTGATGGCCTTTATGACCCAGCAACACACATTCAATGTGCCAAAAGTTGCTCAAACGCAACTACACCTGGATGTTTTGGGTGCATAAAGAACAACTATGCAAAGGCAATATGTTCTAGAGATAATTTTTCTGTTCGCCCTGAATCTTATGATCTTCGTTTGTATGATATAAATCAAACAAATGATATGAATGACTTAGCAAATATTGATCTCTCAACAAAATATGGGTACACGCCAGACGCATCTGTAATTAAGAGAATAGACTTAGCAGCAGAGTATGATTATCGTTATGATATTAGTGCTACTGGACATGATGGCATCGCTTATGTTCCAGGCTATACTCGTAATTTCAATGTCGATGGCCAGCCAGCAAGTGATTATAACTTGAGTGTTTCTTGGCAAGGTCCAGATCAAACAACTTGTAATGACACAAATGATACCTTTCCCTTCTTTTATGTAGCTAATGGGATTATGCAAAATAAAAAACGAAACCATAATCAAGTTGGAGAGTATAAAATAAATATCGCTGATACATCATGGACTGCTGTAGATTGGTCAAATCATTCCCACCATACACTTAGTAATGGTTTTGATATTTCAAATAGTGATTGCCGCATTGACTCAAGTGCATCATCTGCTGTTAATGAGAGACATGGATGTATTATAAGCACAAATCACGGGAGTGATGGTGGTGGCCGAGTATATAAAGACCACAATGTAAGGTACCATCCCTACACGTTTGAAATGGGAGGTGTGATTCCATCTCATGGTCAAAATAACGATACTATTTTTAATTCAAAAACATTTATTTATATGGCAGATATAGCACAAACGCCAAACATGTCTTTTCATCTCAATGGAAATATTGATGCAGTTGGTTTTAAAGGAACACGAATGAGCAACTTTACAAAGAATTGCTATGCTGAAGATTTTACTCTCACTATAAATAAATCAGCAAATTTAGGAGTAATTTCCTACCAGTATAGATTTGAAAATAATGACACAGATCCGACTCCTGGAGTCACTAACATAAATGGCACTACCGGCCTAATTGCTCTGAGTAAAGATAATTTTATTAAAGCTAATAATGGTCGAGTCAATACTACTTTGAATCTAAACTTCGAAAGAAACACCTCAATAGCAATCAATCCAGAAGTGGTAACATTTAGCAAGTATGATGCAAACTGTACAGTTCCATCGGAATGTAGTATGAATGTAGATTTAGCAGTGAAAAGTACAAGTGGAAGTTTAAATTTAGATCAAAATATCACTCACTACTATGGCCGAACTCATCTGCCAAGAAATAGGTTTGTTGGTCAAACAGGGGAAGCTTTGATTTACTATGAAGTTTTTTGTGATGGCATTCAATGTGATAAAACTCTACTTCAAAATGATTTAAATTCAACAACAACTGATGACCCTAGATGGTTTAGAAATGAAAGCCATTACACTTATAGAGATGGAAATGCAGGCTTTGACACTACACAAATAAGCCAAAAAAATACTGCAGGATTCGTAGTTACGACAGCTTTAGATGAGAATACAACTGACACAACAAATGTAGTATTCCAGTATGATGAGACACATGATTATCCCTATAAAACAACTATGCAAAACAAGGCTTCAGAATGGTTAATTTACAACAAATATAAGGCTGATGCAACAGCAAACGAGTTTGAAATTGAATTTGTTAATGAGTCGAGCACCTGGGCTGGAAAAACTCAAACTGACAATAAAACAGAAGAAAGAGGCAGTAAAAAAACTAACAGGAGAAGCATGTGGTAAGAAGAGCTGCGTTTACACTTATAGAACTTATATTTGCAATTGTCATTATTGGTATTAGTGTCCTATCGCTTCCCATAATGAGTCAAACGATATCTAAGGGTATAGATGCAAACATAATACAAGAAGCTATTTTTGCAGCTGCAACAGAACTCAATGGAGTTGTTACAGCACATTGGGATGAAAATTCTATTGAACCTGGAATGCCCCACTCCTCAGCAAGAGTAATTGATATAGATGCTTTTTGTAATAACGATGCTCTTAGTCCAACTTTTAGACAGATGCCGGGGCACATAAATCAAGCACTGCATAGAAGATGCTTAGACAGCAATACCACTCTACCCTCAAACGCAAGTGTAACAACTGTAAACTCTTTGGATGATTGGGAACAAGGAAATAAAAACATCACTATCGGGACTCCTGGGACAGAGGGATACAAAGAGACCTATCAATCTAATATTGTTGTTTCCCAAGGAGCCAATTTTAATGGGATCAACAATAATATAAAAAGCATTGTCTCAACTCTTAAGGATAAAAATGGCAAAACAATTGTATTGCTGCGAACCTATAGTGCAAATATCGGTGAAGTTGATTACTATAAGAGGAGCTATTAATGAGAAGTCATAAAGCCTTTACAATGATAGAATTAATCTTTGTTATTGTGATTATGGGAATAATAGGTAAATTCGGCGTAGAATTTTTAGCTCAGACATATAAAAATTTTATATTCTCTAGTGTAAATAATTCTCTGCAGTCCAAAAGTGCTATGGCTGTTGAATTTATAGCTACTCGTTTACAATATCGAATAAAAGATTCTCTAATTGCGAGAGTTAACACTGGTACTAATGCAGTAGGTATTGGTAGTGCTACTGGTAGCACTTACACCGTTTTAGAGTGGGTTGCAATGGATATAGATGGATATCGTGGATCAACTACACCAAATTGGAGTGGCATAGCTGATTTAGATGCAGGTGAAGCACTTGGTACCATAGTCTCTCCTCAAACGCAAACAAATAAAATTAATGAGCTCATTACAATTCTCTCCGATGGAAGTAAGGATATAAATGATACAGCCCTCTATTTTATTGGCTCAAACAGTGATGTAACTCTTGACTATGGGTGGGACGCCAATATTACCAACCAATATGCTGCTATGCATCCAATCAACTCTAATACAGATTTCACACAATTTGCACCTGCTCTTGGGACTGGAACTTTTGAGGGAGTGACTCTTTATGAATATTACAAATTAGCCTGGACCGCTTATGCTGTTGTAAACAGAGATGCCGATGGTGATGGAGATGATGATTTAGTTTTCTATTACGATTACCAACCTTGGAACGGTGACACATTAGCCGATGCTAAGCAATCAATGATTATGGAAGATGTCAGCACATTTCAATTTACTGCTATAGGCTCGATAATAAAGATTCAAGTTTGCGCAGCTACAGACCTAATTAAGAGTGAGGATAAGTACTCGTTATGCAAAGAAAAAACAATATTTTAATATCTCCAAGAAGTGGTATGGCAATGATTATGGCTATAATTGTCATTGTAATAATGGCCACTATTATGGCCCTATCTATGGCACTTACAGCAAAGACAAGTAAAAGAACTATTGATATGTATCTTTATGAACAGTCAATTTTACTTTCAAAAAGTGCCACTGAATATGCTTTATTAAGAATTGCGCAAGATGGCCCTTGTACACATCAAAATGATTTAAACTTTATTCAAGATGATATTTATGATATTAACATCACAAACAGATATGTTTATACAACAATTCCTCCTGGATGTCCCGCTTCACCCACAACAATTCTTCTCACTACTCCAGAGCAAAATGGCTCTGTAATTATGGATGTAACTGTTAGTGTGAACCTTGATAAAAATGTCACAACTGAACCAATTCGTTACTTTAGAAGAACAATACAAAAATTATAAAATGTTACACTCTTGTATACATTTTAATGCTATAATCAGCGATAAAAAATTAAAAGGTTAAAAACTATGAATATATCTTTAACAGGAAGACACTTAGAACTTACAGACGCTATAAAAACGCATATGACAACATCTATTGACACCCTCAGTAAATATAATATGGATATTATATCACTCAATGTAATTGCATCAACACAAACAAAAAAAGGTAAAGAACATTCTGTTATTGAGTTTGTTATCAATCTTGCTCACAAAAACTCTATTGTTATTAAACAAAATGATGCTGATTTATATGTAGCTATTGACTTAGCAACTTCAAGAGCGCAGAAAGCTATGCGTCGTATACATGACAAAGACATAGGACATCATAAAGTTGGTCTTAACGAAGAAAAAGCACTTAGTGCAGATGTTAAAGAAGCGACTGAAGCTATGGAAGATGAAATAGTTCCTGTTGTCCTCGATCTTTATAAGCCGCGTGAAGTTGAAGATGTTTTAAATGATTTAAAAGAGAGTGATAAAATCTTTGAAATCTTCATAGATAATGACGGCAAAACGCGTGTTTTATACAAAAGAACTAGTGGTAAATTCGGACTTTATTAGGTCCCTCTTTACCTCTTTTACAAGATTTTCATCTTCAGCGATATTTACCCATTTAAATTGTGTTCCACTTTGATTCGTCCCTTTGAGTAAATCACCACTTTTTCTAAATTTCAAATCTAAATTTGCTATATCAAAACCACTTGTAGTATTTACAAACTCATCTAATCTCTGAGATTTTTCTTTATTTGTGTAAAGATAACAGTACCCTTTTAATCCTGTACGACTAACTCGCCCACGAAGTTGATGAAGCGTTGAGAGTCCTAATCGCTCCGCTCCAACTATCACTACTGTCGTAAGTCTAGGCAATGAAATACCAACTTCTACAACTGTAGTAGCAATTAAGATACTCCCTTTCTCTCTAAAATCAAAAAGCACCTGCTCTTTATCTTTATCCTTTCCATGGGTAACAAAAACTCCATCAAAATTTTTCTCCCAATAATTTCGAGCTTCTTCTATACTTTGGTATTCTAAAATCTCACTCTGCTCCACCAATGGATAAACAAGTAATACTTGATTGCCTTTATTTATTTCATTTTTTATAGACACTAGTAACTCTTTAAAATCACTTTTATGAATCACTCTAGAATCTATATCTTTTTGAAATGGAGTAGAAGTAATCAAACTTACATCTATATGAGCCGTTTCTATCATAGCTTGTGTTCTAGGAATTGGAGTAGCAGAAAACTGTAAAAAATGAGGTTTTTTTTCGCCACTACTAACCATCTTTTCTAACATATTTCTTTGCTGTGTTCCAAAACGATGTTGCTCATCAACCATAACTAAGGATGCTTGGGGTAATTCTTTATATAAAAGAGCGTGAGTTCCAATAATAAAATCATACTCAGACAAATCAGTTTTTTTACTTTTTCCCGTAACCAATACACATTTTAAATCAGGTAAAAATCTCACTGCTTCTTCATATAACTGATTAGCTAAAATAGTTGTAGGTGCCATTAAAATAGAGCCATTGCCTCTGTTCATAAACGCAGCTGCTAAAATAACCATTGTTTTACCACTTCCAACATCACCAACTATCATGCGTTTGGCTGCTACACTCTTTGAAAAATCATTTTTTATATCTTCGACTGCGTTTAGCTGCTCTTTTGTTAGCTTAAAAGGTAAAGTCTCAGACCACTCAGCATAATCACCATCTATTGATTTTAATGGTTTAAAATATCTTCTTTTAGCTGAAAGCTGCTTCATATAGGAAAAAAGTTCTATATATTTCAGTGCGTTTAAACTCTCTTGAGTGAGTTCTTTATTTTCTAAAACTTCTTCAGTAGGAAAATGAAGTTTTAAGATCTCATCAATCACATCTTTTTTTAAGCCTTCTGATGCTAAGTTGTCAAATGTCAAATTATTACGAGTTAAACGCAACATAACATCGGCTCTGAGGGTTGATTTGTACTTTGGGGTTATTACTCCAATTGTAGATACTTTTCTAGGCATACTTACACTGCATTGCCCTACTTTACACTCTATCATTCCATAATAGTAATCTCTTTCACCAACTTTAAATTGATGCATCATATATGGTTTTGGACGAAAGAGTACACCAGTCACAGTATGACCAAAGTTATGCGCAAAAAAAGTTATTTGTATGGAGTTTGGAGCACGATAAACCGATTCTACAGTGGCATCTATAAGCACAGATTTATGTGGAGTAAGCTTTTCGTGAAGTCGATAATCTTCGTAGGAGTGTGGAATTAAAAGAGCAAGTTCACTAAAGCTCTTAATACCGAGTTTTTTAAACTTTTCACTCTGCTCTTTTGTTAAGTTCATAGCATCCTCTTTTAATATAGTTATTTTTAAAACTATATATAAAAAGTATACTTATATTAAATTGTATTGCATATTGACATATAAACTATGCCTTAACTCTCTTTAATCTCTCTGATTCTTGGCCCTTATATAATTCAGCACATCCTTTTGAGAGTTCACGTATTTTCAACATATAATTTTGACGCTCTGTTTGACTTATTGCTTTTCTTGCATCAAGTACATTAAAAGTGTTTGAAGCCATCATACATAAATCATAAGCAGGAAGAGGAAGTCCCGCTTCGAGTGTTCGTAAACATTCATCACACTTAGCAGTAAAATCAGCAAAGAGCATATCAGTATCTGCTATTTCAAAATTATATTTTGAGAACTCTATCTCACTCTCTTTATGCACATCGCTGTAGTAAGTTTTTCCGTGCTCATTCTCACCCCAAATTATGTCAAAAATATTATCAACACCTTGAAGATACATAGCAAGTCTTTCTGTTCCATACGTTATCTCAACTGCTACAGGATTACACTCTATCCCACCAACTTGTTGGAAGTATGTAAACTGAGTCACTTCCATGCCATTTAACCACACTTCCCAGCCAAGCCCCCATGCTCCAAGAGTTGGAGATTCCCAGTTGTCCTCAACAAAACGAATATCATGTTTAGAAACATCAAGACCAAGGTATTCTAATGATTTTAAATAAAGTTCTTGAATATTATCTGGTGATGGCTTTATGAGTGCTTGAAACTGATAGTAAGAACCAAGTCTATTTGGATTTTCTCCATAACGACCATCTGTTGGACGACGAGAAGGTGCAACATAAGCAACTGCCCAAGGAGTGGAATCTAGAGAGCGAAGAAAAGTAGCAGGATGAAATGTCCCTGCTCCAGATGGAATGTCATACGGTTGTACAATATTGCAACCCTCTTTCATCCAAAATTCTTGTAGTTTTAGTAACATCTCGCTAAAAGTGATCATAAAATATGCCTATAGTAATTTTTTTTAGCATTATACCATCTTACAAACTATATCACCTATTTCTCTGTTTAAAGAGTTTGCAACGACACCGCATTTAACCTTGAGTAAAAAACAGATGTTTTTTCTATGTGAGGGACTAAGACACTCATAATTACCCATGCCTTTTGAAATTACCAAATCTGCAGTATCAAAAAGCTCTTGAGCTTCCAAAGTAGCACGTGAGTATGCAAATCCTGGAGTATTTACTCCGCTGTCTACAAGATTACATAAGCTCTCAAACGCAGCCTCTTTTGCCTCTTTCATAGTAACATCATTAATGATTGGATTACCTCTCACAAAGTATGAATAAGCTGCATTTGGATACAACTCTTTAAGTGTCTCAATAAACATATAATCGAAGATATGTTCACCAACATTATCACCCAATAAAACAACATTTTCTGCGTTTGATAAACTTAACTGCAACTTTTCAAAATCATTATGTGCAAAATCTGTCTCAAATATTTGACTAAGTTCTTCTTGTAAATCAAACTCTACTGCAGCTGCAAGATCTATAACATTTCCAGCCACTGCTATTTTAGTAGCTGTTAAAAGTTTATCCTTACTGCCTGAGAGTTTCTCTTTTAAAAGTGGTACAAAAGAGAGTGCTTTGGTAGTTGAGAGTGTTTTTACCTCATCATATAAATCAGTTTTATTGGCAATTTGAGCCATTCGCTCATAAACATCAGCAGCAATTTCTGGAGGATTATTATTATATGAGAAATTTCTACTCATATTTTCAACTGTTGCAATAAGGCTATTTTTTAAAGAGGGAGTTGCGTTTATAGCATCTGATACTTTAGCACTTTGGTTGATTATGCAAGAAACGCAGGCTTCATCTATAGTCAAAATTTATTCTACTTTTGTATATTCTTCTATGGTTTTATCCCACATAAGTTTATATTTGCGTCTCATAAATTCTACTTCTTGTTGCGAAGATTTTAATTGCTCTTCAAGAGTATGGATTGTATTTGTACCTTCATCACAAAGTTCTTCTAAAGAGATTACAACTTCACCTAAAAAAGAAGTTTTTACTTTTAAAGTTTCAATAAGTGCATCTTTTACATCGAGAATTTTTTGGATAATTTCTGGAGATGTTTCTATGTATCTTAGACTATTCTCAAGCTTTAAAGTGATTGCACCAGACTCTATTAACTCTTTTATAGCGTTTGTATCTAAACCAGTTAATTCACTGTACTGCTCTTCTAAAATCCACCTCATTGCCTACTCCAAAAAAACCCAGACTCTCAGTTAAATCTTAACTGGAATCTAGCTGATAATCGTTTCTATCTCTAAAGAATCCATTTCGACTTTTTTAGCTTTTGCTATTCTGTCTTCTTTGAGTTTCACGGATAACTCTTCGTTATCGAGTGCTAGTATTTGCATAGCTAAATATGCCGAATTTATGGCACCAGCTTTTCCTATTGCGACTGTTGCAACTGGCATTCCTGCTGGCATTTGAACAGTTGAGAGAAGTGCATCAATTCCTGAAAGTGCAGAAGCACTCATTGGAACACCAATAATAGGCTTAACCGTTTTTGAAGATAAAACACCAGCTAAATGTGCAGCCATACCAGCAGCAGCAATAAAAACTTGTGCACCTTTTTTCTCAGCTTTTTGAATGTAAGTTGCTGTTCTCTCTGGTGAACGATGAGCCGAAGAAATTATCATCTCATAATTAACTCCGAATGCTTCAAATGTGTCTGAACACGATTTCATAACCTCATAATCACTTTTTGAACCCATAACTATTGATACAAATTTCATATATTTACCCTATTAATTTATTTACGCAATTATACAATGTTTTTATTTTTTAGGATAGGCCCCAATACCAACAGTGGCTGGAACTCTAAAAAAAGTATATGATGGAAATGAAGTTGGTAGAATAATAGGATTTATATTTCCACTATGAATCTCGTCCCAAATTTTTCCATTTTGAGCTTTAAGCTGCTTTAGTTTCATATAAAACTTTCCATCTTTTGCATACGTTGTACCTATTTCATTATCAACAATTGCAACATTTGAACCTAGTGGAAAAACAACTTCCATCTCGTCCCCTGGAAGAGTTTTATACTTACATAAAAAATGCGTGCCCTCTTCGTTTACAACTCCGCTTACTTGATGTGTACCAAGTTGCATAGTAAAATCTAAGCTTTGCGTATCATGTTTCTCAAAAGGACGTGACACTAAATAAGCATCAGTGTAGCCACGATTTTGAAGTGATTGAAGCTCATATTGATACTTCTCTTCGTCAAATTTGCCTTCATAGTAATCATTTATTGCCATTCTATATGCTTTTGCCGTTGTTGCAGCATAATAGGCTGTTTTAGTACGACCTTCCACTTTTACGGAATCAACTACACCACTATCAAGA
>JGI11705J14877_10001732_pt1 | contig 12198 bp, 13 predicted proteins | sample Etolaghawater15m_FD_14877 | JGI IMG/M metagenome (IMG submission 14877) | reverse complement strand
CGGTCGGGCAACAAACGAGGGACGAATTTTCGTAACCGTCGCCGGAGATTCGGCGGCAATGGTCGAACTCGCGTGCGAAACCGATTTTGTCGCCCGGAATGAGACGTTCGTCGCGCTGGGAAACGAAGTGGTCGCCGAGGTACTATCCCGTGGACTCGATGAGCCCGACGCCGTCCTGACCGCGAAAGTCGCGGATGCGATCAGTACAATCAAAGAAAATATGAGTATTCAGCGAATCACGCGCATGTCGAAGGGCGAGAATGAACTCTTCGCCGAGTACATTCACGGCGATTCCGGCCGCATGGGTGGTATCGTACGCGTTCGCGTGGAAGATTCCGCACTCCTCGATTCGGAACCAGTCCGGAACTTCGCGTTCGATTGCGCACTTCATGTCGTCGCGTTTCGACCGCTTTTTCTTTCAACCGAGGAGGTCGATCCCGCGTACCGGAAGGAGCAGGAAGAGATCTTCATGACTCAGGCGCGGAACATGGATAAGCCCGAGAAGGTCCTTCCCGGAATCGTCCAGGGGAAACTGCGAAAACTGTTCGCGGAAATCTGCCTGCTCGAACAGGGCTTTGTGAAAGATGAAAAAACGAGCGTCGGAAACGTCGCAAAGGCCATCGGGAAAGAGGTGGGAACCACCGTTTCTGTTACCGGGTTTCTGACGTACACGGTAGGTCAGGAGTAGTATCGCGTTTATTGCAGACAAGGAAGGCACCATGGAAGCAATCCTTACATCCGCGGAAGATCGGATGAAGAAAAGTCTCGCAGCGCTTCAGGAAGAGCTGGGTAGTCTCAGGACGGGAAGGGCTTCAGCGGCCCTTTTCGAGCGAATCAAGGTCCAGTACTACGGCAACCCTACCCCGTTGAATCAGGTGGCTACGGTCAGTGTACCCGAGTCCCGGCTGGTTGTAATCCAGCCCTGGGACAAGGCTGCACTGCCGGAAATCGAAAAAGCGATCCAGAGTTCGGAATTGTCGGTGAACCCGAACAATGACGGAAAGGTTATCCGCATCAATATTCCGCCGCTTACCGAAGATCGCAGAAAAGACCTGGTGAAGGTAGCCCGGAATATGGCGGAACAAAGTCGAGTCGCTATCCGGAATATCCGCCGCGATGCAAACGATGACCTGAAAAAGTCGCAAAAAGCGAGCGATATCAGCGAAGACGACGAAAAACGGGGAATCGATCAGATCCAGAAACTGACCGATTCGTTCATCGAGAAAATTCATGAAATAATCGAAGCGAAGGAAAAGGAAATCCTGGAAATCTGATGTCGGATATAGCACTGGACGTACCGGTTCCCGTCCATGTCGGAATAATCATGGACGGGAACGGAAGATGGGCAACGGCGAGGAATCTCCGGCGAACCCGCGGACATCAGGAAGGTACGGAGGCTGCGAAAAGAATCGTCGTCGGTGCAATTGACCTGGGTATCCGCTATCTTTCCCTGTACGCATTCTCAACCGAAAATTGGCGCCGCGCTCAGGACGAAGTTGCATTCATCATGGCTCTTGTGGCAAAAAATCTCCGCAGCCAGTACGACTTTTACCGAACCAATCGCGTCCGCGTGCGTCATAGCGGCAATTTCGAAGGGCTCCCGCGCGGGGTCCAGCACGAAATCGAATCGGTCGTCGCAGAGACCGCCGGTTTCGATGCGATAACCGTCAATCTGGCCGTCAATTACGGCGGTCGGGATGAAATCGTCCGTGCGGTTAACCGGTCACTGGTCGATCCGTCCGTCCGGAGTGTTACCGAAGATTCGATTGCACGATCGCTGGACCTTTCCGGCATTCCCGAACCGGACCTGATCATCCGAACCGGCGGCGAACGGCGATTGAGCAACTTTTTACTCTGGGAATGCGCGTATAGTGAATTATATTTCAGCGACCGGCTATGGCCGGACTGGACCGGTGATGATCTTACGCAGGCGGTCAACGACTACAAGAGCCGAAAGAGAAATTTCGGCGGAATACGGACATGAGTAATCTTGCGTTGCGATTGCTGGTCTTTGCGCTCGGATTACCGGCAGTCGTCCTGTCGGCGTTCGCTTTTCCACAATTCGATTATCCACTTTTCGCTCTTCTGGTAGCCGTCGCCTCCGCGCTGGCCGCCAACGAAGCGGCGCAGTTTTTTACGGCCGGACCGCTTCGGTATCCGGGCCGGGCCATCGTGATTCCGGCTCTGGGTGCAATACTCCCGGTGGTCACGTACGGGTATATACGAGGGATGTGGACTCTCGACCTGATATCGATGGTAGTCGTGGGAGCTTCGTCGGCTATCCTGTTTGTCCAGATTCTCCGGAGAAAATCGGGCGAGTTCGTCGACATCCTGCCGGCAGTCGTTTCACACGTGTTTATTCTGATATACCCGGGTCTCTTTGCATCGTACGCAATGAGACTCCTGCTGCTCCCGGATGCAAGTAAGGTTATTCTCGTGTTTTTTCTCTCGATCTATCTCAATGACAGTCTGGCGTATGTCGTGGGACGCCTGTTCGGCAGAAAAAAAAGCGATACCGAAGAAGCTATCGTTCCGGTGAGTCCGAACAAAAGCATTGCAGGATTTCTTGGCGGAATGGCCGCAACGGCCATTGTGGTGTTCAGCGCCCGGTATTTGTGGCCGGAAGGATTTTCCGCGCCGGCGTTTCGACTTCTGATTTTTTCTCTCGTCATCGGTATCGGGACAATTGCCGGTGACCTGGTTGAATCTGCTCTCAAGCGATCGGCCGCACTCAAAGATTCGGGTACTCTTATTCCCGGTCGTGGCGGAATACTCGATTCGGTAGACTCGCCGCTGTTTACCGCTCCGTTGTTCTTCTACGCCTATCAACTGCTGATCCACGGCGGGCTGCTCTGAGGTATATGGAATGAACGTGTTAATCGGGCTGGCGGGTATCGGCCTCGTCATATTTTTTCATGAGCTTGGCCACCTGTTGGCCGCGAAATCGGTCGGCGTAACCGTTGAAGCGTTCAGCATCGGGTGGGGCCGGAAAATCTGGTCCGTAACCCGGGGTGGAACCGACTATCGCCTTTCGTGGATACCGGTTGGCGGTTACTGTAAAATGAAGGGCGAGCACGCCCTCATACGTGCGTGGAACGACAAACTCGACCGGATCGATGTTGAACCGGGTGATTTTTACGCCGCGCGCCCCTGGCAGCGTATCTGGGTTCTCGCGGCCGGCCCCCTCATTAACCTGTTTTTTGCGGCGGTCGTCATGACGGTTATCGCTTTCGCCGGATACACGATCCAGACATACGAAAACCGGATCGTGCTGGTCAGCGATTACACCGGAATTGATACACCGGCGACTGCGGCGGGACTCAGAACCGGCGACTATATTACCTCGATTGACGAAAAACCGATTACGTCGTACTACGAGATGCAGTCAATTGTCGGAACCCGTGCGAACAAGGAACTGGCATTCGAGTTTGAACGGGACGGGGTTCTCTTCCGGGCTCCGATTATCCCCGCACTTGACAGCGCGACCGGGGCGGGACGCATAGGGGTGTATCCCTGGGTCGATCCGGTTATTGCCGCCGTTGAAGAGGGAATGGCCGCGGATCTGGCCGGCCTGAAGGCGGACGATCGTATCCTTGCAGTCGACGGCACCCGAACGCCCCACACGATTGCGGTCCACCACGCACTGAAAAACGCCGGAAATTCCGTTGACGTACAGGTTCTCCGCGACGATCGGACCGTTTCGCTCCGGGTCATTCCCGGTTTCAGTGTCGACGGCGAAGTGCAAATCGGTATCGCGTACCGGACACTTTCGGTCGAAAGCCCCCGTTATTCGCTCGGTGGAGCCGTTATTGCCGGGATCCGGGAGGCGTATTCGACGCTCGTCCTGACGATTTCCGGTATTCGTCTGCTCTTTTCCGGCGTCGATGTAACGCAGGCGGTTATGGGACCGGTACGAATTACCGTACTTGCCGGTGAGATCACGACTGAAGGTTTTCGCAGCGGTTTCGGTACGGGACTTCTTGCGTTCTTCAATTTCCTCAGTCTCATCAGTATTGCATTGTGTTTCATGAATTTACTGCCGATTCCGGCGCTCGACGGCGGTCAGATACTGTTGTCGCTCGCGGAAGGAATCCGACGGAAGGCGCTTCATCCCCGTTTTGTATATCGGTATCAGGTCGTCGGAAACGTTCTGATTCTCGGGTTGATGGTTTTTGCGCTTTTTAATGATATTCTCTTCTTCGCGCGAGGTTGACCGCATGAAACGTTTCGTCCTCTCTATCGGAATTCTCCTGGCTTTTGCGTCGCTGACCAATGCGGCGCCGCCGGTTGTCGTGCGAACCTCGCACGCCGGTGAGATTACCGACATGGTGACGTCAACCGACGCGGGACTTCTCTTTACCGGAGGACTCGACGGCAAGATCAATGTCTGGTCGATACACGACGACCGGCTATTACAATCGATACAGGTTGACCGGTTTCCCGTGCAGAAAATCGCACTGTACCCCGACGGCGAACGAGTTGCGGTTTTTTCCGGAGATGGAAAAGCAAATCAGATATCGGTGTGGAACTGGAATGACGGCACCCGTCTCTTTGTCCGGCAGATAGACGATCAGGCGATTCATTTTGATGTCTCTCCTCTGGGCAGCTATCTTTTTTATTCGACCCCGAGGCTCCAGAGCGTACGATTTCTGGACGGCTCAAGCGGCCGGCTTCTCCCGTTCATGCAGCAACCGACCGGAATAGTAAGCTGGGCAACCATCTCACGAAGCGAAGAGCGAATCCTGACGTACGTACCCTCCGACGGGGTGCTGACCTATTACGACATCGTAACCGGAGAGACGGTCGGCAGATTCTCCTCTACCCGCGACCTGACCGCGCTTACGCTCCTTGACCAGCGCAGGTACGCTGCGGCGATTGGTCCGGCCGGGCATCTGGCCGTCATCGATCTTCTGACCGGACAGATCGCGGCGGAGTCACCGGCAGGCGAAATAACCGCGCTCCTATTCGACCCAGTCTCGGCCGACATCCTGGTCCTTGCAACGGATTTTTCCGGCGCGCGGTCGTGGAGGCGGTTCGCATTCAATCAGGACACGATCCAGCGCCGGTACACCCCGCAGAGGAACGTCCCCGACGGAATCACGGCATTCACGACCGCAGGACGTGAGATCATCGCCGGTACCCGTACCGGCACACTGTACCGGTGGTTACCGTACGAGTCGGACCCTGCCGAAATCGCCTCTCCTATTCTTGTCCGGGTTGAAGACATTGCCCTGTCACAGAACCGGTTGCACCTGCTTACCGCCGACGGAGTCATTTCGCTCAGCAGCGATGCGTTCGGACTCTCGACGGAAACGTTGAACCGGGCTACCTACGTCCGGGAACGAACGACGCCGGTGACCGCAGGCGCGAACGCACGGTTTATCGAACGGGACGGATTGAATATGTTCCTGTGGACACCCGAAAACCAGGACGCTCCCCTCCAGAGATACCGATTCTACGGCGCCGCACTGCCGTTAGGATTCCCGTTGCCGGGCACGCCCCGCTATATTACCGCCGACAGCGAGTCATTGCTGGTAATCAACCGGACGGGCGTACTGAGTCTGTACGACGCGGAAGGCGCGCCGGTTTTCCAGTACCGGGGAATCGGCCTCCAGGCTGCAGCCATCACAAATCGAGGTATCGTGGCAGGACAGGCCGCACAGGGACTGCTGGGAACCAGTCTTCTCCGGCTATCCCCGCAGACCGGCGAAACGGTGCCGATCGCCGCCGACGCAAAGATGGTGTTTGACCTGGAATACGACGAAAGCCGCGGGCGTCTGTTCACATTAGGCGTACGGACCAACGCGAATTCCCGCGTCTCGACCGTTCTTCAATTGCACACCGGTTCAGGTTTTGATTCCTCACGCGTTGTACTCGAAGTTCCGGGTGAACAATTGAACGCGACGATGACGATTGAAGAGGTTTCCGGTGACGTATACACGACTCTTGACGACCGCGGAGGTATTCTCCGCTGGGACGGATTGCGCGTTTCCGAACTCTCCAGAAACCCGTCACATATACCCGATCAATTGCGAATACTGGGAAATTTTCTCTATTCCGCGAATACGGACGGAACGGTCAGCGTCTTTGACCTGAACCGCGGTACACTGGTTTTCGATATCGTTCTCGTTCGCGCGGGAGTCCGTACCGGATGGATTGCTGTTTCCCCTGACGGCGGCTTTTTTACGCCCGACGATTTCGTCGCACGAAGTGCGGTTGTAAGCCGAAACGGGGGGTATCGCCTCCTCCTCGGAGACGGATGAGCGGTACGTTACCGGGATTCTTCTGAGATTTTTTCGATCGCTTCGCGTACGAACGAACGGATCTCGTCGCCGTGTTCAATCATCAGACTATCTGCGTATAACCTTCCGATGAGATTTACCCGATACATCGGTCGAACGTGATTGAGCGCGTACGCCGCCATATCGAGGACGCATTCCTCACTGAAACACGCATCGTCTCCCAGCGCTTCAAGCTGCACTCCGAGCTCATTCAGCACCAGCCGTTCGGCTTCGTTGGTCAGTTCTTCGAAAGAATACATGTCGTTCAGATTCATTCCCGCTAATCTCCGTATCCACTATCGTGCTCAAGTTTTTCGAATTTGGTAAAGCGCGGTACGAACGCGAGCCGTATTGTTCCGACCGGACCGTTTCTCTGCTTTGCCACGATCAATTCCGTTTCTATGACGTTCAACGTTTCCGTCGTGTCACGTTCCACGTTCCTCTCGCGGTGGAGGAACATCACCACGTCCGCATCCTGTTCGATACTCCCCGATTCGCGGATATTGGACAGCAGCGGCCGCTTGCCTTCAGTATCACGCGTCACCTGCGAAAGTGCAATAACGGGGACTTCGAGTTCCCGGGCCAGGGCTTTCAGNGAGCGCGAAACCTCGGCTATCTGTTCATGGCGCGGCAGATCAGGATTCTCGCTCGTGATGAGTGTCAGGTAATCGACAAACAAAATCCTCACGCCGTGCTGACTGACCATCCGCCTCGCCTGCGCCCGCAAATCGAGCAGACGCATCCCCGGCGTGTCGGAAATCCACAACGGCGCTTCGTAGATTCGGCCGGCTGCACTGGTCAATGACGCGAAATCGGACGGTTTGAGCATTCCCGTCCGTATGACCTGGCTGCCGATCTTCGCCTCGCTCGCGACGAGTCGCTGCATGAGAGCCATGTCACTCATCTCAAGGGTGAAAAAGCCGACGGGGATCTGGTGTTTGATCGCCATCGTAGCTGCCATCGATAGCGCGAGCGCAGTCTTTCCCACCGACGGTCGCGCGCCGATAACGATGAACTCGCTGTTCTGAAAACCGCTGGTCATATTGTCCAGGTCGGGGAAGCCCGAGGCGATTCCCGTATAGTCATCCTGGTTGTGATACAGCTTTTCGATCGCATCGATTGTCCGCTTGACGACATCCCGCGCCGGCAGGAACGTATGCGTCTGGTTTGTTTCGGTGAGCTCAAAGATCTTCTGCTCCGCTTCCTCAAGAACGCGTCGCGTCGGAATCGTTTCATCAAAACACTGTTCGGTAACTTCCGCGGCAAGTCTGATAAGCTTTCGTCTGATACTCGTCTGCTGTACGATTTGCGCATAGTATTCAACGTTCGCGCTGGTCGGGACGGCCGTCGTAAGGCTTGAGATATACCCCGCGCCGCCCGCCTTCTCAAGATCTCCGGCAGTATTCAGATCATTCGTGAGGGTTATAAGGTCGATGCTTTCGCCCCGATCCCATAACCGGAGTATCGCCTCGAAGACGATCCTGTTCGCATGCTTATAAAAATCATCGGCCCTGACGAAATCTACTACTTTCGTCAGGGCCGTAGAGTCAAGAAGGATCGCGCCGAGTGTCGCCGTCTCGGCTTCAAGGTTATGCGGAGGAACTCGTCCTACCATTGGAGTCGTTAGTCCTCCAGGTCTTCAGTTTCAGCGTCGAATTTTGCCTCGAACTCATCATCAGGGGTCAGTTCGTCGTCGGTTTCCTGTGTGACGGGTACCTCGACCGGTTTCTTCACCGGAGCCGATTCCTCTTTCTCCTGCTGCGTACTTTCTACACGGACATTAAGAAACGCTTCCTGCTCGCCGTACAGGCGTACGCGAACCTTATAGTTCCCAACCGCCTTCAGAGACGAATCCGGAATCTCGATCCGTTTTTTCTCGATGATGACACCCTTTTTTGCCAGCTCATCAACGATTGTCGCCGCTGTTACCGAGCCAAAAAGTCTGCCGTTTTCGCCTGCCATCATCTTGACTTCCAGCGGTTCGTTTTCCAGGCTGTTCTTGAGCGTATCGGCGTTCTGCCGTTTTTCCGCTTTACGTTTATCGATCGTTGCCCGACGCCCTTCGATGAGAGCCAGGTTCTGCACCGTATGCTGCAACACCTTACCGCCGGGAAGAAGGAAATTCCGCGCGTAACCGGCGGAAACTTCCAGGATATCGCCCTCTTCTCCCAGATTCGGTACGTCATGATTCAGGATTACTTTCATCTGTTCCTCTCCTCCGGAAATTCACCCATATCTCGCTGGCTCCGAGCAGTGGTAAACCCCCGATAACAAGTACGTTTATTCCCGGTACGACAACTGCAACCGCCACCGCAGTCAGTGTCCACCGTAATACCGACGGAGAGACACCCCGCCGAAGCAATTCATGCTGTATAATTCCCAGACCCTGCACCCCGAACAGAAACGCCGCGCACAATGCCAGGTTCCATCCGATTGCAGACCAGATATTCCCGATGCCAAAAATCCACTCAAACACTATCAGACCGAAACCGGCAATTAGTGCCCAGATGACCCTGTCATCGACAAATGCCCGGTGCAGTCCCATTACCGGCATCCGGTTCGCGCGCAAGCCCGCGAAGCTTGTTCCGATCCACCAGTTTGCTGCAATCGTCGAAAGCATCGCTACACCTATCGTGTTCCGAAGCACGAGTGCAACCTGATCAGCAAGCCAGGCCGAACTTCCCTGACTGTCCAATCCGAAAAACATTGCCCCGAAGTCACCGCTGAAAAGCTCTTCCAGGCGGCCCGGTGTAACGATTTCGTGAACCGCCGGCAATGCAAATACCAGTGCTACTGCCGCCACGGCCGGCAGTCGTAATGACCACAACAGATACCGTCTGCCGAACGAATACCCAAGCAGTGCAAGGACGATTCCTGCCGGGAGCAGAGAATCAAGGATCAGGAATTTTACAAGGTCGGGCGACAACGGGCCCAATCCCGATACCTGAATGACTCTCCCGACAAAAATCAATCCTATCAGCAGGAGAGCGGTAACCGCCCCGTACCGATTTCCACGCCGAACCAGAATTATCTGGATTGGAATGGCGAAAACGAAGGCGAAAAACCCCGAAAAAAACAACACAGCCGACGCACTCGCCGCGCCGGCCGCAGGCAACCACTTGTTCAGGGCCGGCCCATAATCCATATCAACCCATAGGAAGCAGAGCGAGCGCCCGCGCTTTCTTGATCTCTCGCACAAGCTTCCGCTGGTTCTTTGCCGACGTTCCCGTAATTCGCCGGGGAAGAATTTTGCCGCTCTCGGTACAGAAACGACGGAGAACGTCGGGTCTTTTATAATCTACAACAAGATTGTGGGCTTTGATTTTGTCCACTTTTTTCCGGAAATGCGAACGGCTTCCGCGGCCGCGATAGGAGCGTTCTCCACGATCATCACCGTGATCGCGGCCATTCATATCATCTCTGTCTCTTCGTGAATCATCTGACATAGTTTTATCCTCCAATAAATGGATCAGAAAGGAATATCGTCCGGAAAATCCGGTTCCGCTACCGGTCGGTCGTTTCCGGTATTCCCGCGGTTTCCGCCACCGGAACCCGAAGGTGAACCACCTCCGCCGCCCGCACCTGACGGGGCACCGAGAAGCCGGACGTTATCGGCGATTATGCCGACCTTGCTGCGGTTTTGTCCTTCCTGATTCTGCCACCGGTCCTGTTTCAGGCGCCCGTCGACTCCGACCTGCTGCCCTTTTGTCAGGTAGCGTTGTACTGCCTCGCCCTGGCGGCCAAAAAGTGTAACGTCGAAAAAATTCGCTTCGTCCACCCACTCGTCGCCCTGCTTGCGGCTGCTGTTCACCGCAACGGAAAACTCGCAGATGGCCATGCCGCCGCCCGTATACTTGAGCTCGGCATCTTTCGTAAGCCTTCCTACCAATACGACTCTATTGATGTCCGCCATGAGCGGCCTCCCCTCTTAGTCGTCCTGCCGCACCATCATAAAGCGCAGCAATTCAGGTTTCAGGCGCATGGAATCCTCGGTCCGATGGGCAACATCGGGTTCCATCTGTACGACGAAATAAAAATAGTGACCCTGCAGTTCTTTTTTGATTGGATAGGCAAGAGTGCGCTGACCCATATCTTCTTCGCGTTCGATCTTTGCTTCCAGATTCTGGAGCTCCAAACGAACGGACTCGACACCCTGTCGGAAGATTTCCGGGTCCGCCCGAAAAACACACATCGCTTCATACTTTCGCAAACTATTCCTCCTTATGGACTAGCGACTACCGTTCTGTTACGATTTATCGGCAGTAAGAAGATCGGCAGAACCTATCACAGGGCCGGTCGGCGTGTCAAGTTGAACGGAGGCACACAGATGAGCGCAAAGTTCCACTACGAGGATGACCTGTATTACCTCCACGCACTCGTCAGGCACCTGGAGTCGGGGATACGGCTGGAACTGGACGCCGAATTTTTCTGGGACAAGACGCTCGAGGATATTTTTTTTATCGATGCGACACTCCTTCGGATCTTTTCCACGCTGAAGGACAACAACTTCCTGATCAGCCGGATTGAGTATCTGCGGAACCTTCGCCGAACGGACATCGCATTTCTGGATTTTCTGCAACGGATTCAGGAACAGCATCATACCTTTTCCCGGAATCTCGAGGGATACCACGACAAGATCACGCAGACGCGCCGAAGCCATCACCGTATGCACGAAGAGATCAACCAGCTGCTGGAATCTCTGGACCCGGATCAGGAGACTACCGATATCGTTTCAACCGCCGAGTTCGACTTTTTGCTCGCGGCAAACGATGATGAAGAAGAACAGGAGCAGTAATGCTGAGAAAAACCAAGATCGTCTGTACGATGGGGCCTGCGGTAGACCAACTCGACCTGATGAAACAACTGCTGAACGCGGGAATGAATATCGCGCGATTCAATTTCAGCCACGGAAACCACGAAGAACACCGCGCCCGGATCAACCTGCTCCGCCAGGCGTCCGCCGAGACCGATATTCCCGTCGCGCTGCTGTTGGATACCAAAGGTCCGGAAATCCGGACCGGGGTTATCGCCGGCGGAGGAACGATTGACCTGAAGCGGGGCGATGCGATCATTCTGACAACCGACACTATCGAAGGCGACGCGAACCTCCTGAGTGTCAGCTATCAGAACCTTCCCTACGAGGTGGTCCCGGGCGGGCATATCTTCATTGCCGACGGCCTTATCGACCTGGAAGTAACGGACATTCGGGATAATCGAATCCACTGCATCGTCCGCAACGGCGGACCGGTCGGCAGCCGGAAGAACGTGAACGTCCCGGGCGTAAAAACATCGCTGCCCGCGATCACGGAAAAAGACGCCGACGATATCCGGTTCGGGATCTCGATGGGAATGGATTTTATTGCGGCTTCATTCATCCGGAAACCGAAAGACGTCCAGACGATCCAGGCCCTCATCGACGCGGAAAAAGGGTTCATGCGAATCATCTCCAAAATAGAGGATCAGGAAGGGCTCGGAAATATCGCGGAGATAACGCGCCTTTCAGCCGGGATTATGGTCGCACGGGGAGACCTGGGCGTTCAGCTCGAAACCGAACAGATACCGATGGCGCAGAAACGGATCATTCGGGAATGCAACCTGCAGAACAAGCCGGTCATCACCGCGACACAGATGCTCGACTCCATGATCAACAACCCGAAACCGACGCGCGCGGAACTCACCGACGTCGCAAACGCGATCTTTGACGGTACCGATGCGGTCATGCTCTCCGGTGAAACGGCGAGCGGAAGATATCCTGTTGAAGCGGTACAGACGATGCACCGGATTTCAATGGAAATTGAATCGTCGCCCGAGTACATCGAACGAAGCAAGCAGTACTTTTTCTTTCACAAGACGAGCACCGATATCGGCGATGCGATCACGAAAGCTGCGTACGTTGTTGCGACGGACATCAAAGCCG
>JGI11705J14877_10001728_pt1 | contig 12204 bp, 12 predicted proteins | sample Etolaghawater15m_FD_14877 | JGI IMG/M metagenome (IMG submission 14877) | reverse complement strand
AATATAGAAAAATATGATGACCTTTTGGGCAATCCTATTGCAGGAGCGTCTTGGGAAGGTTTTGTGATTGAGAACATTATTGCTCAATATGATCGATGGAAACCATCTTTTTTGCGTACTTCCAATGGCGCTGAAATTGATCTGGTCATGGAACGAGCCGGGCGGCACCGTCTTTTTGAATGCAAACTGTCGAAAGCACCAAAACCTTCTCGTGGATTCCATGAATTGGTTGATTCCATTCAACCGGAATCAGCCTGGGTTATTGCACCTGTAGATGAACCTTTTGAAATAAAGAAAGGTATTTTTGTCTGTTCGCCGAAGCATTTGAATAATCAAAGGAAAACATGAACCAAGCCCAGCTCAATGGACTCACGAATTTTATAGGGTTGTTTGGCGGCGGCGAAGGCGCCAAAGCATCGTTTCTGGTAAACGGTGAACCCGGCAACCCATAAGAAACGGGAAGAGGTCAAGACGGGTTGCATGTCTTCATAAATGGCCATGGAACCATACCCCATAGTGCTGAAAGGAACTTCTGAATGAAAACTTACAGAATCGCGGTGATCCCCGGCGACGGGATCGGGAAAGAGGTTGTGCCTGAAGGAATCCGCGTGCTCGAAAGGGTAGGGGAGCGGTTTGGTATTGCCTTCAACTGGAAGACATTTCCGTGGAGTTGCGAGACCTATCTTGAGACGGGGCGCATGATGCCGGAAGACGGGATGGATCAGCTGAAGGGGTGTGACGCGATCTACCTGGGCGCCGTGGGGTTTCCCGGGGTACCCGACCATGTATCCCTTTGGGGGCTCTTGATTCCCATCCGCCGCGAGATGCAGCAATACATCAACTTGAGGCCCGTTCGCATGCTGAAAGGCATGACATCGCCGCTGAGAGATCGTGGCCCCGAGGATATCGATTTTGTGGTCATTCGGGAGAATAACGAGGGTGAGTACTCCGAAATCGGAGGGCGGCTTTTTGCGGGGACCGATGAAGAAATGGCGGTTCAGGAATCGGTCTTCACCCGTAAGGGGGTGGACCGGGTCCTTCGTTACGCTTTTGAGTTGGCCCAACGGCGTGACGCCAGACATGTGACCTCGGCGACCAAATCGAACGGCATCATCCACACCATGCCGTTCTGGGACGAGCGGTTTGCCGCCGTGTCCGCCGAGTACCCCGACATTCGCGCCGATCAGTATCACATCGACATTCTGAGCGCCAATTTCGTCCTTCATCCCGACTGGTTCGACGTCGTGGTGGGAAGCAACCTGTTCGGCGATATCCTCTCAGATCTGGGCCCTGCCGTGGCCGGTACCATTGGCGTGGCCCCGTCCGCCAACATCAACCCGACCCGGGAATTTCCTTCCATGTTCGAGCCGGTGCACGGATCGGCACCGGATATCGCGGGCAAAGGGATCGCGAACCCCATCGGACAGATCTGGTCGGGAGCCCTGATGCTGGAACACCTGGGCCATTCAGATGCCGCGGCGGCCATAGAAAGCGCTATCGAGAACGTGCTTCTGGACCCGCATCTTCGCACCCCGGATATGGGGGGGAAGGCCACCACCGTGGAATTGGGAGAGGCTGTCGAACAGGCTCTAAAACGCTGAGTTTCAACTTTCGAGAGATCCTTTTGCCTTCGCTCGCTGTTTCTTTTTATAATTCCGGCCGAATAAAATGTTGAGTTTCTTCATGCGGTGCTGAAGCGTCCTGGGATGGACATCGAGGAGGCGTGCAGCGCCACGGTTTCCTTCCACCCTGCCTTCGGTCATGTCCAGGACCTTTCGAATGTGTGTTGAAATCGCTCGGTCAAGGCTTAAAGAACCGCCATTCAGTTGCTCCGCTGGGATTTCCGTCAGCACCGGTTCCATGGGCAACAGAGACGAAAAGTTCAGCGGTTCTTTCCCCTTGATGATCAATTCCCGTTCCACACAGTTTTCCAGTTCCCGAATGTTGCCGGGCCATGGATAACCTTTCAGGGTGTCGATGGCCCCCGGCGCCAGCCGGGCAAAAAAGGGTAAACCCAGTTCACGGCTTTTCTTCTTAATAAAGAAGTCCACCAACAGGGGGATATCTTCCCTCCGTTCTCTCAGCGGCGGGATCGACAGGGGAAACACATTGAGACGAAAGAGAAGGTCTTTCCGGAATTCTCTTCCTTCGACCATGGTTTCGAGGGGCCTGTGGGTGGCGGCGATAATCCGAATGTCCACGGGAATGGTCCCGGACCCGCCCACCCGTTCAATCACCCTGTCCTGCAGGACCCGAAGAATCCTTTTCTGGGCTTCCAGAGAAAGCTCTCCGATCTCATCTAAAAACAGGGTGCCGCCATGGGCCCGCTCAAATCGGCCACGGACCTTTGAAACAGCCCCGGTGAAGGCCCCCTTTTCGTGGCCGAACAACTCGCTTTCCATGAGGCTCTCCGGAATGGCGGCGCAGTCCACTTTGATCAGGGGGAGATCCCTTCGCGGGGAGAGTTGGTGTATGGTTTGTGCAATGACCTCCTTGCCCACGCCGGTCTCTCCCAGCAAAAGGACTGGGCTGTGGGTGGGAGCCACCTGGCGGACCAGGTTCATGACCCCCTTTAGGCCCTGCTCGGCGCCCACCACCGCATCCCCCTTCAGGTGCATCAGGTCAGCCCCGAGTTGGCGGTAATCGTCGGCCAGTCGGTCTTTTAGCTTCCGCACCACCGTGTATTCAAGAAAATTGGCGGCGGCCAGGGCAAAAGGATCGTGGAGGAGCAGCAGCATGCGGGCGTGCTCCTCGGTATATGTCTCCCCCCGGGCGTTGGTGACGGCGAGGGTGCCCAGATACTCCCCTTCCACAATCAAGTCCAGGATCAGGCCCGGATCGTCGAGCGATCCCATATCCCGGGCCACCGGCCTCACCATTTTGTCCTGGCTCAACCGGTTGATGATTTGGCACTGGGGCTTCCCCCCGAGACCTTCTATGAATGCGGAAATCCGCTTTCGAGCGGTTGGTGGAAGCTGTGTCTTGACCGAAAGCAAAACGCCTCTCTCTGCCTGAACATCGACCACGGTTTCGATGATGCCAAGCCCGGAATCAAAGAGATGCAGGCTCAGGCTGTCGGCCGGTATATGATTCCGTAGATAGCGAAAACATCGCCAAAAGGCCTTTTCGATCTCCCTGCTGCCGCAGATGCGACAGCCCGCTTCATAGAAAAATTGGTATTCATCCATGTCATACCCCTGTTGAAAACCATGATATTTAGGAGCATACCACGCTTCCGACATATTTGGGAGTATTTTCCGGCAAATGTGAGAGAATTTTATCGTCGCCAATGCCCATGAATGGAAAGGTCGTTGTAACCATATAAGGATATTGATGAAAATTAATTTTTGTATTTGGCACAAGCCTTGCTTTAAAAAAACTCAAAAAAGTTAAACTATTTTTATTGAAAATAAATAATGTTTTTTTATAAAAGGTAACGACCAGTAAAATCAAAAGTAATGAGGAGAGAATAATGCTCAAGAAGACGAAGTTCAGAACTGCCGTCTCTATTTGGCTTGGGGTCTGCATGCTTTTCAGCCCGGCCTTGGTTGGGGCTGCCAACGGAGGAGGAATTGAAGCGGGAGAGGTCTATCCCTCGGAGATCAGCGTAGACGGCCAGGTGGTGGGAACCATGACCTCCCAGGCCTTCAACATCGCCGGTGAGGGGGAGGATGAGGTGGTGCTGCTGCTCCCCATGTCGGCCCAGGGTGTGGGGTCTGAGGGGTTCACACCCATTACAGTCGATGACGTGGCCGAATATCTCAGTTGGAGCGGGAAAAGCGCATCCCAATGGGGAGATGACCTGGAAAAGGCGGCCGTGCCCTTGCGTTGGTACCTGGAAATGGCCCGGTCCTTTGACGACGCGGCCGAGGCGGACCAACTCTTCCGCCTGCTGGGGGAACTGGGCCAGAACACAGGGGAAAACGAATATCAGGCCTTTTACGAATTCCTGGACGTGGCCGGCCTTTCGGCCTCCGAATTCAGTCAATTGCTCAAGGAGCGGCAACTTTCCCTGGAAGGCCTGTTCGATATGCTCATGGAGGGGAAGGGAGGGTTCACCGACCTGTCCGGGGCCTACACGGACACCGCCCAGAGCCTGGAGGAACTCATCAACTACGACGCCGAGGAGTCGGTTAATGCCACGGCCATTTTCGCCGCTATTTGGGCTGTTATCGAAAATATCATCTTACCGGTTGCCATTGCAGTCGGGTGCAAGATGGGCTTTGATGAGTTTGGGGCTCACGAGAGCGGCGTGTATCTGTCATCCAGCAAAGGACGTTTTCTCAAAGAACACGCCGACAACCCCATGCTGTACAGCGGCGGAACCCGGGGGCAATCGAAAGTGTGGGGCTGGAAGCAATACCAGCCGGATGGAAAGACCCTGGGCGCCAATGTCGCTTTTTCTGTCAGCGACGTATACGGCGCCACTTTGAGTGGTTCCGAAAACCTGGGAGGCCTCTTTTTCCCCTACATCGGAGTCACCATCCACCAGGCCAATGCCGATAACGGCTGGAGCATCTATGACGGCAAAGCCAGGTTCAAGGCCTTCCCGGGACCCAAACCCTGGAAAGTGGAAAACGAAACGGTGAACGGCAAAGTCGTTCCGATCCTCTATCTGCAGGTGCACTTCCAAGCCCAGAAAGGCAGGAGTTATCCCGATCAACTCTTCACCTTCAAAGTAAGGGGAGACCAGGCCCCTTTCCTGCCGCAATAGGTCTTGGAAAATGAAACATACAAAGGAGATTGCCATGTCAAGAATGAAACCGGTTTTTTTCGCTTTTTTACTGTCTTTGCTGATTTTCCCGTCCCCGTTTGCGGGTGCGGAAGTGGTTATCGAAGGAAACTATGATTCGCCCCGGGTCGTTGCTGTCGATTCGGCGGGCGAAGCCTACATGCAGCAGGCGGATAGCGTTTCCGCAAAGGGCCTGACATTAAACCTCGAGATGAAGGGAAATTGCGCCCAATTCACATGGAATCGGGTTGAAGGCGGCGTAAGTTACAGTATCCTGTGGTTTGTAGATCCTAATGTAAACCTTGACCGGGTAGGAGCTCTCTCCATGGGAGCCCAGACAGCTGCCAGCTGGTGCCTGCCGGGCGGAAACCCCGATTTTTACGTTGCCGTCAAGGCCTATGACAGCCGGTCCGCCCTCCTGGGCTATTCCAACATCGTCCATGTGGATCCGAACGGCCGAACTTTGGAGGTGGGCCAGACCTTTACGGATACGCTGACGGATAGAAACGGAAACGAACTGCGCAGGGAGATTTATGTGGTCAAGGCATTTGGTTCCGGTAGCCAGAGCGGACTGTTGATCCTTCCCGAGGAGGCGTGGTTCGAGGGCGTGCCAGTCCCCGGTTTCGCCATCAGCGACCAAGAGGTGGATGCGTTTCTCACGGCATTGGAAATCAGCCCCGCGGAACTGGGCCAGTGGCTGGAGGATTTCGGGATCGGTTTCGACGACCTGTACCTTCTGGCCGAGGGTTACACCGGCAAGGGGAGCGGGCTGGAAGAGATCCTTCAGTCTGTCTATGACCTGGAATCGGATGATGGTGCGGCAGAAGTGTTTGCTTTCTATCAGTTCCTGAATACCGCAAAAGTAACCATCCAGGGGTTCGATGCGGCGCTTGCAAGGGCCGGATACACCTTTGAATCCTTTGTTCAGCAGATGGAGGACTATGTGGTGACCTTTGACGACCTGCTCTACGCCTACCTGGCCTCCGGAGCCACCAGCCTGGACGATTTCCTGGCCCCTTCCGCCCATGCAACCTTGTTGGCGGCGGCCGTGGGCTCTTTCGCGGTCACCAACCCCGTTCTCGATCTTTACACAAACGGTCAGTGGCCCGGTCACCTGTTCAGGATTCTAAACTCCGAGGACAATAATTTCCTGCACTGCAAAGCCACGAAAGATCAGAAGGAAGTTTTTGTTATGACTCGGGTCACCAGCAACAAATATGACTATATCTCGGTCAAATTCGATGTGGAAAGCCATTATGGAGCCCGGTACAACAACACCGCCATCCCCGGGCAGTACCTGGAGTGGGGTTACTTCAAGAAGAACGAGATCAGACAGCACGGGGGTTTCGGCATTCTGGCATGCCAGGCCCGGGTGGGGGACCCCTGGAACGTGGGCACGGCAACCGATCCGTCTCCGGGTTCCGTTGTTCAGGTCTCCCTGAAAACCAAATGGTGGAACTGGGTCAACTATGTCGCCGTTAACCTTCAGTTTAACGGAAATGGCCCCATCAAGGTGGTGCAGTAATGTTGGGCTTTCGCCGAAAGGACCCTGCAGCGGGGCAGGGAGGTATCCATATGAGAAGATTTCTATTTGTAATGTCGATCGTGGCCATCTGGATGGCCCTGGGAACTGCCCCGGTGTGGGCCGATATGGCGGCTGGAGAGGTGATCCAGACCAAAACCACCATAGACGGTGAGACCGTGGGCTCGGTCACCTACAAGGCCTTTCCCATCGGGGATGAAGAAAGGGAGCCGATGGTACTGCTCCTCCCCACCTCGGCCGACGGCATGGAACAGGAGGGTTTCAAGGCGGTTACGGTCCAGGATGTTGAGTCGTACCTGGCCTTTATTGGATGGACTGCCGGAGAGCTGCGCGATCATATCGTGAAAACCGGCCTGCCGATCTGCGGTTATCTGGACTTGTTTGAGTCTTTTGAGGACCCCCAAAAAGTGGAAGAGGTCATCGCGCTTCTGGACGAGCTCGAACAGCTGACCGATGAAAACGAGTATATCGCTTTCTCCGAATTCCTGGAAAGTGTGGGGTTGACCGCCAACGAGCTTGAACAAACCCTTCAGTCCATGGGACTCGACATGGAAGGACTTGTCGGCACACTCAAGGAGAGCCGTGGAGGTTTCTCAGATCTGAACAAGGCCTATGTATCTTACCAGGACCTGAATCTGAATACCTTTCTAAACTACGGAGAAACGGGTGCAATCCTCAAGCCGGACTTTTTCCCTTTTTGCTTTCTTCCGGTGTTGGCTTGGACCGTGGTAGCAAATGAGGGCCCGAGTTTTGTTGTGGAATTGTTCATTGACTTAATGAAGCTCGCTTTTACCAATCTCAATTCGGACGTGAAAGTCAATGCATTCAAGGGACACATGCTGAAAAAAGGGACCAATGCCATGCAATACTTTGGCGGAACCATGGGGCAATCCAGCGTGATCGGATGGACGGTGCCCAAGAGCGAACAGGAGCAGAACAAGCTGGGAACCAGCGTCGCCTTTTCGGTTAGGGACGTGTACGGGGCGACCCTGACCGGCCAGGAAAGTGCTGGCGGCGTATGGTTTCCACACATCAGCCTCAATATCCACCAGGCCAACGCCGACAATGGCTGGGTGCTCGAAACCGGCCATACCCAGCTTCTAACCAGAAACGAAAAGGCATGTTACAAAGATAATGTCAAGATCGACCCCGGGAGCCAGACCTGCCAGGCAGCGGGGGGGCAGGAGCAGATCCGGGTGCAAATCGAAAAGGTGGGGGACCAAATCGTACCCATCATTTACCTGCAGGCCTCATTCAAGAGCCATTATGCCGACCAGCCGGCCATAGCCGAAACGTACCTTTTTCGGCTGCGGGGTGACAGAGCCCCGGAAATGGCCCAATAGACTGGGCAATAGCCCGATTATCGGGGTATGTTCGGTAGAATCTGATGTAACCATGGCGAGCCCGAGAAACCAGCGGGCTTCCCATGGCCTCACGAGAAAGCCGTTAAGTGGGACTTAAGCCTTAAAAGCCCGCTCATCTCCCTTCATCATTCCCACGTTCCGGCCTGGAGACCATAGCGGGTTTAAATATGGGGAGGCGAACCGCCTGAAGGTGAATATCACAGGTTCGCAAAAGGCAGGGCCGTCGCGCCGGGACCGAGGGGCAGCGTGACATCGCCTGGATGCACGACATACCCCGGCAGTGATTTGTCTTCCAGGTCTTTTTGAAATGTTCTGATGGCGGCGGCCATGGCCGGACGTGGCGTGGCTGACAGTTTCACCTCAATGGGCACAAGTCGCGTGCCGGCATCCACCACCATATCCACCTCTGTCCCGGCCATGGTACGCCAGAAATAGACTCGGGGTTCAAACCCGCGGTGCACAAGGGTCTTGTATATTTCGGAGAGAACCGCGGTTTCCATGATAGCGCCTCCCATTGGGCCGGAAGCCGCATGTTCGAGATCTTTGAGACCCGTGAGGTAGCATAGTGTGCCCACGTCCAAAAAATAGACCTTGGGTGTTTTCACAAGCCGTTTGCCCACGTTGGCGAAGTACGGGCGCAGCACCATCACCTGGTACGTTGCCTCCAACACGGACAGCCAGGCCTTGGCCGTATTGACTGCGATGCCGAGGTCTCGGGCCACATCGGTCAAATTCAATAGCTGGGCGCTTCTGACCGCCAGAACCCGGAGGAAATTTTGGAACTGGGACAGATCTCCCACCTGTCTGAGGCTGCGGACGTCCCGTTCCAGGTACGTCTGAACATAACTGGAATGCCATAAGTGGATATCACGCCCGGGCTGAGCGGCAAGTTCCGGGTACCCGCCCTTCAAAAAACTTTCCCAAAGATTCTGAAACGTATATTTTTTTTCAGAAACGGCGCCTCTCTCAGACTCCCAGGGCAGGAGCAGCCGCGGCCTTTTTTCCGCCTCCCGTCTTGACAGGGGCAAAAGCCTGAGCATTGCGGCGCGACCTGCCAATGACTCGGTCACCTTCTCCATGAGTGAAAGGTTCTGGGAGCCGGTCAGGAGGTACTGTCCGCTATTGGACCGGTCAGCGTCGATCCTCTCCTTGATGTAGGGAAGCAGATCGGGGGCGTACTGCACTTCATCGAATATAACGGGGGGCGAATACATTTCGAGGAAAGCGCGGGGGTCTTCCACGGCGGATGCCCGCACATCCGGCGGTTCCAGGGAAACGTATCGGTAACGCTCGCCAAAGAGATGCTGCAGGATGGTTGTCTTGCCGGATTGACGCGGTCCGGTGAGTACGACTGCCGGAAACTCGGCTGCGGCCTTTTTAATCACCGGCTCCAGGGATCTATTGATGTATGTCTGCATGATAAGTCGAAATTATGCATTTAAAATGCAAAATGTCAACCAATAATGCAGGGGGTTCAGGACCGTGGCCATGAACGTGGCTCCTATGGCTGCGGGGCGACAAAGCTCCGAAAATGGCCGAAGAGATTGGCCAATAGCCCGGTTAACGGGGTATGTTCGGTAGAATCTGAGGTAACCATGGGGAGCCCAAAAAAAGCCAGGGCTCCCCTTTCTGCGTCGTTCGGGCAGAAGATCCACTTTTCCCTCGTTCCCACAACAGGACTTGACTAGCACAGCGTTGCCGTATAGAATTGGGAACAATGATACGTCGCAAAAAAATGGAGGTGAACAATGCAAACGAAATTAACGCTGCGTATGGAAAAACAGTTGGTTGAATTGGCAAAGGCGTACGCTTCTACCCAAGGGAAATCGCTTTCAAAGATGGTCGCCGACTACTTTAAGCTGCTAAGTGACACTCGGGGTAAACAAAATGATGAATTTACTCCGATAGCCCTGTCTTTAAGAGGATCTTTGGGCAAAACTCAGATTGACGAATCGGACTATAGAAAGTATTTGCAGGAAAAATATTTATGAAAATTTTATTCGACACAAACGTTATTCTTGATGTTCTATTAGACCGTGAACCGTTTTCCGATTTGGCTACAAAGCTCTTGTCGAGAGTCGAAAAAAAAGAATTAGAGGGCTTTCTTGGAGCAACTACAGTGACAACAATTTTTTACCTTGCTGCCAGAGTGGCGGGTAAAAACAAGGCGGATAAGGAAATCACCAAATTGTTGTCAATATTCCAAATAGCGCCGGTAAATAAGTCCGTTTTGGATGAAGCCATCAAATCAAAGTTTAGTGACTTTGAGGATTCTGTGCTTCATGAAGCAGCAAAACAAATTGGTGTTCAAGGTATAGTCACTAGAAATCCTAAAGATTTCAAAGAAGCTACTTTATCGATATACAGCCCGGAAGAACTATACAAAATGCTTGTTTCAATACTTTTGTGAAGGGTCGTAATAAACTGTGCTGTTAATCACAAACCACGCCTTATATTGGGCTCAACACAATGAGTGATTCGGGATGAACGCCCATGCATAACAGGCAGTTCCGGTTTGGGGATAGGCGCTTTGAAAAAGTGATCCAGGAAAACCTCCCTTTTAGAGAGATGCGTCAACTTTTTGGTGCAGAACGTCCCAATTAAGGATTTTCTGATCTGCCGTCATCAGAGAGGCTGCGTTTTCAAGTGCCGTGGCAACAATCATGCGATCCGCAGGATCACCGTGGAAATCCATCAACTGACCGGCACGGAGTGCGGTTGACCCCAGCAGTGGTATTTCCATCAAACCGTTTTGCAGCAGTTCCATCCGCCATATATCGAGTTCCATCTGAATGTTCAGCCGTTTTTCTCTGACCAGCATGGCGATCTCCCAAAAGCTGATTGACGCCACGCCCAGTTGACCGGTTGCCAGCGCCCGATCGATGGTTTGCAAAGCCTTTTCTCCCAGTCGCGGGCTTCCTTCATCCAGCCATACGAGTACGTGTGTGTCAAGAATCAGCATTGGAGGCATCCCAGTCAATATCCAGGGGGGCGATCAGATCGTCTTGGCTCCGGGTTTTGCCTTTGTGCAAACCGAAAAGCGTCTTCGGTATGGTGCGATAGGCCCTCAGGACAGAAACCGGTGTTCCGTTTTTGGTGATGGTGATTTCTTCCCCCGTCCGGTTTACCTCATCCATCAGGTGCAGGCATTTTGCTTTGAATTCCGATGCCTTTATGATTTGCATGGTACAATCCTCCCATGGTTTCATTTTGGTGGAGCAGTCAGGTTGTCCCACCCTGTTTCTGGCTTTGATCAAAAGCAAGGAGAGCGACCCACATGGTGTCTTTCATCTTTCTGGCCCATTGTAACCATGGTCATTATCATAGTCAAGTTTGATTTTTGGGAACCTCAAACCATAAAAACCTGGATGACTTTGCCGAGCGTTTCTCCCTGCCGGCCGCGTATGACGCACACTATCTGGCGCTGGCCCAATATCTGAGTGCGGAGTTCTGGTCAGCGGACAAAAAGTTGATCAGGGCGGTTCAGACCACGTTGCCCTGGGTTCATTCTATTGATTTTAAATCAGAGATAACCAACGGAAAACGCCAGCATAAACTGGCCGCCGAAATAGAGGGGAAGCCCCACAATGCGGTTGACGGCCCCTTTTTTCACGAACCGGTCCCTGGCCACGAAAAGGTCCGATACGTAAAAACAGATGGCGCCGCAAAGGGCCAGGATGCGCCCCGTTAGACCCAGTCCGGGTTCCAGGAAAAGGGAAAAGGCCCCGCAAACCATGACGGTAATGACGACGATGTAGAACAGCACCGGAATGGTCATGTCGCCCAGATGGGGCTTGAGCCGAAGGAAAATCAAAAAACTGGCAATGGGGACCGGAAACGCGCCCAATATGGCCCATACCGTGGGTGGGGCTGTATAGAAAAAACAGATCACGTAAAAGATATGACCCACCAGGAATGACACCAGTCCCAGGAAGAACATTTTCTTCTGCGGCAGCGCCAGAAAAACATCCCCGCCGAGGCAAAATATCAAGCCGGGCAGAAGCCACGCGAAATAGACCGGAACCGGTTTGGGCTGCACCAGTGCCGCCAGAACGAACAGCAGGGAAATGGTGGTTTTTACCGGCAGGATCTTTTTGTGGATTTCTTTGCTCTCAAAGTAAAGCAGAACCGGCATCAGGATGCAGGCCAGGATGATCGTCGTTGCTGCCATAGAAAAGGTGCCCTCCCCATAAAAGATCGCCAATACATATTATGGCGGCAGTATAATGTCTGCTGGTTTGAATGACAAGCGCTGCTTAAGGGGGGATTGGAAATCCTTGACATGACGTTTTGATGAAGGTATAGCTCTATCCGTCGCTAGGGGAGGTTTTGCTGAGAGCTGGACCGGAATTGATCGTCCTGCAACCCTTAGAACCTGAACCGGGTAATGCCGGCGGAGGGAAGCGGCACGGTCGTTAAAAATTCCTGCGATGCGTGTTGAACTTTTTGAGCCGCTTTTCTTCTTTGGGAGAAAGCGGCTTTTTGATTGGGGCTTTTGAAACCAGCCCTGTTTAAATGATTCCGTTTTTCGAAAAATCGAATTGTGAAGGGAATGTAAAATATGA
>JGI11705J14877_10001727_pt1 | contig 12209 bp, 9 predicted proteins | sample Etolaghawater15m_FD_14877 | JGI IMG/M metagenome (IMG submission 14877) | reverse complement strand
TTCTTATAAGAAATATATGACAATTAATCCCTTTCTGCTAAGAGTGAATTAGAGCCTGAGGCGAAATTATGAGCGTTGGCTCACATTCAGGGGTAGATGAACAATAAATGCAGCCCCTTCCCCCTGTTTAGATCTCACTTTCAGTGATCCATTCTGCTTTTCAATAATCCTTCTGCAGACACCGAGTCCCAGACCGCTGCTGAAGGATCTGTCGCCTGTAGTGAAACCGTCCTCAAAAATCCGGACACTGTCTGCCGGATCAATCCCGGTTCCCTGATCTCTGACTTCTATCACAAGTTCCTGCCCGGTCTCACCGGACTGAAGAGACAGAGAAATATCAATTCTTTTATCAGGGTGGTAATCTTTATATCGCCTGTTAAGACTGTCCCTTGCATTGAGCAGCAGATTGATCAGGACCTGTTCGATCTCATGGCCGTTGAGATAAGTGCTTGGCAGATTCTCTGCATTGTGAATGGCGACAATAATGAATTCTGCACGGAAGGTCCCTTTCACAAGGGCCAGCGCATCTCTGACGATTTCGGAGGGCTGCATCAGACTGATGCCTTCATCACGGTAGGCAGAGTAGCTCAGCAGATTGCGCAGAATCCTGGCAATACGGCTGCCTTCCTTTATCACTGACCGGGCATATCTGCGAATCCGTTCCTGATCGCTGTTGTCGAAGATGAGCTGAGCAAAATTGATCATTCCGGTCAGCGGATTATTCACTTCATGGGCAACACCTGCCGCAACCATCCCCGACGTTTCCAGACGGTATTTCCTCGCCCGTGCCGACTCATCTTCCTCCCCCTCTGATCTCTCTTCACTGTTTTCTGTCAGAATAAGGTAATGTCGTCCCCCCAGTTTTTTAACAGAAAGCCGGACAGGCCGCTGTGTACCGGAGAGGGTCCGGATCACAGTGCGGGTGTGGAGTATCTCCTCATCCCGAAGTTTAAAAAGCTCTCTCATATCCGGGAGCAGATCCTCCATGGCAGGCAGCTGTCCATCGCCAAGTTTCGGATCAATGCCCAGGATCGACCTGCCCCTGTCATTTATAAACAGGATTTTTCCCTGCTCTACAAGCAGGCGGCCCTCAGGACTGAGGGAGGAAAATGCCCGCTCCGATTCACCGTAACTGACTGCTTCCGGGAAGAAGCTGATATCTGACTCTGTGCTTCTGTCCATACTTCAGGAATTTATGTTTTTCTGAGCTGACTCTGAAAGGAAATAATCCGGGAAAATACAGCTTTTTTTCTGCAGCTGTGCAGCGCTCTGTCAGAATGAATCTGGAAGCAGCAGGTTTTGCTCGGGTTTGAGAAAGGGATTTTGTATTTTCAGACGAGAGCCTGTGAAACAGCTTTCTGACACCTGAAAAAGTATATATGGACACATTATTACAGACAGTACATTTCCTCAGCAGCCGGCGCTGTCTCGGCAGACGCAGCGGCACAGAAGGCAGCAGAGCAGCCCGCGAATACCTGATCCGTGAGCTGAAGCAGCGGGGTCTGCAGCCCCTGCCTCAGAAGCCAGGCTACGACTATCCCCTTTATGACGATGGAAAACAGTATGCTGCAAATATCATTGGCAGCCTGCCCGGACAGGGAGATCTGGCAGAAGAGTATATCCTGCTGGAGGCTCATTATGACCATCTTGGAGAGGACAGAGAAACGGAGTCCTACTTTCCAGGAGCCAATGACAATGCCGCGGCTGTTGCGGTGCTTCTGGATCTGGCATTTGCACTTCAGGAAAAATACCAGCATTCGACTGACTCAGGTCGGCGCAGCCTGTTGATCGCATTTTTTGATGCGGAGGAACCGCCCTTCTTTGCCTCGCCTAAGATGGGCGCCCACCGATTCTGTGAAGAGCCCCCTCTGGAACTGAATAAGATCCGTCTCGGGATCTTTCTGGATCTTCTCGGGCATCCATCCATTCCCTGCCGGGCTCTTGAAAAGGGCATCTTTCTGGCCGGATCTGAAAAGACCGGGCTGGCCGAATTTATCGAGACCGTGGACCCTGAAGATCCCTTCTATCTCCATCGTATCGGCATTCACAGCATTCCTCCCAGCGGAAATTACCTTGCCTTTAAAGACAGGGGTCTCCCCTTCTTCTTCCTCACAAGCGGCAGGGCCGCCTACTATCACAGTACTGATGACAGTGCAGAAAAACTCGACTATCCCAAACTTTCAAAGATCAGTTCCCGGCTGCAGCAGTTGACAGCGGATCTCCTGACGGCTGATGCCGCCTATTTTGAACATGACCCGTCAGCCCAGGATGACAGAGCGAGTGTTCTGACCCTGAGGCGCATCGCGGAGTGCATCTCCCGCAGTGTTCCAGAAGCTGACCTGCTCAGCATCGATGAGGCTCTGAAGGATATGGAGAAGCGTCTCAGACATCATCAGGCACTGGATGATCTGGATCGCAACAAACTCGTCTATATGCTGGGAGAATTCGAGAAACTGATCCGCCACTGAGACCGTGATCACCTGCACTATTCCGGAAAAAAACACTTGATTTTTTCACATTTTTTTGAAACTTTTCGCCGCTTCAGGAATCATATATCATTGGAAAAATGGAAACAGCATAACAGCATATCATATAAAAGCATATCAAATAACAACACAGAGGAATCAGGAAAATGAGTAAAGGCACGATGCAAAGTTATCAGTATCAGACAGAGGCAAAGAAACTTCTGAATATTGTTATTCATTCACTTTATACAAACAGGGACATATTCATCAGGGAACTGATCTCGAATGCAAGTGACGCCATAGAAAAACTTCGCTACATCAGCCTCACGGATGCCGATTACATCGAAAAGGACCTGCCGCTGGAGATCAGTATAGAGCTCAGCAAGGATCTGAAGACCCTGACCATCAGCGACACCGGTGTCGGGATGAGCAGAGAGGAACTGATAGAAAATCTGGGCACCATTGCTCACAGCAGCACTGAAAGTTTCTTCAAAAACTTACAGGAAAAGGGTGAGATGGAAAAGGCCAGCCTGATCGGTCAGTTCGGTGTCGGTTTCTACAGTGCTTTCATGGTTGCCAAACGAGTCAAGGTCCTTACCCGCAGCTATATGCCGGGCAGCAGGGGCTACGAATGGATCAGCGACGGCATCAGCGACTACAGCATCGGCGAGGAGGAAAGCGTTAAGCGCGGAACACGCATCGTTGTGGAACTTAGCGATGAACACGAAAAATACCTTGAGGCCGACACAGTCAAGCACATCATCAAACAGTACAGCAACTTCGTCCCGAGCCCGATCTCAGTGGACGGGGAGACAGTCAACACTATCAAACCCATCTGGACCGTCTCTCCCACCGATGTCACACAGGAGGAATATAATGAATTTTACAAATTCCATGAAAACAGCGGCAGCGATCCGTATTTCCAGCTGCACACAAGGGCAGACGCCCCGATTCAGCTGAATGCACTGCTCTTCTTTCCTAAAGAGAATATGGAGGTCTTCGGTTTCAGCAGGACCGAACCCGGTGTCTCCCTGTACTGCAATAAGGTCCTTATCCAGAGCCAGGTTAAAGAGATCCTCCCGGAATATATGCGTTTTGTCAAAGGGATCGTGGATTCTGAAGACCTTCCCCTGAATATCAGCCGTGAAACACTTCAGGACAACATGATCATCGGTAAACTGAAAAAGTTCCTGACCAAGCGCATCATTTCCTTTCTTCAGACACAGGCGAAAGAACACAATGATGTGTACATGGAATTTTACAAGAATTTCAGTCTCTACCTGAAGGAAGGTGCCAACAGCGACTGGGAAAATAACAAGGAGCTTGCAGGACTTCTTCGTTTTGAATCCAGCAAGGAGGACGCAGGAAAGCTGATCGGCCTGGACGATTATGTAGCCCGCATGGGTGCGGATCAGAAAGAGATCTATTACCTGAACGGCGGCAGTCGCGGGGAAGTTGAGACCAGTCCCTACCTGGAGGCTTTCAAAGCCAATGAAATGGAAGTTCTCTTCCTCTATGAACCGATCGATGATTTCGTTATGACCTCTGTAAGGGAATATGCCGATAAAAAACTTGTCAGTGCAGATCAGGCGGAACTGAAGCTTGAGACCGCAAAGAAAACCGATAAGCCCGATAAAGACAGCAAAAAGGCTGTGGATGCCCTGATCAAATGGCTGAAAAAGGATATGGATTCGCGGCTTAGCGATGTCAAGCTGTCCAGGCGGCTGGTGGATTCCCCGGCCATTGTTGTCAATCCGGATGATGGGATGACAACGCAGATGCAGAAAGTCCTGGAAAGTTCGAAAAATGAGTTCTATCAGGTTGGGAAAAAAGTTCTGGAGCTCAATCCGGACCATGAGCTGGTTAAAAAGATCGCAGGACTGCATGCAGACAAGGCGACGGAGGACAGGGCGAAAATGCTGACAGCCCAGATCGTGGACAATGCCTTTGTGGCGGCAGGGCTCAAGGTTGACCAGAAAAAAATGGTGGACCGCATACATCAGATCATGAATGAACTGTCCTGATCCCGAAGGTCGCTTTGAATTTCAGCCTCCCTTTACTAAAGGATAAATATAGTCCCTTTTCTTTGTGACATGGATTATGTAATTTCCCTGCAATAGGAGGCTTATGAAAAAATTCTACATAGAAACCTACGGCTGTCAGATGAATGTCTATGACAGTGAACTGATAGCCGGTATACTGCAGCGCAATCCGCAGTATGTATCGGTGGACAGCCCTGAGGCTGCGGATGTGATCATGCTCAACACCTGTTCTGTGCGGGAGAATGCAGAGGACAGAATACATAAACGGCTGCAGGAGCTGCATTCATTTCGGAAGAAGAATCCCGCGATACAGATAGGGATCGTGGGCTGCATGGCCCAGAATCAGAAGGAAAAACTGATGGAGGAAAGCCGGACCGTGAATTTTGTTGCGGGGCCGGACAGCTACAGACGACTGCCCGGGCTTCTGCAGGAGCTCAGTGCTGACGAACATATCGCGGACACAGTTCTAAGTCGGGATGAGGTCTATGAAGGACTCTTCCCTTCTCGTAAGGACGGACTGAATGCCTGGATCAGCATCATGAGGGGCTGTGATAAATTCTGCACATTCTGCATTGTTCCCTTCACCCGGGGACGAGAACGCAGCCGCAGTCCCGAGTCCATTGTTGAGGAGGCTGAACTGATTATCAGTCAGGGATTCGCCGAGATCACGCTGCTGGGTCAGAACGTGAACAGCTATCGTTATGAAGGACAGGATTTTCCAGATCTTCTGGAAGCCCTGGCCTCTGTGGAGGGAATCAAGCGAATCCGATATACGAGCCCGCATCCTCAGGATGTGGATGACAAGCTGCTGTCGGTGCATGCAGAATTTGCGCCGAAGGTAGCTGAGCATATTCATCTCCCGCTGCAGGCCGGATCTGACCGGGTCCTTAGGGCAATGAACCGAAGCTACTCGAAGGACCATTATCTGAATCTTGTTGAGAAGATCAGAGACCGCGTTCCGGGCATGGCTATAACGACGGATATTATCAGCGGTTTTCCCGGAGAGACCCATGCAGATCATTTGCAGACTGTGGATGTAATGAATCAGGTTAGATTTGACGCAGCTTTCATGTTCAAGTATTCGCCGCGACCGGGAACGAAGGCAGCCCAGATGCCTGATGATGTTCCGGAGGAGGAAAAGGCGGCGCGACTCACTGAGATCATCGATCTCCAGCAGTCCCACAGCCTGCAGCGCAATCAGCAGTATATCGGTGAAACAGTGGAGATCCTGGTGGAAAAAACCAGCCGGAGGCATGCCGGTGAACTGATGGGCAGGAACAGTCAGAACAAGACGGTCATTTTTCCGGATGAGGGACAGGGGCTGAAGCAGCTCATCAGCCGGAAGATCACTGAGATCAGGGGTCTCAGTCTGTATGCAGGAAATTGAGGGATTGCTGCCGTCCGGACAAACTCAGGTTGTGAAGTGCCGTAAAGGCTGCCTATATTATCACAGGAGGCCGCATGTACGAATATAAATTCATTAAGATCGAGATGAAGTCCGGGATCAACAGCATTCGTCCCAAGGAAGACTACCAAAAAATTATTCACGAGCATGCCGAGAAAGGGTGGCAGCTAGTGCAGATCTTTGCACCGCCCACTGAAAGCTTCGGTGCATCCGGATATTTCGAGATTATTCTGTCCAGAATGAAATTTAAATAATCGCGGGACTCGGAAAGCAGCCCTTTCCTGCACTGATCAGGCAGGGAGCTCTGCTTGATGTCAGATCATCGGCAGGAGTCTGTCCAGTTCCTCCATCAGAAGAGGAAATTCCTCTGCGGCACTGTCCATATTACCGTCCCTGGCGGCCAGTTCGATATTTTTTGCTCTTTCGCTGAGCGCATTAAAACTGAGATTCCCTGCACTTCCCTTCAGGCCGTGGGCACTTTTTCTGACTGACTCAGAATCACCTGTCTCCAGTCCTCGCTGAATGGCCACGATCTTTTCCGGATAATCTTCCTTGAACAGTTCGATCAGTTCGATCATCAGCTCTTCATCCTCACCGATGCGTTCGAGGAGTTCTTCTCTGTTAAAAATATCCATCATCGACTGTTCCCTGTGTTTCCTGAAAATTACAGCAAAGCGCTCAGGATATCAAGCCCATGAATCGCAAAAGCTGTCCTGAGTCTATTTCCTTTTCGGTTTATAAACATGGGTTGCAGGCCCGAAAAAGAGTTCCCCTGCCTCCATAAATGTTTCGGAAAGCGTCGGATGGGCATGTATCGTGAGTTTGACATCGGAAGCCAGAGCTGCCATTTCAATGGCGAGCGTGCCTTCCGCGATCAGCTCACCTGCACCGGCCCCGACGATACCTACGCCCAGCGTACGACCGCTTTCCCGGTCAAATATGATCTTTGTCAGACCATCCGGCCGAGCCATGGTCAGTGCTCTGCCGCTGGCAGCCCAGGGAAAGCGGGTCACTTCCACGTCAAGCCCTTTAGCTTTGGCTTCATCCTCACCGATGCCGGCGACTGCGATCTCAGGATCTGTGAAGACCACAGCAGGTATCGCTGCCGGATTGAAGGATGCTTTTCTGCCGAGAATGTTATCCACAGCGGTAAAACCTTCATGACTTGCCTTGTGAGCGAGCATCATACCGCCGGCGATATCCCCGATGGCATAGATATTCTCAACCGTGGTGGCGGTTCTGTCGTCAGTGAGAATAAAACCCTTTTCACTGAGACCGACAGATGTATTCTCCAGCCCAATGGCATCAGAATTCGGTCGTCGACCGACACTGACAATGATCTTGTCAAAGAGTTCCTCCCTGAGGCTCCCGTCTTTCAGTTCAAAACTGACCCGTAGCTTATTCTTCTCATCTCTGACCTGTTTGACCTTTGTGCTGAGCAGTATCTCTTCAAACTTTTTATCGAGACTTTTTTTCAGGATCCGGACGAGATCCTTGTCCATAGCCGGAAGCAGATTGGGGAGCATTTCAGCTATAGTGACGCGGGATCCGAAAGCTGCGTAGGCGGTGCCCATTTCCAGACCGATATACCCGCCACCGATGACCAGCAGTCTCTCCGGAATACTTTCCAGAGCAAGTGCACCGGTGGAATTCAGGATATTCGGATGTTCCATGTCGATTCCGGGAATAGTGACGGGGCGGCTGCCGGTAGCGATAATGGCATTGCCGAATTCAATTGTTCTGTCGCTGCCGTCCACTGCTGTCACCTGCAGAAGCCGGTTGCTCTTAAAAAAGGCTCGGCCCTGTATATAGTTGATCTTCCTCTGCTTGACCAGCTGTCCCAGACCGCCGGTGAGCTGACTGACAACCCCGTTCTTCCAGTCCCTCAGTTTATCGATGTCCAGTTCGGCCTTCCCGAAATTCAGTCCCCATGCCGGACTTTCCTGAGTTTCATGAATTAGTTTCGCTGCATGCAGCAGTGCCTTGGAAGGAATACAACCCTTATATAGGCAGACACCGCCAGGATTGTCCTTGGGATCTACAAGTGTCACGTTCAGCCCGTGATCAGCTGCGTGAAATGCAGCTGCGTATCCACCGGGTCCGGCTCCGATGATCAGCAGATCGCTGTATGAATTTGACATAATAACTCCTCAATCAATCAAAGTAAAAGCCTGAAAGGCTGTTCGAGTGCGTTTTTCAGCCAGAGTACAAAGCGGGCACCGTCTGCTCCGTCAATGATCCTGTGGTCATAACTCAGAGACAGCGGCAGCATTAGACGCGCTTCCCAGTTTCCATCCTTCAGAACAGCCTCAGTGCTTCCCCGGCTGACTCCGAGGATAGCGACTTCCGGCGAATTGATGATGGGTGTGAAGCCAGTCCCGGTAATCCCTCCAAGATTGGACACCGTAAACGTGCCTCCTTCCAGGTCCGCCGGCAGGATCTTACGGGTTCTCGCCTTTTCTGCCAGAACCTGCAGTTCACGGGAGATTTCTGCGATACCTTTCTGGTCTGCATGGCGTATCACCGGCACAAGCAGTCCGTTGGGTGTATCGACAGCGATGCCGATATTCACAAAATCCTTGAAGATTATCTCCTGTTTTTCCATGTCAACAGAGCTGTTAAAGGCGGGGAATTCCTTCAGAGCCCTGGCGCAAACCGATGTCAGAATAGCCGTCATGGTCAATTTCCCACCCTGCTTTTCGACTTCCGGTGCCAATTGCCGGCGCAGACTTTCCAGGGATGTAATATCGGCNTTGTCGAACTGTGTCACATGCGGTATGGTTGACCAGCTGTAGGACAGATGCTGAGCCGTCACCTGACGGATCCGAGACATCTTTTCAGTCCTGATCCCTCCCCATTTGGAGAAATCAGGAAGTGCCTCACTCTGTATATAGGAATGCAGATCTCCTGAGGGACGCTCAGTATTCTTCTTTTTGGAGTAGGCCTTGACATCTTCCACGCTGATTCGGCCTCCGGGTCCGCTTCCCTTGACCTCCCCGATCTCGATGCCTATCTCCCGGGCAAATCTGCGAACGGACGGCGCCGCAGGCACCTTCGGCAGGATCTCACTCCGCTGAGGTGCTGAGGCCTCCACAGCCCCCCCCCTGTCCGATTCAGCGGTTTCCGATGCAGGAACTGCCTGCTTTACATGTTCGGCCGCCGCTAAGGGAGCTGTCTCCTCCCCGGTTTTTTTCTCTTCAGATTCCAGCTGACTCTGCGCCGGACTGTCCTCAACCTTTTCAACGCTGTCGGATCCCACACTGAAGGATTCTTCAGCAACGACTGTTTCCAGGATCATCACAGACTGACCGATCTGAACCTCGGCACCTGCCTCCACCTTCACTTCGGCGATGCGTCCGTCCTGTTCCGCCGGAATCTCGACAACCGCTTTGCCGGTCTCAAGCTCCAGCAGAATATCGTCTTTTTTAACGTCGTCTCCAGCTTTGACAGACACAGCGGTGATGGTCGCTTTTTCGATGTTTTCCCCGACAGAGGGTATCTTAATATCAATTTTCATGCTTCACTCCTCAGTCCGTCATGGGGTTAGGCTTGTTTTCATCAATTTCCAGGTCCTTTTTTGCCTTGTTCAGGAGTTTTGCATCAAAGGTCCCGCCTTTATGCAGCATGAACAGTCCAGCAAACACAACATAGTTGACATTTACTTCGAAGAAGTCCCTGAGATGGTCCCGGCCGTCACTGCGTCCGAACCCGTCCGTCCCGAGGCTGATCATCGGCCTGTCAATCCATTTTGAAAGTGATTCGGGTACGGCCTTAACATAATCAGAAACAGCGACAACAGGGCCCTCCTGACCTTTTAGACACTGCTGAATATAGGGCTGCCTTTTTGATTTTCCGCCGCTGAGAAACTGCTCCCGTTCCGTTGCAATGGCATCCCAGTAGAGAGATTTATAACTGGTAACCGAGAATACATCACAGCTGATATCGTATTCCGTTTCCAGTACATCCGCGGCTTTCAGAACCACCGGCAGCAGGGCTCCGCTGCCAAAGAGGTCCAGCTTCCCCTTCGATCTCTTCCCTCCTTTTCTGAACCTGTACATACCCCGGATGATCTTTTCATCCAGGTCTTTGATATCTGTGGGGCGCGGCAGCTGAACATAATTCTCATTACCTGCTGTCAGATAGTAGAATTCAGGATTCTGTTCAACATACATACTCTTCAGACCGTGGCGGATAATCGCAGCGATCTCATACGCATAGGCAGGGTCGTAGGCTTTCAGTGTCGGGTACGCGTAAGCATAGAGATGGCTGTTGCCGTCCTGATGCTGCAGACCTTCGCCTGCAAGGGTTGTGCGTCCGGCTGTTCCTCCGATCATAAAACCGCGTGCCCGCATATCACCTGCGGCCCAGACCAGGTCTCCGACCCTCTGAATACCGAACATTGAATAAAAAATGTAGAAGGGGATGGTTGGGATATTGTGCAGACTATAGGATGTCCCGCTGGCAATGAAGCTGCTCATCGATCCGCTTTCTGTAATGCCTTCTTCAAGGATCTGGCCGTTGAGGGCTTCCTTGTAATAGAGGAAAGAATCGCTGTCAACCGGCTCATAAAGCTGACCGACATGGGAATAGATGCCCACCTGACGGAAAAGTGCCTCCATTCCGAAGGTTCTTGCCTCATCCGGTACAATAGGCACAACCAGTTTTCCCAGGGCCTTGTCCTTCAGAAGCTGGGTCAGGATTCTGACAAATGCCATTGTTGTACTGACCGCCCGGTCACCGGTACCCTCATCGAATTCTTTCCAAACCGATTCTTCCGGCATGTCCACGGGATCGCTTTCCGTTCTGCGCTGGGGCAGATAGCCTCCGAGTTCCTTTCGTCTCGCATGAAGATAATCGTGTTCCGGACTGTCTTCGGGAAAGCGGTAGAAAGGCACTGCATCAATATCCTCATCGGAGATGGGAATTCCAAAGCGGCTTCTGAAAGAACGGAGCTGTTTTTCATTGAGTTTCTTTTGACTGTGGGTAAAGTTCTTGCCTTCACCGGCATCACCAAGGCCATAACCTTTCACCGTCCGTGCAATGACAACGGTCGGGGCACCTTCATGTTTCACCGCCGAAGCATAGGCAGCATAGATCTTTTCAGGGTCATGTCCACCAAAAGGCAGCTTCGCCAGCTGTTCATCACTCATGTGTTCCACCAGTTTGAGAAGCTCAGGATACTTCCCGAAAAAGTGCTCACGAATGTATTTTCCGCCCCGGACGGTATAATTCTGACTCTGCCCGTCAACTACCTCGCCCATACGTCGGATCAGAAGTCCGGTCCTGTCACGGGAAAGAAGTTCATCCCACTCTTTACCCCAGATCACCTTGATTACGTTCCAGCCGGCACCCCTGAAATTGGTTTCCAGCTCCTGAATGATTCTGCCGTTGCCCCGGACCGGCCCGTCCAGACGCTGGAGATTGGCATTGATAACAAATATAAGATTATCCAGTTTCTCCCGTGAAGCCAGACTGATGGCCCCCAGGGTCTCCGGTTCATCGGTCTCACCGTCACCGAGAAAGGCCCAGACCTTCTCTCCACGGGATTTCTTCAGCCCCCGGTCCTCCAGATAGCGATTGTAACGGGCCAGATAAATGGCCATGATGGGTCCCAGACCCATGGAGACCGTGGCAAACTGCCAGAATGAAGGTTTCAGCCAGGGATGTGGATAGGACGGCAAACCTTCTCCCTCGTGGGCCTCATGTCGGAAATTATTCAGTTCCTGAGTGCTCAAACGCCCTTCCAGATAGGCTCTTGCGTAAATTCCGGGGCTTGCATGGCCCTGAAAGAAAACCATGTCACCGTTGAAATTTTCTGATGGTCCTCTGAAGAAATGATTGAAACCCACTTCGTAGAGGGTCGCTGCTGAAGCATAAGAGGAGATATGACCGCCAATGCCTTCCTCAACACGGTTGGCCTTGACGACCATAGCCATTGCGTTCCAGCGTACCATGCTCTTGATGCGCCTCTCAATCTCACGGTTACCGGGATACACCGGCTGTTCATCTGCAGGAATCGTGTTGATATAGGGTGTATTGTGGCTGAAGGGCATTTTGACACCCTTCTTATGTGCATGATTCTGAAGCTCCGCCAGAATTTCACGGCCCCGGTCATCACCGTCCTTTTCGAGAATATAATCGAGACTCTCTATCCACTCCATGATCTCGATGTCTGAAAAACGCTGTTCCATTGTGGATCCTTTCAAAATATTAACAACAGGTTCTTATCTAAATCCCTGTTATTCTGTTTCTTATCTAAATCTATCACTTTTTTCCTTCCCTCCGTCAAGATCCGCT
>JGI11705J14877_10001726_pt1 | contig 12212 bp, 11 predicted proteins | sample Etolaghawater15m_FD_14877 | JGI IMG/M metagenome (IMG submission 14877) | reverse complement strand
TCACCAACCAAGCCAACTTTCTACTCGATAGCGGCCTGCTCGATCGCCTCGCCGAGCAGCCCGCCGATCCACAGCAGCAGCTACTCGATGCTAAAGCGGTACAGCGGTTACTGATGCCGGGTGAGATGGGTGAACTATTTAAGGTGATGCTGCTGCGGCGCGGCATCGAACTCCCCCCGATCGCCGGATTTCGTCAACGTGATCAGCGCGCGCGACTCTAAACGCCACGCCACGCTTCCCCTACCTATCACTGAACCTTTAGGAGAGTCTCACCGATGAGTGATCGTATCGAACAGACGCAACAGATGTTAGCACGCCACCACCGTGATGGTGCCCGCTTTGCTGAGATGATGAAAGAGAGCTTTGGCAAGCGCTTCGACGACAGCTTCTGGGTCGACTGGGAGCACTGGATCCGCCCCGCCTTTAGCGACCACCAACCGGTGATACTCGATCTAGGTGCCGGCCCAGCGCTGTTTCTACGCGCCATCGCTGAACGCTTCCCCGGTGCCCGCGCCATCGGCATTGAGTGCGCCCCCTACATGCTAGAGGCGGCTGGCGAACTCCCGGCCGGCTGTGAATTGATTGCCCAAGATCTCCATGATCCACGCCTCGATCTCGCGGCCGGTAGCGTCGATGCCGCGCTCGCCTCAGTGGTGCTACATGAGATGTCGCAACCGGTACAAGCGCTGCGCGAGCTCCACCGCTGCCTCAAACCGGGTGGACGACTACTGATCCTCGACTGGGTACGCGCCCCACTAGAGGTCTATATTCGTCAGCAGTCGGATGAGCGGGCGATCTTTGCCGGCGAGCAGACGGTTGAGCAGCTTGATGATCTCTTTACCCACTTCATTGAGCACAACCGCTTCAGCCGCGATGATCTCATCTATCTGCTCAACCGCTGCGGCTTTGCTGTCCTCCACTCCACCCTAGAGCGCGAGGGGCGCTACGCCCGTATCGTTGCCGAACGGCGCTAACCCCCGATCAAAATGGAAACGATACAGATTGTTCTACTGGCACTGCTACAGGGGCTCACGGAGTTTCTCCCCATCTCCAGCTCCGCCCACCTGATCCTACTACCGCAGTTGGTCAACTGGTCTGATCAGGGGTTAGCATTCGATGTCGCCGTCCACCTCGGTACACTGATCGCGGTGGTCGGCTACTTTCGTCACACCCTCTGGCAACTGAGTGGCGACTGGCTCAGCTCCCTACAGCAGCGCCGTACGGTTGGTGATAGCCGACTGGCGTGGGCGGTACTGCTCGGCACCATTCCGGTTGGTTTGGCGGGTCTACTGCTGAAGGATGTGGTGGAGACAACACTCCGCTCACCCCAGGTGATCGCTTGGGCAACCATCGGTTTTGGGCTACTGCTGGGCTGGGCCGACTGGCGACAGCGCCGTCCGGCGCCAACTAGCGCGCCAACTACACCACCGGCACCGACTACACCATCCGGTCACACCCCTGATCCTCTTGCGACAATGCGTTGGCGCGATGTCGCGCTGATCGGCATGGCACAGGCGATCGCACTCATCCCCGGCACCTCCCGCTCCGGCATCACCATGACCGCCGGCTTAGCGCTCGGTTTGGGGCGGCAGGGGGCTGCGCGCTTCTCCTTTCTGCTCTCGATTCCGGTGATCCTACTTGCCGGTGCGCTGAGCACCCGCGATCTACTCACCAGTGCCACCCCAGTTGCGTGGTCTGCGCTCCTGCTCGGCACCCTGATTGCCGCAATCAGCGCTTATCTCTGCATCGCCCTGTTTCTGCGGCTGCTGGATCGGATCGGCATGCTACCGTTTGTTATCTACCGCCTCGCCCTCGGCGGCCTACTGCTCTGGTGGTTTAGCTGATGCCATCGATCGACCCCCTCTATCGTCTCTGGCAGCTGATCGGGGTCAGCCTACTGATCGCGCTCATCTGGGTCTCCCTCACCCCCTCTCCCCCCGATGCCGCCTCGCCGCTGAGTTGGGATAAAGCGAACCATCTGATCGGTTATGGGCTGCTCACCGGCTGGCTCGGTCAACTCTCGCTACGCAGCCGCTACCGCTGGCAGCTAGCGCTGGCACTGCTGCTACTCGGTGGCGGATTAGAGCTACTCCAAGGCGTAGGTGGATTACGGCAGCCGGAGTGGGGCGATCTGCTCGCTAACAGCCTCGGCATCCTACTGGCGTGGTGGCTGCTACAGCGAACCCCGCTCGGTCACACGCTGATCTGGCTACAGCAGCAGCTACGCCGCCGCCGCTAACCGGTATATAATCGCCGCTCCACCCTCCGCCTCGATTCGGTCACCGCCATGCCGCTGCTCGACACCGCTCTGATCCTCACTGCCTACCTCTTCGGTTCGATCGCCACGGCTGTGGTGGTGTGTCGGCTGGCTGGTCTGCCCGACCCGCGCAGTGAAGGATCGGGTAACCCGGGCGCGACCAACGTACTTCGCATCGGTGGCCGGAAAGTGGCCGCACTCACTCTCGCTGGCGATCTCATCAAAGGGTTATTACCGATCCTAATCGCGCGGCTACTGAGTGACGATCCGACCCTCCTAGCACTGGTTGGCGCAGCCGCCTTCCTCGGCCACCTCTACCCCATCTTCTTCGGATTTCGCGGTGGCAAAGGGGTCGCTACGGCGCTAGGGGTGATGCTTGGGATGATCTGGCCAGTCGCGCTCGCCGCGCTCATCGCTTGGCTACTGATGGCCAAACTCTTCCGTATCTCCTCCCTCGCCGCCCTCACCGCAGCCACCCTGACACCCCTATTCGCTTGGCTACTAACACCCGAACCGGCCTATCTTATCTTCACTAGCACGGTAGCGCTCCTGCTCATCTGGCGTCACCGCAGCAACATCCGTAACCTACTTAAGGGGCGTGAGGGGCGGATGGGAGGGTATTAATGCCTCCCTCGGCTGAAGCCGCTTAGGATGAAAGTTTAGCCGCATGAAAAAACGGTCATCTTTGTTGACAAACACCGCTAGCGAGCGGTGCCAACTCGCTCAGTGGCCAGCGCGGACGCACCGGAAAGGCGAGTGACTGCTGCTCACCGGCGGCCAATCGGAGCGCCCCGGCAAACGCAATCATCGCGCCATTATCGGTACAGAGATCAAATGCCGGATAGAAGAGCTCGCCCCGCTCGTCGCTCGCCATCGCCGCCAGCGCCTCGCGCAGTCGCAGATTAGCGCTCACCCCACCGGCGATGACCAATCGTGATAAACCGGTCGCTTGGAGCGCCCGACGACACTTAATCGTTAAGGTTGCGACCACGGCCTCCTCAAACGCGGCGGCAATATCGGCACGGTTACTCCCCCCATCACCGAGCTGCTGTAGCGTGTTCAGCGCGAAGGTCTTTAAGCCGGAGAAGCTAAAATCGAGGCCGGGGCGATCGGTCATCGGGCGTGGAAAGCGCAGCCGCTGCCGATCCCCTTCACGCGCCAACGCCGCCAGCGCCGGTCCACCCGGATAGCTGAGTCCGAGCAGCTTGGCAGTCTTATCAAACGCCTCCCCGGCGGCATCGTCGAGCGACTCACCTAAGAGCGCATAACACCCCACCCCATCGACGCGAAAGAGCTGGGTGTGACCGCCCGAGACCAGCAGCGCCACAAACGGAAAGGTCGGTGGGCGTTCACTAAGCAGCGGTGCCAACAGATGCCCCTCTAAGTGATGCACCGCCACCGCCGGCACCCCTAAACCGTAAGCGAGGGCGCGGCCAGTTGCCGCCCCCACCAGCAGCGCACCGACCAAGCCGGGGCCGGCGGTGTAAGCGACCCCATCGATCTGATCGCGGGCGGTAGCGGTCGCCGTCAATAGCTCATCGATCAGCGGTAGCAGCCGCTGCACATGATCGCGTGAGGCCAACTCCGGCACCACCCCACCATACTGGGCGTGGAGCGCCACCTGCGTATGGAGGCGCTGGCCAAGTAGCCCCTGCTCACTATCGTAGAGGGCGACACCGGTCTCATCGCAGGAGGTCTCAATACCTAATACACGCATCGATCAGACTCGTTAATTGGGCACCACCACCAGCATCGGTTCAGAGATGGGGGTGCGCTGAGCAAAGGCGTTGAGACGTTCGATTAAAACGCCACTAAACTGCTGACCGGCCGGCATGATTAACGCGCCGGTGGTGGAGTAGATCGGCTGTTTGAGTACCATCCCGGGTTTCAGCTCCGCCAACATCACATGGCGCTCATTCATAAAGCCGCTGGCATAGATGTTCTGTAGCTCGGCCACCAGCGTCGGGTCATACTGCTTGCTATTACCGGCCATCTCCTTGAGCAGTGCTTCGGGATTCCCCCCCTGCTGCTGCTTCTCATCAAGCGCTAACAGCATCCCCACCGCATGGCCACCAAACGCGATCAGCTCCGGTTCACGCAGCGCCGTCACCGGCTTCTCCAGCAGGAAGCGGCCCTGCTGCGCGGCGATCATGCCGGAGACCACATCCAGCCGCGGTATGTGGCGCAGCAGTCGTGATGCGCGCTGCGGATGCTGATTGTAAAGCTGCATGTCGCCATCGGCGAGCGGCTTATTCTCACGTAACTGCTGCAGTATCTCGGGCGGTAGGGTGATACAGCCAAGCGTTGAGAGGGTCGCCGCCAGCTCCAACTGCCACGGTTCAGGTAACCCAATCTCCTCGGCCAAGCGGCGGCTTAAGCGGCGGATCCGACTCCCCCGTCCAACCGCATTAGGATCGAAGATTGCCATCACCTCAACCAGCAGCTCAACAATGCCGGAGACGGTCTTCTCCAGTAGCTCACGCTCAGCGTGGATGAGTTGATGCTGCCGCATCGCCGCCTCGACCGCGGCTAACAGGACATCGTTATCCCACGGCTTGAGTAGAAAGCGGAAGATCCGCCCCTCATTAACCGCACCGACGGTAGCATTCATATCGGCGTGACCGGTCAGCATCAGGCGGATCGTATCGGGTGCTCGCTCGGCCACCTGCCGCAGAAACTGCACCCCATCCATCTCCGGCATCCGCATATCGGAGACCACCACCTTAATATCGGGCTGCTCAAGCAGGTGTTGTAACCCCTCCGCGCCACTCTCGGCAGTTAAGACCGTAAAGTGGTTACGCATCTGCCGCCGGATCGAGGAGAGAATATTCTTCTCATCATCGACAAACAGCACCTTATTCATACTCTCACTCCTCCCCCGTAGCAACGGTTAACGTCAGCGCCACGGCGATGCGTGGTACGTGCATTATCCGCATCAACACCCTCTAGCGCTCACGAAATGCGTTCTCTTTTACCCCCACCAGCGGCTTAGTGAGGTACTGTAACACTGTCCGACTGCCGGTAATAATATCAACTTGCGCCTGCATCCCCGGCATCATCGGAAGCTCCCGATCGAGACTCTCAAGCACATTCCGATCGGTCTCGATCCGTACCTGATAGAAGGGTTGTCCCGGCTCCCCAAGCGTCACCACATCGGCACCGATATTGGTGACTCGCCCATCGAGCGCTCCGTAGATCGCATAGTCGTAGGCGCTGATCTTCACCTTCGCCGGATGACCGATGCCGATAAAGGCGATATCTTTCGGCTGCACGAGCGCCTCAATCAGCAACTGCTCATCGATCGGTACAATCTCTACCACCGGCTCACCAGGCGCCACCACCCCGCCGATAGTCGCCACCAGTAACCGATTGACCACGCCAGCGACCGGTGCCCGCAACTCGGTACGCGCCACCTTATCGCGCAGCGCCGGCAGCGCCTGCTCTAAACTCTGCAACTCCGCGAGCGCCTGATTCAGCTCCACTAGCGCCTCAGCACGAAACTGTCCGGTCGCGCTCTGCCGCCGCGACTCGGTCTCGACTATCGCCGCTTCGATGCGGTTTATCGCCACCTTCGCCGCCGCCGCCCGCCCCGCCGCATCGGCGATCACCCGTTCCAATCGCACCAACTCCAGTTTCGGCTCCAACCCCCGCTGCACCATCTCCGCCACCATCGTCCGCTCCTCCTGAGCGATGCGTAGCGTCTTAGCGGCAGTGTCGGCGGTGATACGACTCTCACTCAACTCCTCTTGGCGCTGTCGTAGCTGTGCATCAAGTACCGCCAGATCGGCGGTGTGGCGCATCTGCTGGCTCCGAAATGCCGCCAACTCATGACTCACTAACAGCGCCCCATCACGCTGTAGCAGCGGATCAAACTGCGGTTCACTCCCCTCAGCTAACGCGGTGAGTCGCGCCACCTTCGCCTGTAGTGCCAACTGCTGCTGGTTACGGCTATTGAGATCAGCGCCCACTTGCGCTGCACTCAAGGTCGCCAGAACCTCACCCTGGCGCACCTGCTGCCCCTGCTGCACCCGGATCGACTCAACGATCCCCCCCTCTAAGCTCTGCACCAACTGTAGTCGCGCCGATGGAATCACCTTCCCCTCGGCACGGGTCACCGTCTCCACCTCCGCCACCGCCGCCCACAGCAGCAGTGTAAAGACCACCCCAGCGATCACCAGCAGCAGCATGCGGGTTCCGCGCCGCACCTCATGGAAATCGGTGGCACCGGCGAGCGTTAGCGGTGCCTGATAGCGCTGCATCACCGTCGTCTGTTGCGGCGGTTGTGAATCACTCAACTCATCACCTCGTGTTAACCGACTGTTAATTGCTGTTAATTGCTTTTTAAGACTTTCTCGACCGGGCCACTGAAGGTGACCCGCCCCTGATCAATCACCAGCACCCGCTGCACCAGCTTTAGCAGCATCGATTTATGCGTGATCACCAGTAGCGTCTGGGTCGGTTGTAGATGCTGCTGCAGTCGCTCCACAAGTCGCTGCTCGGCTTGTAGATCCATCGCACTACTAGGCTCATCAAGCAGCAGCAGTGAGCGCTCACCCAGCAGCGCCCGCGCCACGCTCACCGCCTGCCGCTGCCCGCCCGACAACCCCTCGCCGCGCTCGCCGACCCGCATCCCATACCCCTGCGGATGTTGACCGGCAAAATCCTCCACCCCGGCCACCTTCGCTGCCGCTAACACCGCTGCATCGTCGGCATCAGCGCTACCAAAGGCGATATTCTCGCGCAGCGTGCCGTTAAGTAGCCACACATCCTGTAGCACCACCCCGAGGTGGCGACGCAGATCGGCCGGATCGATCTGCCGCACATCCACCTCATCCATCAGCACCGCACCGCTCTCGGGTTGGTAGAGCCCTAAAATCAGCTTGGCGATGGTACTCTTACCACACCCCACCCGACCAAGAATAGCGACCCGTTCGCCGGCCTCAATTCGAAAACTCACTCGATCGAGTACCGGTTGCGACGCACCCGGATAGCGGAAGGTCACCTCCCGAAACTCAATCGTGCCGCGTAGCTGATCACGAGCGAGAAACTGTACATCGCGCTCATGCTCACGCGGCTGGTTCATTAGCTGGCTGAGTGAGCGGTAGCTGGTGAGCGACTGGTTAAGGCGGGTGAGTAGCTGCGCCATCTGCGCTAGCGGTGAGATGGTGCGGCCAGCCAGAATGGTGCAGGCGATAATCGCCCCAAACCCAATCTGCCCCTGACTCACCAAGAAGAAGCCACTGGTCACCACCCCCACCTGCACCAACTGCTGCGCTAGGTTGGCCATATTGGCCGCCAACGAGTTAATCATCCGCTGCTGCAGGCCAATCTCCGACTGGTGTGCTACTGCCTGCTGCCAGCGCTGGCGCATCTGCGCGCCGGCCCCGAGCGCCTTGATACTCTCTAAACCACTGAGCGTCTCAATCAGCACCGCATGCTTCTGTTTGCCATCCTCATACCCCACTGCCGTGAGGCGGCGCAGTCGCGGCTGTACCGCCAACCCGGTTCCGATGAGTAGCGGAATGGCCAGCAGCGGCACATAGACCATCGGTCCACCAATGCTCCAGATGATGAACAGAAAGAGGATCGCAAATGGAATATCGATCAGCGTCACCAGCGTGGTCGAGGTGAGAAACTCACGCAGCGACTCAAACTCCTTGAGCATATTAGCCACCGCGCCGGTAGTCCCGCTGCGGGCAGCTAACTGCATATCTAAAATCTGCTCAAATAGGGTATCGCCAATCACCCGATCGGCGCGTGCGCCGGCAATATCGAGAAAGTAGCCGCGTAGGGTGCGGATGATAAAGTCACTGATAAACACCACCCCCGCACCAATGAGTAGCGCCATTAGGGTGTCGGTGGCGTTGTTGGGGATGACGCGGTCATAGACGATCATGCTGAAGATGGAGGTGGTGATCGCAAACAGGTTGATCAGAAATGCGGCGAGCGCCACCTGCATATAGAGCTTACGCGCTTGGCGTAGCGGGCCGAAGAACCAGTGTCCATAGCGCCCCTCGCGCTGGCGCTGATCGCTACTCTGTTGGCGTAACCGCCGCTGGAAAGCGTAGCAGGCGCTGCCGCTAGGGAGTGGCGTCGCATCGGCGAGTGGGGTGGTGCGATCCTGCGCTGGATCGTACTGCTGGCGCTGTCCGGCCGGATCGACAAAGAGCAGTTGTAGCGAACCGTCGGGTTGCTGGATCAGTGTCGGTAGGGGTAGCTCATCGCTGGTGGCGGGTGCCACTGTAGCGCGATGTTCAACGCCTAGCAGAGCAGCGGCGGCTAGTAGATCGGCGATCGACCATGGGCCGGGGAGTTTGGCGACGCGACTGCGTAGCGCTTCACTGGTTAGGGGTTGGTTGAAGTGTCGCAGGAGCGCGAGGAGCGCCTGCTCGCAGGGATCGGCAATAGAGCGGATGGTTTCAGACATGGCGGCCGATTATACCGATTCAGCGCAGAAAAAAACCCCGGACACCAAAGGGGGGAGAAGTGTGTCCGGGGCTAGCTGCCCATCTCCGGCGGGGTGCCGGTCGGGCTGACGCCACACGCCAGGGAGAGGAGGGTGTGGCGCCAAGCTGCTGCACTCGGAAAGATAGAGTGAATCGGTCAGGAAAAGTTCATGCGCGGGATCGATTTTTTTTAGTACCGCGAAGGGGCGGCCACTAGCCGCTATCGCAGCGGGTTGCTACCCTGCGTTGCAGATCATTGCGAGGGGGCAACGCTTCTCTACGCTGGGTTGAACCGCTTGCAATAGCTCCCCTCACACCAACGGCAACCCCAACGCCTGAGCGGCCTTTAATGAGGCTGGTCATGAGCAATTTTGCATAGATTTTTAGGAACAGAATATAAGATGAGCAGTGCGACTATTGTGGAGCAGGTCGATCCACGCATCCTGACCTTCGAGATTGGGGCTAATCGGTATCTTCGTCCGATCAGCGACGAGGAGCCATCTTCGGCATGGGTTGAAGATGAGTCCGTCCGCTGGATAGCAAGTCTCTATACCGGTGAAGATGATGTGGTCGCTCTCTGTCGAACCTGTGGTATAGAGTTACCGCTACAGGTTGCAGAAATCCTGTGGGATCCGTCGTCGCGGCCGACCGTGCTTGGGTTAGAAAGATTGCTGTTTATTAGTTTCTACTTTGGATTAGGAGAGAGCAAGCAGCGCGCAGTGATTATTTGCGCACCGACAACTATCATCACCTTCAGTCGATCGCCCGAAGCTATTGATAGAGTTGCTCGAGATTGTGAGCGGGAGCGAAAGCTTCGCGCGCAGGTCCCGCTTGCGATCCTAATTGAGTTGATCAGTGTGAATCAAGAGCAGTTGTCAGATCGCGTATATAGTCTACGCAAAGAGCTAGTCGCCCTATCAAGTGAAGTTGAATTGCATGATAAGCGTATCTCTCCAGAGGAGATGCTCGCCTTGAAGCGCGAGGCAACGGCTTTGGAGATCGAGTTCGAAGACTATCTCCAGTCGACTACCGATATCGCGCGGTACGAGTCCGATGCGATCGACACCTCTATGAACCGGTCGCTGATGAGACAATTTCAGCAGGACTTTTCCGCTAGTCTCAAGGCCATTAGCCGCCTGAAGAGCCGAATCACCGACCTGCACGATTCCCAAGTTCGGCTGGCCGATGAGACCACCAGCCGGCGTCTTAAGGTTTTGACAATCTTATCCGCGATCTATCTGCCAGCGACGTTAATCGCTGGCATCTACGGAATGAATTTCGAAAACATCCCTATTATTTCTATGCAATATGGCTACGCGCTCGTTATGTTGATCATTATATTCGTCGTCTTCGGACAGTTGCTCTTTTTCTACAAACGTGGCTGGTTCAAGTGATACCGAAAATGGGGTGCCCTCTCCTACCGCTCGGTCAACGGCTTAATCGCACTGCGCAAGAAGGGATCGATCATCACCGCCATCAAAGCTGATATTTATGATATCACATGGGGTAGCGATACGATTCGGTTGATTGTGACGCGCCAAGTGCGCGATGTGGCGGCAAACCGAGTCTGGCAGATATTTAGCCATGATCAGCAGAAGGTGATCACCGCGATCAACAGCTATCAACCGCACCGGCCCGATGTCGGGATGATGGTCATCAACCAGCTACGTAAGAGCTATCAACAGGAGGGTTTCGAAATGGCTTATACCGTCGAGCAGTTTATGCGCGAAGTCGCGCTCGAAAACTTGGATAAACTCTCACCTGATGAGGTGATGAAGCGCTACTCCGCTGAAGAGCGTCTGCGCGACCTCTCAGCCGAAGAGCGTCTGCGCGACCTCTCAGCCGAAGAGCAGCGAGCGATGCTAGAACAACTCAAACAGCAGCTAGGCGATTGTAGCCACTAGCGCGGCGCGCATAAGCGTAACGGCAGGAGAGGCATTGCGATAGCAAAACCAACTTAGATGACGATCGGAGCGGTAACTGTTGGCCAACTAAACTGACCCACCATTCACACATCTTTATACTCACAGGTGAGCGCCATCGACTGATGCGCCAATAAACCACCTGATTTCGTAATCATCAGTGGGCCAATTTTATTGGCCGTAGGTGGATCAGTTTTAGTGGCCATTGACAAATGGCTACCACGCATCGCTGCAGCGGACTACCACCCTACGGTGCTTAGGTTGCCACCCTGCATTCCCGAAGGTGGCAGGGGTATCGCTGCTTTTCTACGGTGGGGTGAACCGCTTGGGGGGAAACACCATCTGTCTAAATTGATTCCAACCATGGAAATTGGCTGACCATAGCGTACCGTCTCTACGCATGTGAGTCTGCCCATCATCTGACCATATATCTTTTATTTGTGTCATAGCCTTTGCTGCATGCTCTAGTATCGAGCCATGTATTGGATCGTTCTGATCATATAGGTTGCCATGCTTGTCAGTGTAGGGTCGCATAGCCAACTGGTTATATAACTCTAAATCATCCTCAATCACTGGGTCAGAGCCTTCATGATTGTTGTAAGAAAATCTGGCGCAGCGTGCCGAGCTTACTCGTGCTAGTAGATGTGGATTATATCTATTTCGTTCATCCTCGGTAATGTATGGCAAATGCCATTCACGCTCTACCGGTTCAGACCATTCTTTTTCGAATAGCATTATAATAGCCAGCTCAAGCATCTCTGGTTGTGCAGCCTCATGGATACAAAGTTTGAAGAAATTATCCCATTCAGTTCCTGTGATCACCTTAGTCTGATAAGAGAAAGGTGACAGCAATCGATTGATATGCTGCTTATTAACATGCTGCCATTTGGTCATGACATTAGATGTATTGTCATGCAGCGCAGCAATATCCTCATTTAATTCTTTCATGGATTCATCATCCAGCAAATCCGAACCCTGCATGCCAGGCTTGTTTAGAAAATAGTGCTCTGGCAGATGATATGGCGCATTCACCATCTTGGAGACTGGAACAGCCCTATCAGATGATGAATAAGAGCTCAGCATACGATGCTTCTCAATCTCTGCATCTATGAACTTAGGCGACACAGTTTGAAAGGTTGTGATACGAACGCCATTGTAGATAGAATCTTCAATAACTCTGGCTTCAATATGGCTAGTCATCTTTGTCTCCGTTTAAACAACCAAGAACAGAAGATAGCGTAACATCGAAGTCCTAGTTGTCAACTGCCATTTTGGATCAAAATTTATCTTACTCTCGGCGCTTTTTCTAACTAGACAATAGTCGTTATTTCGGTCGATGAATGCATCATTCGCCATGCACATATCATCGTTAATGGCTAACTAAACTGACCCACTACCGGCTAACAGTTTTAGTGGCTATTGACAGCCATCCCCGCGAGCGCGGGGGAAACTTGGCAGGTGTGTTACTTCACGCTGGATTGGGGGTAAGCGTCGTAGCTGACCGCTTGTCTTGCATCCGCCATCACACTAGACTCCGGCTATGTGTGATACTCCCAAGCAGACCAACAGTAAACAGCAGCGACTGCA
>JGI11705J14877_10001720_pt1 | contig 12248 bp, 8 predicted proteins | sample Etolaghawater15m_FD_14877 | JGI IMG/M metagenome (IMG submission 14877) | reverse complement strand
AGCACATCCATGGCATACAGACGCAGCAGTTTGCAAAAACCACACCCTTTGAGAAAATCTAAAATCTTTACTCGTCAAAGCTCCCACAGGACATAAGTCGACTACATTCATCGCATAAGGATTACTCAGTTTACGTCCCGGCATAGTGCTCACTTTTGCATTATCCCCGCGTCCGATGATGCCAAGTTCATGTGTGCCTGTTATCTTGTCGGTGAAGCGCGTACATCTTGCACATAAAACACATCGCTCTTGGTCAAGCATAACATTAGAACCCAAGTCCACGGCTTTGTCATGTTTCACCTTATCTTGTATGGTGACCTTAGAATTATGAAGACCATAATCCATATAAAAATCTTGCAAAGAACACTCCCCAGCTTGATCACACACAGGACAATCCACCGGATGATTTATGAGTTCCAACTCCAAAATATCTGTTCGAAGACTTTTAATATTCTCAGTGTTGGAGCGAACTTCCATCCCCTCTTTAACAAAGGTGTCACAGGCAATCTGAGGCCTTTTCTGCCCCTCAATCTCCACCATACACATACGACAATTCCCATCAGGACCAAGTGATTCATGGTAACAAAAGTATGGAACTTTAATCTTGTTCTTAATAAGCAAGTCTATTAAAAGTGAGCCTTCTTCGGCTTCATAAGTGTTCCCATCGACTATAATTGCACTCATTCTACTCATGACTTATCCTCTTTAGTTTTTGTTCTGGTCTTTGTGGAAACAATTTATTATGCATCTTCACTCTCTAGCAACTCATATATCTCATTGAGTTTATTTTGTAATATCTCTTTTGGTATTAACTTTGTTTCATATTCCACATATTTGAAGCTGTAAAAACTTCTCCATACTCTGCTACTCGTGTTTTACATTTTACTTGATTATCCAATATAACTCCTAATTATTATTACCTATAAGTCTCTGAAATAATATATCTTCTATATTTCTTCTACTATCTACTACGATTAGTATATATACTCGCGACTCTTCAACTTTAAAAACTATTCTCCATCTTTTATATATAACTTCTCTATATTTGAGTATACCTATTTGTTGAAACTCTGGTACTACTCTTTTTCGCTCTGGCATTGATTCTAGCTCTTGACATTCATGCTTTATCTCATAAAATATATCTTTAGCAATTTTTGCACTATCAATTTTTATGTATTGTATGACGAGTTCTAAATCATACTGAGCACTTGCTGTCCAAATCACATTATATTTTTTCATATTTTAAGAAAATAACTTCTCTTCTAAATTTTTAAATACTTCATCTTGTGGATGTATATCTCCATTGGATATATCATTTTCACTTTGAACAACAAGCTTGAGTAAATTAAGAGTGTTTTGCAAATTTTCATAACTTCGAATATCTTGAATAACTGCCTTCGCTTCACCGTTTTGTGTAATAACAACAACTCTTTGATTTTCATTCACACTACTGATAACATCAGCTGTTTTTGCTTTTAAATAACTAATAGGTTTTATATCTTGGCTTAAATTCATCATGTACTCCTCTTTTTTATATTGTACTAAATTTAAACTTATTTTAGTACGCTCTCAAACTCATCTCTAAACTTCTCAACAAATGAAACTATCACAGTTGAGACTGCAGGTGCGAACACGCAGATTGTTTTTCCGTTCATTGTGTCGGCGATATCGAGAAGTTTATCTATATCTTCTTTTGTTGCGCGCTTGTCTAAAATCTTCGCTACAAGTTTATCGCTCCAACCTGTTCCCTCTCTGCAAGGTGTGCATTGTCCGCATGATTCTTCGTGGTAGAATTCTAATATGTTTTTTAAAGCCTCAACCATGTCCGTGTCTTCATCCATAAGAATCATTCCGCCGGTTCCTAAAGAACTTCCAACAGAACGCAAGGCTTCATAATCAAGTGTTAGGTTTTCACACTCTTGCGCTGTTAAAACGCCACAAGAAACGCCACCGGGAATGAGTGCTTTGAGTTTTTTTCCATCTTTGATGCCACCACCGAAGTGATTGATATACTCCATCATGGAAACACCAAACTCTGCTTCATAGACTCCCGGGTTTTCTACATGACCACTCATCGCAAACAGCAAAGTTCCCGGACTTTTCTCTGTACCAAAAGCTCTATATCCATCTGCTCCGTTTTCTATGATGTACGGAACTGAAGCTATCGTCTCTACGTTATTCACCAATGTCGGGTTACCAAAATACCATTCTGGTTCTTTTTGTTTTGGTTTGAGTCTTGGGTGTCCTCGCTTACCTTCCATGGACTCTAAAAGTGCGGATTTTTCACCGCAGATATATGCACCTGCTCCACGGTGAATTGTAATATCACACTCGTTCAAAAGCCCTGCCAAGTAAGCTTCATCTATAGCTGTTTGTAAAATATCTTGAAACTGTTTATATTCACCGCGAATGTAAATGTATGCATGCGCAGCTTTAATGGCATAACAAGTTAATAAAATCCCCTCTATCAAAAGATGCGGATCTTTTGAAATGATTTGTCTGTCTTTAAAAGTTCCCGGTTCGCTCTCATCACAGTTCACCGTCAAGAACGACGGTTTATCTGAATCTTGCGGCATTAAAGCCCATTTTTCGCCAGCACCTGCTCCACCCCCGCCTTTTCCTCTTAGGTTTGCATCTTTAATGATTTGTATCATCTCTAAGGGTGAATAAACTTTTATTTTTTCTAAACTTGTATACGCTCCATGTTCTTTTGCCACAGCTAAAGTATGCGCATCGGCAATTTCAAATTTTCGAGATACTAATCTTGCATCTTTCATTAAAGCTCTTCTTTTTTAATCTCAATTTTCCAAACAGCACCATTTTCACCACCAAAAACAATACTCTCTTCGATACGGTTTATGTTTGTCACTTTCGTATTGAAAGTGCCTATAAGTTCTTCATTGACATAAAATTTTCCATTACTGGTTATGGTGTAAAGGTTGGCATTATACACTAAAGGTTCAGCTATGATAGCCCCATCAAATTGATACTCTTTGATGATTTGCAACTCTTTACTTAGGTGGTACACTTTTCCATTATGATCTGCCACTATCAACTCATTCTCTGTTGCTATGAGGTTTGAAGATGGTGTTAGTTGGATGGACTGATTTGTATCTAAATTTTTAAGTAAACCGTTAAGGTCAATTGCATAAAGTGCATTTTCTAGTTGTACAACTTTTGCTATTATCCCTTTTGTACTAAATTCAATTGTTTTAGATATAGCATCTGTATCTTTAAGTGTATCAACAAAAACAATTTTTGAATCACTCGTACCAAAAACAATATCGGAATCTATTTGCGACAATTTTCCAGGTGTGCCTATATTTGAAATCAAATCCAAGTTATTTGTAGTAATGTCATTACGACCTTTTACATACAAAGAGGTTTTTGTATCTTCACTTTGATTAAAGAGAGGTATATATACTTTGTCCTCCGTAAGAAAAGGCTTATAAGCTACACTTAAGCCATACTTTAAAAAATCAAAACCGCTTAATTCATCATCTAGTTTAGTACTATTTTCATCAATTTGAGTAAAAGTATCACTAAATGTTCCGTAGTAGATAGTGTTATTATTTTCAACTACAAATCCATCATAAATGATACCATCACCTTCTCTAAGCTTTGTTATCTCAGAATCAGTTCCAACTTTAAGAACTCTTGAATCAGAAGCTCCAAAAACATATCCATCTTGGTACTTATATACTGCTGTATAAATTATCGCATCAGTATTGGCAATAAGTTTTGGTCTAATATCGTAATTTTCACCGATATACGTAAATTCTTTATTTTTTTCACCTACCGTATAGACGATTTTAAAGTTTTCATCATACCCTGCGTCTAAACCATCCACTGCACTTAAGCTTGTCTCTAAAAACATTGTTTGTTTTTGTGTGGTGTTTAGATCAAGCACTAATGGCTTGTAGCCTTTTTTATATGCCACTAATCTTTGAGGTGTTGATGGGGCATTGTATGTAAATTCTCCGCTATTAGATGTGGAAACTGCCAACTTGTTATTTGAAACGACAAGCACATCTCTTAAAGCTTGTTTTTGTTCATTTTGAATAACATTATTATAGGTGTAAAGATTTGCATCATCTACATCCACAACAGCAAAAGAGGTGAATTTATTGTACCAATTCTTTGATATTAGAGAACCGTTTTTATACAAAGCAGGTCCTAGCAACTCCCATGTTCCATCGTTTAACACATACACATAAGGATTTACTGGGATTTCACTTATATTTTTAAAAATTGGCTTTAGATTCATTTGACCATTTATGCTTAGTGGGTTTATTATCTCTTTTTGACTATTTTTCACCTCAGTTGAGACACCACTTATAAACGTGCCATAACTTAAAAGTTGCGCATCGCTTGAGATCTTTTCAAAAGATAATGTCACAGACTGTTTTAAACTCACATTTGAGAGTATCATAAGTACATCTTCAGACATCAAAAGCGGTTTTACCGGCTTTGCTTCTATAGCAATAAACTTAATATCTTCAAAATTTAAAAAATAATCAGGAAGTATAAAATACGGTACTTTCATAAATTCAGTAGAGTCTTTTTCAAAACGGACTTGATTTGTAGCATCTTCCAAGAAAACAGCATAGTTCTCATCTTCACCGCTTACATACTCACTCACTAGTTCATTCTGCTCAAATCCAGCACTAAAAGGTATGTAGCCATTGTTTTGAAAATGAAAATCTCCAACTACATCATGGTGAACAAAGCCACCAAAAGAGCTATTGATATCCTCATAATCCACAGACTGAGGAATGAGTTTCTCATTTAAAAAAAGGAACTTCTTTTTTCTGTCTTCTTTGTAAACAAAATCAGATGAAGAAGCTATCCAAACTCCCTCTTCCTTAGATATAGTAGAAAAACTTTTATATGCGCTGTGTGAGAGAGTATCCCCCAAGAACCATTGATTATCACTGTATTTCCAAAAAAGAGCATCTGGGTCTATCTCTTTTAAAGAGGTTTCCTCTTCTATCGTCCCAATAAGATTCCAGCCATTTGTGATGTTAATATCGTTTTGTTGTGATACTGCAACATTTTGACTAAAAGGTTCCAGTGCATGAACCCAAAAGCCTTGAGAGGATTTTATAGATCCAATCTCCTCAAAATTTTCATTTTTGAGCAATGCAGAGTAGTTCTCATCAGACGAATATGCCAACCATTTTTTATCATAACTCCACACACTTCTTACTTCTTTTTTATCAAACAACGCTGCATTCACATCACTCGCCAAAGAAACCAAGTTCCAACCTTGCTTCACTTCTAAAGCATTTAAAGTACATGAACCTACCAATACACTACACAAAAAACTCATTTTTATTTTATTCATTCATTTCCCCATAACTTAAGAATATCATAAAGTAGATAAGAATCAAATATAACAGCCGTCCAAAGAGCTCAAATCAAGATCATTTAAAAATTCACTCCACAGCATAGGCACTCCATCCACAGTGCCATATACCATAGTGCTTTGATCTTTGGGTTTATAGAGACTCTGTTGTTTGAGAGTTTTTTATTATAGAACTCTATTTTAAAAATAAGTATTAGTTATTCTCATCTAACCAATACTTCATAAATGGATCAACTAAATAATACCTATCATCAACTCTATCGCATATATCTTTTTTCTGTAGTGATTCTAAAGTGCTTTTTAATGTTGAAGCACTCAAAGATATTTCACTGAGATTATTATTTGCATAAAGATTTGTCCCCTCAAAATTTACAATATACTTGAGTGTGATTTTTTGATTTGGAGTGAGTGAACTATAAATGTAAGCATAAAGATCATATTCCCTCTCAAGCATAAGTTTTAAAGCTTTTTTTATCATGTCATCTTCTACTTTTATGTCACACTCTTGCCAAACATGATATAAAAGTTGTTGCATATAGTAAGGGAATCCTTGCGTAATATCAAAAATATTTTTAATCTGCTCATCCTCAATCGTTTTACTTGTCTGATTAAATCTTTCTTTAGCAAAAAGTCTCCAATCTTCAAGACTTATCTCTTTGATGACAAGATGCTTCACCAATTTATAAAAAGCTCTATTTTTATCATTAAACATAGCAGATAGTATAGATTTTTTACTTCCACTAAAAATATACGAAACATCTCTAGAATGTGCCTGAATAAGTGTTCTGAGCTTTTTTTCTATACTGAACTGCTCTACTTCTTGAAACTCATCAAATATCACTACAACTTTTTTGTTTAATTTTTGAGCATATTGGTAGGGAAGGTTTATAATATCTTCAAAACTATTATCAAGCTCTTTTTTTGTAAAAGCCACACCATAATTTATATCACCGGAATTGGATATTTTCATTGTGACATTTGGTCTTATTTGCAACATATCTTTTAAAAGTTGCATCACTTTATCACTTGAAGTTTCAAAACTTGAAACAATAGAGTGAAAATACTTCTCTAAAAATTCATCAATACTAGAAATACTCAACCAATCAAAAAATATCACTCTTGTATCAACATCATTTTTCAGCTCCTCTTGAAGTTTTTTTAATAGTGACGTTTTTCCAAACCTTCTTGGGGCATAAAGCAATACATTGAGACCATTGTCAACATCGATTTTAAGTTCATTTAATTCGCTCACACGATTGCAAAACTCTTTGTTATGAACTTCATTACCAAAATAAAATGGATTTTTCACGCTTAATTCCTTTTATAGTTTAAACTATTATACCTTTTGCTATAATTGATGTCAATTCTATACCTTAGTACAGCAGGCGTTGCTTTTTTAATGAGTACAAAAGTAGTGTTGCTATCACTATAAATCCAAAATATATTATTTAAAACTTTCACACCTATATAAAGTTGGTCTTGTTATTCTCAACCTTTAGTTCTAAGTAACACTGTTATATTTGTTTGCAATAATTCCAACTTATGAAATTTCAACTTTTCGTCCATCATTTTATCTAGCAAACTTATAAACAATTTCTCACTGCTTAACACTTTTCGTATAATGCTCTTATAATTTTGTATTTTGAGTTCTTTTGCCACTTTTTCAAAATCACTGTAACTTACTTCATCCGACATTTTATTATTTATATTTAGGATCATAACTCGTTGCCCATTTGCATTGTTATACATCAAATCATACGCCGCAGAGAGTCTCCAATCTCCATTTTTATGCATCAAAAAAGAATAGTTTTTCAAGTGATCATCATTATTGTTGTACATATAATTAAAAATCATTCTTCTGTACATCTCTTCTATATCTTCTTGAGGTACACATAAATATAGCTTTGCAATTTTCATAATGTCAACATAATCCACTCTTTTTGATTTTTCCACATGTAATAGTCCAGCAAGCGTGTGCGCATGCAATCTATTGTTATTTGTATCTATATCAAATCTCTCAATTGCAAAGTGTTTATAGCCAGATTCATCTTCAAACAGATATGTTTTTGGAATTTTAATCCCAGATTCTTTTGCTATTTTCGAATATATAAACTCTGTAATGGCATCAGCTCCATATCCAGGATTCTCACTCTCATCAATTTTTACAATCAAGGCTTTGTACTTCTTTTTTTCTTTTCCGATATAAAACGTGTTATCTTTTTTATTGTAATTGAGTATCATTTTTTGTTTTGCTCCGCCAGCAGGAGAAAATGATTTGTACATATCAATTGCTTGTCTAATCGATAAAAAAGAGTTCTGTTGCAATATACTTTTTTTTAGAGTTTTAGCATCTTTCAACTCTATTGGGATATTTTTGCTTTTAATGGTTTCTATAGAGGGCTTGTAACTAAGAGCTCCTAGACTCACATCACCAATAAACAACAATTTATCAATAATATTAGGCTTAAATCTTTTGTAATTTCTCTCAAAGTAACCCTCAATCACCTTCATACCAAAACTATCAGGAAGAGAATCTGCAAAAACTCCAGCAATTGAGTGTTGATAATCTAGACCATCAAAAGAATATTGCGCCTTATTCAATTCTAAATATAAAGGTGAAATATGCATCTGGAAATCTTTGTCGTATTTAAAATACACCGTGTTGTTAACAAGTAGCATTTCTCCAACAAGTATATCCCAGATATAAATGAGACATCTCTCATTATTTTGCACTTTTCACCCTTTTTTTTGACTTCATTTTTTGCTCTTTAGTATATTCAAACGCATCCACTTCTATTCTTTCTTTGGCAAAGTCAAACATATCATTAAAGACATCTAACTTTTTCAATGCTCTTAGTATAGATATCAAATTATCTAAAGTGATTTTTGAGTGTTGTTCTAGATTTCTTATAACATGGATTTTAAGATCTGCCCTTGTTGCAAGTTCACTTTGCTTAAGATTCTGAGCGATTCTTTCTTCTTTAATCCTCAAAGCAAGTAACATAGCAATATCTTCATTTCTTGAAAAAAAGTCTATTTTAGTAGTCATATTACAACCTAATTATTATTATATATATATTTAGATAACAATTATATCTATAAATACACTCATTAGTGTATTTATTAATCAAATAAAGTGCCTATTCTATACATTCGACCCAAAAGCCATCATTTGTATCGATGCTTGTAAAACTCTCTAACCCTAAAGAGTTACTCACTTTTGTATTGAGTAGCCAGATCTCATTTTTATATTTCCAGATGCTTTTTGGCTCTGCTCCACTACAGCTTATTGCACTTGTTTGCAGCTCTTTATCTGTTCCGCTTAAGTTCCATTTGTTGGTGAAATTTTGTAGATATTCACCGGAGGAATTGTTACTTTTTTCATAGCTAATAGTTGTAGCTGATTCTGAAAATATCCAAATACCATCGCTATGTAAGATCGATGCAATCTCTGCAAAATCACTCTCTTTGATGATGTTTTTCAAATACTCTATACTTGTATATATTTGCCATGCATTGTCTGTGTATTTCCATACACTCATTATTGGGTATGTTAGTGTATTTACATCTACATTTGCACTTAGAAGGTTCCAGCCTTTTTCTAGTGAAATATGAGTTGTGCTTGTTACACTTTCGTTATTTTCATTATTTTCATTCTCAAGCACACTCTCTGCATTTGCGCTCAGTGAGAGTTTTTTAGAGTAAACAAATCCATCGACATCTTCGACATAAACAGTTATTTCATAAAGTCCGCTGTAGCTTTGGTCTGTTTGTATTTGGTAGTTTCCCTCATACTCTAAGCTATTGTAGTTATATGTAAATTGCTCCGTGGTGTAAGGAGTTAAATCTGCAATGACATACTCCTCATCTATACTAGGTGGTGTAAAATCTGGAGTGATAACAGTTGCCCACACTTTATTAATGCCGCTTCCTGCTGTGATTTTTGCCCTTAAATCTATACTCTTAGATGTCACATTCAACTCTGTTTGTTCTGTGTTAGAACCATTGACAAAAACCTCATCTATGCTTGTGAGACTCATAGAGGCTGCTGCATAGTTTCCACCGACGACCATATTTTTCAGAGCATCGCTTGAGGCACTAAAGATTGGGGATTGTTTTGTGTAAATACCGCCTATATTTTTCAAAGCCGCACTTGAGTCATTGAATGCTTTGTAGAGGCTATTTCCTGCTAGGAGTTTGTCTAAAAAGAGTTTTGTAAAGGAGATGTTTCCAAACGTGTCCACATAGCTTAACTCATTTGGCTCGCTAGAACCTATGAAAGCAACTTTATCAGCCACGCCACTGTTTGCAAAATCATCAGCAAAACTTCCAGATTTACAAGCCTCCATGATGATGACAACCTCTCTACCTGTGGCAAGTACAAACTGTTCCACTTCGTTTTTAAATGCGCTAGAGTAAATCACTTCACCAGATGCAACTTTAAAGGAGTTATTTGCTCCATGGTCCACCATGTAGATATAAAGAGTTCCTTTTTTTGTAGAGTTTTTTGCCCATGTGTTGATAGCACTATAAAAATTTTGCACGCTTAACTCTGTGCTATCTACGACGCTATCATCTCTTCCATCGCTATCTATGTCCACATTATCGTTATAGTTTATCCAGTAGATGTCGCTATCGCTTAGTCCTCTGTAGCTAAAGCGGTTATAGGCTGTGGCTGAGAGTTTTTGACTTGCAAGGTAAAGGCTATCGTTTGTATTGTCACTATCGCCTGTGAGGATTATAAGCTCACCTGAGTCTTTAACATCTTCTATAATGTCCAAGTTCGTATCCAAAACTCCCACTTCATTATCTTTTATCCACTGCGTGTGCAACTCTTTATACATCTGCTCACTTTGTGAGAGTGTTGGAGCTATATTGTTTATAGTGAGGTTGTAGTCTAGTTCACCATCTCCAAATGCCTTGAGTTTTAAGTAGTAGCTTTTGCCCACTTGCAAATCATAGCCGCTAAAATCTATTTGTGTGCTAGCAGAGTCTACGCTAGTATATTTGTAGCCATACTCTTCACCGCTAGTGTTTAGCAAATATGCCTCCACTCCAAAAACAGTGCCATTTTTAGAGCTGTCTATTTTTCCATTGAACGATGTAGTATTTGGAGTAAACAAGTAGGTGTCTGTATCTTCTGCTTTTAAACTCGCTTTTGTTATATAGTTATAAATGTTTGCACTATAAAAGCCCTCATTTGACTCTATCTCTTGGTTGAGAGCTGCTCTCTTTAAATTTACAAATATCTTTTTGTTTGCTTCACCTTTAAGTGTGAGTTCATAAACACCCGCTTTGAGTGCTACACTTTGAGCATCAGACAGAGTGACATCCTCGCCTTTGGAACTAAGAGTTGCCAATGCCCCACTCTCCCCAAATATACTCACATCATAAGCAACAGAAGATGGCACAACAACTGTTTCTTTTAGCTCCCCAAGTGCATCTAATGTGTATGTGTGTGAGAGTGCCACACTTGCATCATCATATTGACTCGCATATTCTAAGAGTCTCAATGTATAGTTTAGACTCAGCAGATTACTATCTGTTGCAAACTTGACATAATAGCTTGCGTTGTCTTCAAAGCTTAAATCAAACTNCAAACTATCTAGCACACTAAAGCTTTTTGTCCCAATGGCACTCTTTTGTCCATCTAACTCTTTGTAAAGTGTGTAACTCACATTGGAGTCAGCCAATGTTACTGGGGTTTGTGTAGGCTCATAGTAAAACTGATATTTTTTTCCACTAGAGACACCGCCGAGCTTGAGCCATCTGTTTTTCTCTACTTGAGCATTGAGTTTACTTAACTCATCACTATACATATTTCCCACTACAACTGCATCTGGATTATTTGAGTAGCTTAGAGGCGAAATAGCTGTTAGAGTTGTTGGTACTTTTAAGAGATTAAACTCTTTGAGCACCTCTTCCCCGGCATAACTAAAAAGAGCTGTAATTTTTTGGCTTTTATCTATGAGTATATCATTATCACTCCAGTTAATATCTCCTGTACTAGAGTAGGTTTTAAGCTCATAAGCACTAACATTGAGCTCTTCAGTTGTTGTTTTGTTTTTTAACAGTGTTTCTATTTCTAGTTTGGCATTATCGCTACTCAAAGAGTCTTTTACTATAAAATCATAAATTTTGGTATCTAAACTAAAGAAAGCTTTGGGCGTTTTGTTAGAATCTATAATAATGGTTTTAGGATTTGTAGTATCCCCATCGCTCCATGAAGCGAAGTTACATCCAAAATTTGGTAAGGCTGTAAGGGTAAGAGAGCTATTTTTATAAAAGATAGTATCACTTTTATCTTTAGCAACACTGCCACCGCTACTACTTTCTATTTTAAGAATCAAAGGTTCAAAGTATTGTCCTCCTCTCACGCAACGAAGGTAATATAATATAGTTTTAATTTGTTCACTTTTAATTCCTGTGATAAAATTTATACTCCAATAATCCCATGTATAAGGTATCAAAGTTGATGACCAGTAATAGTTAGAAGTAATATGGATAAACTCATTCACTATACTAGGCTTGTAGTTTGTATCCACAATGGATTCTAATTCACCTATGGTTGGCAAGTACCAGTCATCAAAACCTGCAAGTGAAAGCTTCTCGCAGTAGTTTGTTTCAGGAGAACCTTTTTCAGCAGAGTAATCATCTTGCCACATAAGCCCTGTTTGTGTATCGACTACTACTTCTTGTGCATCAAACCTCACAAATTCAGCCATTACCGCGCTGCTACATAAAGCAATGCTTAGGACATAAAACCATACTTTTCTCATCTTACACTCTCCCACTCAAATTTACTAATATTTTTCTCATTTGTGTCAAACTCAATGCCCACAAGATAGATATCTTTTTGTTCACTCATATACTTTTGCGC
>JGI11705J14877_10001718_pt1 | contig 12271 bp, 35 predicted proteins | sample Etolaghawater15m_FD_14877 | JGI IMG/M metagenome (IMG submission 14877) | reverse complement strand
GCGCCAACACTATTTCTGTAGTAAACAATAACTTCTCTACTCTGAAGAATGTAACGACGCAGTTCTTGCAAGTTTGTTGCGAGAATCTGATAGTCACCAGGAGTGAGAGCAAAGAATACTCCAGCATTTTCTTTTTCAATGCGCTCTTTAAATTCTTCAAAGTTTGCAGGGCTCACGACGTAGAACTGAGGATTTTGAAGATTTACTGGACGCGGAAGAGGTGGATGAAACACTTTCGGCTCCACCATCTTTGTAATAATAATTGGTTCGGGCGGCTCTTCCTTTCCCCACTTAACTGTCGGAATTAGGCTGCACCCCGGTAGAGCTACTAGCAGGCTCAAGAGTATTAGATGTTTCATTTGTAATAGTCTCAAATACTTCACGAGTACCTTTGTTGACTCGTGTTTCGATAAGTCCGGGCTTCGCTGCCGCCAGTTTGTTGAGATCGTGGCGAGCAAAGATAGAAAGATAACGCTGGATCTCTTGCTCTTTTTCTTGTTGAGCCTGAGTCATTCCAGCAATTCTTTCATTCTGAGCTTCCGCGTGTTCTTGCAAGTCTTCCATTGTATCTCTTAGCCCCGCCATTTCAGCCTGCATAGAGGCATTTTTTCTTTGCAAAGCAGAGATCTGATCCTGGCTCCAGGTAAAATATCCGTAACCAGCACCAGCAAGAAGAAAGAGAATAAGAATCTGGTACATCAGACGTTTTCCATTCTCGAGATCAGGCGGCTAGCTCGTGCCCCGACTTGGCGTGCCCACTTGCTGTCTGCCATCTGTCGAGAGGCTTCTGCCCAGTCTTTGTCATAAATAGCAGCAATCATATTCTTGAAGCCAAGAAATCTAGGGCGCCCCAAATTGAATAGCATATTTACTAGCACTTCTTGAACCGTGTCGGGATAAGAATCCCACTCTTCAAAAATTACTTTGCAGTCTGCAAGCGCAATGGCAACATCTTTCTGAAATAGTTCCGTGCATTGTTCTTCTGTAATTTTATCCCCGACCTTGAGACAGGAGATCTCTGCTGGGTCACTATCTACGATGAGGTGCCCAATACCTACGGTTGGGTAGCCAAGATGGTCGAGATAAACGTCTAGTTTCTTGCCTTCATCAATTTCAAGTTGTTTTTGTAGTCTTTCTAAATTCATGCTTCCTCCTAGGAAAAGCGAGGGGCTTATAGCCCCCCAGACGTAAAATGGAAAATGCCTGTAGCAAAATAGCGACTAAGATAGTTTGCAACTCTAGTAGGAGGCCAACCTAGCTCGTCTTGAATGAGCTCTTGCAGTTTTTCGTAATCGCCTCCGGCTTTTTCATGGATTTCATCTAATAAAATTTCAAATAACATTATCTTCTCTTTAGCTTGCCCCCTCGAATATAAAAAAAGCCCCAGCGGCTGCTAGGGCTTGGAAAGCGCAGCCATACTGACTGCATATATTATATCTCTATTGAAATAGAATGTCAAGTGTTATTTTTAACGACCCTGACCACGATAGGCTTTATAGTTATTTTTCTTCCGCTTGTTCATAGAAGAAAACTTTGTGAAACGCTCCTTGCCTCCGATAGAGGTCTTTTTCTTAAAAGACTCACTACGACCCAGAGTATTCTTTACCGCTTTTAAAACTTTCCCCTTCTTAGCCATTGATAAAACTCTCCATCATCGGTAGGATTGAAACTAAAATGTGTCCGCACTTCTGTGCGATTTCTTGGTGTTCCTTTTGCGTTCCGTGAGCACTTCGCAAGTCAACATAGTGAAGCCAACTACGAAGTGTTCCATTCATATAAATTCGACTTTCTACTAAACCTTCTGGAAGTACAGCCCGGGCTTGCTCCTTTGCGATACCATTAGTGGTTGCCCATTCATATGCTTCTTGAGCTGCCTCTCGCACTGCCATCTGGTGTCTTGCCCACGACTTACGAACATCGGAAGGGCATTCGTCAATGCTGTTTTGACGATTCTTTGGGTCTTGCATTCGCGGCTGTCGCATTACATACGAGAGAGATTGATGAGGATCTGCATATCGCTGACTAAACTCCTGAAAAGAGAAGGAGCGATGACGCAGAATCTGTCGAGCAATATCTCGAGTTGTAGTGATCTCCATACAGGCGGAAGCCATCTCGAAAGGGGACCAGTGTGCGTGTTTAATAAGATACTTTAGCAATCGCTCGGAAGTATCTACATTATTTTGATTTGCGGGATTGCTCACTCGTGCGGCGTGTGCAATCAAATCTTGCACGGTCTTCAGCTCCGGGTTTTTCTCCGTAAACTCTTTCGCAGGTTGCGAGTAACTGATTAGTCTTACCATTCTAGCACTTCCGTTGATGTGTGAACATAGAATTTTGCAGAGATTGTCTCAAATAGATATAGCCAGTATTTTCGCCAGACTATGTGTATTCCAGACTTTATCATTTGCTCACAATTCTTTTCTATGTAGTTGTCTGTATAGGAATTTAACATATTTCGCCAGAACGAATCAATGCCCCAAAGATGGTACTCCGTAGCAAAGTCTCTAGCATAAATAACCGCTTGTTGCCCCGCATTGATACCCCAACTGGGATGAAACTCTCGAAACTGTACATGAGGTACAACGGCTTCGACGTTTCCTCGAGGGCGTCTTATCTTTGTAGTTACACGACTACTTAGAATCAGTGGAGCATAAAAGCGTTCTTCTTTTACTCCTTGACGAAACACGGGATAATCTGTAACAGAAATAAGATTGACTGCGTGTTCCTTGCGAGGAAAGTTACAGCCGATTCGTATTCCCGGTGAGTAGTCAAAGTGTCCTACTGAAGGCCCGTTTCCTAAAATGTGAACTTTCACAAAACTAATGCAGTAAGCACTGTAAGTTCGATTAACCGAGGAAGCGTGTATATTTGAAAGTAACTCATTCTTCTAACTCAATCTCTAGTTTAAAAAGAAGGCAACAAAGAGCGTGTGCTAAGTGAGAAATACCGCTCTCGGGGTCTAGCTTCTCTCCGTCCATATGAGCAAAGATATGCCTGAGCGCACCCGAAGTGTAGCGATTCTGAAGATTCTCTAGCTTTCTCCAGTTTTCTTCATCGTACTTCTGCGCGCCAAAGGTAAGTACCTTTGCTACTTCCAGCGTTGCTTTTGGCGGAAGAAGATGCATACGAGGCTTTTCCTCGTCATACTTCACTCCCGTCGTCAACGGTGTACCGAGAGAGTTCACCATCTTGATGTCCGAGGCGGGCGTAGGCGCAACATACGGCCCTTCGGTCAAGCCGCTTGTGTCCGTAAGTGAGGGCTTTGTACTCTCTTTGTACTTCTTCAATGGTTAATAATCCTCTTGAGATAATAAAATCTTCTAGCTCTAAAGGGTCCATATGGCTTCTCTCAGTTATGCGTATATTATACGGACACTTAGACAAAAAGTCAACAATTATTTTTCTGGTAGTGCTTGGTATTCCTTATCTTTCAGCCGAATCTCGTTTCTTCGATGCTGTAGATATACTACTTTGCATAGGAATGGTGCGTTTGTTACGCAACAGTTTGCTTTTTCGGCGAAGAGGTTCTCGAGAGCTTCATCAATCGCGTCTATCGTATCTTCGCAGATCATGATAGCGTTTTCTGAATATGAGGATTGTCTTCTGTGAGAATGCCGTCTTCCCAGTTAATACAAGCGTCTTGAGCATACTCGTAGTTATGGTCGAACATACGAAGATACCCGAAAGTTTTTCCGTCTTTTTCTAGACGAACACAAAGCTCCTCGTCGCAGTAAAAGATATTTGCCCGTTTCATTACCACTCTCCGTAGTATTTCATTACGAGATTGATTGCGCTAAGAAGTTCAGTAGCGTCTTTATCCTCGTGTTTTGCAGCATAGATTAGCTTTTGTTTTTCTTCCCGCAGAATATCGAGAAGCAACTTATGGGCCTGACCAATACTCAGATCTACCTTAATCATCGGGATACCGTGCGTTTACGAAAGCGTTTTGAGAGACATGTTCATCTTCGAGCTTTAGTAGAGTTTCTTCCGGGTTCTGAATACCAAGAGCTGCTATAAAGGTATTGAAGTATTCCTGAATTTCCCAATAGCTTTTGTCTTTGATATTTAGTTCCATCTCAAGACTATCAAGAGTCTCTTCGTTATCATAGTCTGTGGTATATCGAAAATTAATTTTCATTTTTATTGCACTCCCAGTAAATATCTCGAATGTCTACAAATTTTTCGCACTGCCACTGCCCCGCCGAGACATCAATGCGACCCTGTTGTCTGCCTTCGCTGTACACAATTCCCATCAGTATGCACATCACGAAGACACTTATTAGAATTGGTAGTACCACACTTTCGTCGATCCAATTCATGAATTGATGCATTTCGTTCCTCCTGCCACTTCTTTACATACCACCAAGTATTCAAATCTTGCTCCCTGCTGAGGCGTGTCTTCATCTGCAAAATAATAACGAAGAAGCCCACTAAACAAAAGAACTGCTAAAACCCCGTTGAGAAGTAGAATTGCTCTGTCTTTCCATAAAAAACCCACTACAAACCAGCCTAAGACTCCAACCCAGCTAAGAAGCATATCGGCCCAAATAAGCTCAGGAATCCCCGAGGATCGAATAGTAACGGCTGCAAGTGTAAAAATACTTGAGGCCCATTTAATGTACCAAGAAAGATCTCCTTTCGGAGTTGCACTCTTCTGAATGCGGGCAGACCGACGAACCTCTTCTACTGAAAAGTTTTCGCCCGTCTTTTCGTTTTTAATTTTTTCCACTACCAGGTTTCCCGAATCCATTCTTCGTAGGGCAAAAACTTACACTGGTGAAAGGACCAAAACTTACAATGTTTCATCTTTTTTCCTCACTAGAATTTCGACTTCGTACTCTCCCGTTCGCCGAAGCATATCAATAAGTCGCTCCAAAGGAAAGTTATGTTTACCTTTACGAAAATGAGACCAGTCCGTTGGCTCACACTTGATTTGTTCTTGCGTTTTCTTGAAAGGAGTACCTTCTTTCTTTTTGTCGAAGGCCCAGTCAATAAGAAGCTCTTTGAGCATATCTTGCTCTGGAATTTTTACTTTAGCCATCCGTTGTCTCAAGCATTAATTGTTCAAACCGCTTCGCAATGGTTGTCCAGGGACGGCCCAGCCAGCGCGCATAGCTCTGAAGAAAAGATAAAATTTGTTGGTCTGTCATTCTTCTACCTCTGCATACCAGTACCTGCAGGGCACATGACTAAATTGTTTTGCCCACTTGATTACTTCGGTGTTCGGGTATCCGTTAAAGATTAACCACATATCTACGTCTTCTACCTCCTCTGGAATCTCCTTGGGGAAACCCAAAGCGATGGCCGTCCGGGGGATTAATCATCTTTATTAGTTTCATTTTTCTCCTGCCTCTTCTTTACATGCCCCCACATACTTTCCTCAATTCGCTCTAGCTTTTCTTCGATGCGTCCAAGCAGAACGCCTAGCTCAAACATTTTACTCATAATTAATCCCACAAATTCTGGTAGTATTTGCCAAACAAACGAAAGCCGTTTTGAATTCGAGTGCCTTCTGTCATTAGTCCTTTTTCATCAACCTTGAAAGTATGATTGGGGCCATATTTCATTTCAGAACAGTCGCTGCCTGGGATTTCCTCAAAATAGACGTCCCACTCTCCAGAAGAATACTTTGACTCCCAATCTTCGTTATCGCCTACAATACTTTCAAAGGCAAAGATCATTTCGTCCATCACCCAGTCCCAGCGAGCGTGCAGATATTTGTCTTTCAACTTCTCTGCTTCTTCACTCAGAAACATATCGTACTGCCTTCCTTCGTACCGTGGAACTCCGTGAAGCTGAAGCTCCTCGGGCACATCTTCAAGATCAACATACGGACTGCCATGCTTTTCCTTACGAAGCTGCTTTAGCATCGGCAGTGCGATAAGACCTAGAGAAGTGTACATACTCCAAGTATCCCAGGGATCGATCTTAACGTAGTCAGCTTCTCGACCATCGCCTTCATATTCTCCAAGAATAACAATCATTCTTCTTCGCCCTCCTCGCAGTACCAAGGTCCGCTATCGGGTTCGGAATACAACCACTCGTCTTCAGATCTATTGCTGCAGTGATACGGCATAGTGTAGCCGTCTCCAGACATATCTTCACCACAGGTTTTACAAATCATTCTGCCCACCGTATTTTTCTCTTTAAAAACTTCTTTTCAAATGTCTCAATTAGTTTTTAGATGCAGTATGTTCTTTCTAGCTCTGCTAACTTTTGTCTTTCCTTAGCTACATAGGTAGAGTACTCTTTACTTAGTCCAATCTTCCAATCTTCCAAGGTCTGGGTACTGTCTACTATTAAAGATTTTGTTCTTTGGATAACGCCTCTCCCTTGGCATCTAATATTTAGACAGTCCCAGCTTATGTGTTCAATAGGAATTAGATCTGTTTTTTCTTTTATAGATACTTTTCCGTTTTCCAGAATATAATCTACAAAAATAAAATATAAAGAGTTTCCTTTACTAAGCCATTTCCAGGCTTTGTCGGCAGACATAATATTAGGGCTATAGTTGTTTTTATGGATATTATTTGATTTAACATTTACTGCTTCCGTATCAGAAAGCATGAAATCCCCGATAGCTTTTCTTGTAGTTGTGCTACTACCGTATTCTTTTGCTATGATTTCTTCTATTTTTTCATAAGCATCCATAGCTATATCTCCAGCGGCTCAAAACTTTCGTCAATGTACTTCATATGGTATTGTGAGGGATAGTGCCTCAACAAGCGACTTGCTTCTTCGCGCACTGCTTTGGGCACACGAGGATATTTCTTGGGATCACGCAGATCCAGCAAAAATCGTTCCACTCGTAATACTGCTTGTGTTCTCTCAATTGGTAATGTCATCTGCCCACCTAATCTTTTTGCCGTAGTCTTTTTCAAATAGCGTAATCAGTTCATCGTACGGCACTTGTTCTTCCGATTTAAACTCATCTAACCAATCACTGAGGGCATTCCAGTCTTCACCGTGCATCACTGGTAGACCGTATTCTAGAGGATAGTGTTCATCAGGTACGCCGTAAATGTCAATACGACCACCGGAATATTGAGTAGTAACTTCGTATCCTACTATCTCTGACACATCACCTTCTTCAATAATCTTGCGACTAACTGTGCGAAGAAGCCCTCGCTCCTTATACCAATTTGTTGAAATAGGTCCCATCCAGTTAGTACTGTAAGTTACCATTCTACATTCATCCAATTCGTATTTTCTGGCATCAGTTCAACTGCATCACCGAAGCGTTCTTTGAGTTGATTATACACACCGGCATTGTTCATTCGTAGACCATAACGATCTACCCAAACTTTGTAAACACTTCCGCTGTAACCATAAAAACTGTAATACGTTTCGTGGTCTTCTATACGAGTAATGCCGCTGTTCATTCGCCATGAATCGCCATCAAGATATCCACCACTCCAGCCAGCAAGCACTTTGTATAGTGTCTTGCCTTCGTGGTTGATCTTCAGTACGACCCAGTTGTCTGGTAGATATTCGCTCATCACCACTCCGGAGCGCTGTAAGGTTTACTCATTGTATACATTGCCATGCCATCTGAACCGTAAGCAGGGCAAACGAGAATGTGTTCAGGCAAGCCCATTCCGTCTCGTTCACCTGCTTCACCGCAGATGAAGAACGCTCCTGTTTTTTCGGGGCTGGTGTGCTTCCAGACATGCAACAGTTTCATGAACAGTTCGTATTCTTCATCCGTAATTTCTTTCATTACTCACTATCCTCGTCTTTAACCCAGCGGACACCGAGCAGCAGCCAGAACATTTGACGGTGGAACCAATTCGGATGGCGGCCTTTCATGGGCCTATAGCTCACGTCATACGCAATGCAGCTCCACTCGGAGAGCTTCGGGACTTGAATGGCTGTTTGCACCAGGCGAGGGTCAAAATTCTCCATGTCCACCTGAATCGATTCGTTGTTGTTACTCATTACTCACCCTTATAGTTTATCAGCACTTGTAACAGTTCCCACTCACCGTAAGAGAGACTGAACTTCTCGCCACCCCTCCTGCGATCAATACAGATGTCGTACCCTTCACCGTTCGACCACTCAGTGACTTCCATGTAGTCATGGTCGCCACTATGCATACAATAATCTTTGAGTCCTGAGAATACTGCTCGGCGAGTGCTTACTTCTATTTTGCTCATTCTTCAACTCCGAAATGTTTATTTCTGAATTCTAGCATTGTCAATATCAAACTCATACAAAATAGCCTGGGCACCAGCATCACCATCTTGACAAGTTGTATACACAATACTAGCACATTCTTGTACAATCAACTCGGCGACTTGTAGTAACTGGCTTAGTTCGGTTTCAGTAAACGCATAGTCCTTGCCATATACTTCTTGAAAGATTTCTAAACGGTTCATTCTTCAACTCCGAAATGTTCTTTGATTGATTCCGCAATCTTTGTGGCGGTGCCATCAACTGTAGCATGAGCATCGCACCAATCGATGCACTCCCTGACAATCAACTCGGCGAACTTTGCTAGTTCGTTATCATAGTCGCTCGACCAATCAAAGACCGCACCTTCAGGTTTCCAAGATTCGTCCTCCCACATTGCAAATCCTGCTTGTTCAGCAAGTTTTTGAATTCGTTCGTTCATAAATCTTCTTTCCAACTTAGGTTGTCAATAAACACTTTGAGTGTGCGGTCATCATCTTGTAAACTATACTTGATTACTTCATTGTCCTTGAGATACTTAACATAAGTACGACCTTTATCATCAATCACTTCAAAGCGAGTTACATTCTTCATAGCACTCAACTCAAAACTATCGAAAATCATATTGTGAAGCGTCATATAACCACAGTCCATGCCGCGCCCATACATGCCCGGATCAAAACCAAACACATCATACAGTGCATAGCGATAAGTACCATGGTCTACAACCTCTGCTTTGTGCATGCGTTTGATCACAGCATAGAACGCATCTTCACGTTCTTCTTCAGTGAGACCGTTCCACCATGCATCGTTCTCGGCTTCGTACTCAGCATGTGCTTCTTGCAGTGATTCGCGCAGTTCGTCAAGTCCTTCCAACAGTTTCTTATTGCTCATAGCTTTACCTTTACGATAAAACCTTCTTCAGCTCTACGAATGTGTTCGATGGCTTTACCTTCTACTAAAGATCCAATTGCAACATACGGGCCCCCACTTGGATCGAACATACCAAGATCATTCATATCGATTTTATCTTGGCCTTCTTTCGCGCCCCAAAGACAGTAATCCATCGACTCGCCTTCCATCACAAACTTGTATTCTTTGTCATTGAGTTTTTCCCAATGATACTCGTCGCCGTATCTATTTTTCATCTGCTTGATTCCTACGCAAAGCGTGATGTTCTTTCGTAACTTTTTCAAAAGTGTTCCAGAGACGTTCAAAGCGCATCTGATAGAGAGCTGCCATGCCCAGAAGAAGATTATCTCGCTTATCTTCAGGATTCAGAGCATCGCCTTGCCACTCATTTAAAAACTCTACCGCATCCTTGAGATCGTCTACGACACTCCAGGCTTTCATAATTTCTTGTTCAAGATCAAAAATGATCATTACCAAGTCTCCTTAATCCACTCGTCATAGGAAAGAAACTTGCGCTGATGAAAGGACCAAAACTTACAGTGTTTCATTTTTTCTCCTCACGATAACTTCGATTTCAAACTCACCTGTACGTCGTAGCATTGCAATGAGACGCTCTAGAGAGAAATTTCTTTTTCCTTTGCGAAGATGAGAAAATTCTGTAGCATCACATTTAATTAGCTCTTGAGTCTTTTTAAATGTGATTCCAGCTTTCTTTTTTTCCCAGGCCCAATCAATAAGAGTCTGAGTGAGAGTTTCTTGTTCCGGTATCTTTACTTTCATACTTCTACATCCACAGTTACAACACGAGTTGTTTCTAGATTTCCTTCGGAATCATACACGTAGGTTACTTCTCGCACATCCTCGTTCGATACTCGATAAGTCGTAATCTCGACTCTCTCTTGAAACGGATTGATGGGAAACACGGGAGAAGCGGGTAAAATTTTCATGGGATTTCTCCTAAATTATGGATATATTATACGGGAAAGACCCCGCCGTGTCAACACTTATTTTTAAGCTACCTAAAAATGTTTGTTGACAGCCAGACGAAAGTGAGCTACAATACGCGAGTATGGAGGGTTATTTAAGCCGCTTTTTATTAAGCAAGAGGCATAACTTCCTTTGAGAGTAATATATGGTTATTCAATTCCCTCGTGAGAAGTATACGGTTCTTGACCGTAGAGAGGATATGGTAGACGAGCTGTTTACCGAATTTACGAAAAAATGTCTGGAGTATGGCTGTTCACTTGAGGATGACGATTTTCTCGTCAATGCGGGGCAAGTATTGCAGACAATGCGCTGTCTCGTGGACAGCCAACTAGGACTACAGTTTGAAAGTACAAGTGAAGAACAATGTTGATCGCGCACTAAGAAAGCTAAAACGCGGTGTGAGCGAGAAGCTCCAGGAATATCGTGAGCGCCAGTTTTATGAGAAACCGAGTGACGCTCGTCGTCGTGCTCGTAAGGCTGCTATTAAAAGATGGAACAAGAAGAAATGCGAGTTTTAGTAGTAAGTGACAACTTAACAAGTCAAGTCAACGGAGTTGCAATAACTCTAAATAAAATTCAAGAACTTGCCAAAGTTTTTATGCCAGACTATGCGGAGCTTCGGCTTCTTACTCCTGATGACTTTCGCAATGTTTCTGCTTTTGGGTACCCCGAAGTAAGGCTTACGGTTCAGCCTTTGAAGGTTTTTCAAGAAATTTCTTCCTATAAGCCTACTCATATTCATATCGCTACAGAAGGGCCTCTTGGGCTTTTAACTCGACTTTATTGTATTAAGAAAAACTGGAAATTTACTACTAGCTATCATACTCAATTTCCTATGTTTTTAGAAAAGATGTATAAAATTCCCTCTGGTATTACGTGGAAGTATCTAAGATGGTTTCACTCTAGAGCGGCAAATACTTTGGTTCCTACAGAGTCCATTCGCTTGCAGCTTCGTGATAAAAAATTTAATGGTAGTTTAATATTATGGAGCCGTGGGGTAGATAAGGCTCAATTTATCAGTAATAAAAAGCCAGTTAAAAATCGTGTGCTGTACGTTGGAAGAGTTAGCAAAGAGAAAAACTTAGAAGACCTATGTGTATTGGGATCGAAGTATGACATTCATATTGTAGGCGACGGCCCCGAGAGAAAAATACTCGAACAAAAATATTCTAATGTAAATTTTGTTGGGTACAAAAAAGGTCAAGAACTTGCAGATGAATATGCTTCTTCTGAAGTTTTTTGCTTTCCCAGCCGCTCCGATACCTTTGGAATTGTACTTATCGAAAGTTTAGCACTAGGAACTCCGGTTGCAGCTTATCCAGTACCCGGACCCTGCGATATTGTAGAGATAAATAAAACAGGATATCTCAGCAATAACTTAGAAGAAGCTATAGAAAAATGCAAAAGTCTTGGACGAGTTTCCGGACCTGAGTGGTCCTGGGAAAAATGTTATTCCACCTTTATGGAAAGGCTGGCTCACATATGATTTACCGAAGACATAATCTGCAAGTAAAAGAGTTAAATGTAGAAGATGAAGACATCATGTCTTTTGAAAGTACACTTGCTCCTTTAGTCTATGCCATGTTACTCAAGTTGCAGGAAAACGATGTGAGTTTCGGCACAGTCGACAATTCTGACGTACCCGTGGATCTAAGAAACATGAACGAGTACGATTATGATCGCTGGCAATGGCTTCTTAATGAATTAATTTGGACCTTTGAACAGGTAACTCTGGAAGCTCCCATATATCGTGAGCCCGGCACTCTGTTTGAAGGGGGCGTAAACTTAACGGAAGAGTACGAAGCTAGAATTCAAAGAGGTTACGAACTCTTCGGGAAATACTTGGCGACGCTATGGACATAGAAATCTGGGGCAAGAACTTCTGTAAGTTCTGCGAAGAAAGCAAAATATTACTTGAAGAAGCCGGACTACCTTATAAGTACCGGCTTCTTCATTATGACTTTGATGAAAGCGAGGCTCGTGAGGAGTTTCCTAGAAGTCGTACTTATCCGAAGATACTTATCGACGGGCACTGGATTGGTGGCTATGATGAGTTAGTAAAGATTCTGGGTCAGGCTGCGGATTGACACACGGAAAACGTTTTTATATACTGAAAAAGCGTGTTCGGCGCAGCTGCAGTAAGGCCCTCACGAAGAGGGCTTTTTTATGTGCTAAAAAATACTACTTGACTTTCTGTGTG
>JGI11705J14877_10001717_pt1 | contig 12283 bp, 15 predicted proteins | sample Etolaghawater15m_FD_14877 | JGI IMG/M metagenome (IMG submission 14877) | reverse complement strand
TCTCTTGCTTTCATTGCCATCTTTAATCACTTTATATTTTTTAGAATCTAAAGCAATTATCGTTCTTCTTTTAAATGTTAGTTATTAATGGATTGGGGTGGAGATAATGGAAGAACATTCTATTAAAATGCAAACACAAGAATCAAAAGATATAATTAAAAAAAGAGGCTCAATAGTTGAACACCCATTTGGAACTATCAAAAGAAGTTTGGGCTGGGATCACTTCTTGGTGCGAGGCAAAGAAAAAGTTTCAGGTGAAAACGCTTTGATAATGTTTAGCTATAACTTCAAACGACTGCTAAATCTTATAGGAATATCGCTATTTCAAAAACTCATAATTGCTGTTAGAAATGGAAATACTAAAGCGATAAAAGAAGAAATAGCTCAATATATCGCCAGTTCTTTGCAAAACTGGCTCTACTTTTTTGTTATATCTACACATTCTCATTTTAGAAATGTAAAATTCGCATATTAACCGAGTATGGTAAAAGTTCTTTCACAGTCTCACAAGTTGGGAACGAGTTAAAGTTGGGATACTCATCATTTTCCCATATCCATTTTTGTTTCTTCATACAATGATTGTAGCTAAAATGGTATGAAAAAGTTTGTTTTCGTATCAGAAGATATATTGCTTTATCTTAAACTCAATCCATCCATTATCTTATCAGATATTGAAGATGCATGGTTTGGATTGAGTTTTGATAAATCCTTTTCAAAGCTAAAAATAAGCTCTTTTGTTATATTTTTATGGCGTGCCATTCTAAAGATTATGTCCATATAAAGCTCAAAACTTTCAATAACGCCATACTCTTGAATCACTGTATCCAAGGTGTTTTTCAATTCTTGCGTGCTTAGCTCTTTGTCCTTTAATCTATCCCTTAACTCTTCTAAACTCAGGGGCTTAGCCTTATTGTTTTTATGAGTTGTTATCTTCTTATTTTTTAGTGATTTAAAAAAAACCATCATAAGCAATGCCAAGAGAAAGATTAAAAGAACAAATAATATTATAAGAGTCGGAATATTCATATCGCTATTATACCATTAGACTTATTATTGATTTAGTCAAAATTTTATATATATTTTATACAGTTTAGGTAAAATCAAAAATTATGTCGATAAGGGGCTTAAACTTCACATGAATTTTTTCCTATGTTAAAAAAAACAATCATTCCATTCATCCTTATTTTAAGTATTATTTTTATAGGTGCATTTTATTTTAAAAAAGAGGTCAAAGAACAAAAAATAAATACCATTATGGATCAAATCACATCAACACTTGACTCTGAACTTCACCTCCATCAAATGGATGATTTAAAGATGGCTTTATTCTTATCTAGCAACGAAGGTTTGGTTAATGCCTTAGAAAACGATGATGAAGATTTAGGATATAAGATTTTATCTCAAATTACAAAAACAATAAAAACAAATACAGATATAGACATTAGAGCACAAATCATTACAAATGAATATAATATTTTCGCAAGAAGTTGGGATGATATATATGCAGGTATGCCTATAGGTGATTACCGCACTGACCTTGAATACTTTAAAACACATAGCGCACCGCGAACTTCACTTGAAATTGGAAGACGTTTGGGAGTTAAAGCAACAGTTCCTATATATAAAGATGGTGTATTCCTCGGCTTTATAGAGGTAATCTCTTTTTTTAAATCTCTCACAAACTTTTTTAGCTCTATTGGTGTGGATTTATATGTATTACTCGATGTGGAACATGCAGATTCAGCAATTTTCATGATGGATAATCTTACAATCGATGACTATATCGTTTCAAACATAAACTATAATTACAACCATATCCAATCACTAAACTCCATAGATTTTAAAGAGTTGCAAAAAAGTCAAATTCTTCACCTTGATGGAAAATATTTTTTTTATAAGGGTATGTATAATGGCAATCATGACCTCATAGGGGCGTTTGTACTTGTTTTACCTCAAAGATATTTAGAATATTTTCAAAATCCAGAAGATGATATATCATTTTTAATCAATATAACAAGAAGCTCTCTTTATGATATAGTCAAAAAAGAACACTATCAAAGAGATGTGTATCCGCAACACGAGGCAGAGTCAATGATTTATCTCCAAGATGCTATCACTAAAGAAGACCAAGCAGTGTATTTGGATGAAGCCTATAATAAATTGGATGCCCACACAAAAGATGAGTTGATTCAAATACTGCTCAATCAAAAAATTGTAAAAAAAATCAAAGGGAAAATTAAATGAAATTTTTATTATTAGAAGATGAGTATTCCTTACGTATAAGCATTAGAGAGTTTTTAGAAGATTTAGGCTACGCAGTGGACTGCTTCAGCGATGGGATACAAGCACATGATGCTATTTATGACACTGCATATGATTTACTCCTTTTAGATGTCAATGTGCCGTCTCTCAACGGATTTGAACTTTTAAAAAAACTTAAAAAAGAAGATAAAAGCATCCCGACCATCTTTATAACGGCTATGACAGATATATCTGATGTGAAAAAAGGCTATGAGAGAGGATGTTGTGACTATATCAGAAAGCCCTTTGATTTAGTGGAGCTTGAATTACGAATAAATCAGGCATTGGCTGCTTTTTTATCTGAGCAAAACTCTCTTATACAACTCGGCGAAGAGATGCTCTATGATATGCAAAAAGGAAAACTCTCGCTCGAGGGTAAAGAGATTGTTTTAAGAAAAACAGAAAAAGATATACTCGAAGTTCTCATTAAAAATAAAAATATTTTAGTCTCTATGGAGATGCTTCAGGATGCTATATGGGGAGAGTATGTTGAACCTGCGACAATACGGGTTCAAATAAACAACCTAAGAAAAAAACTGCCTGAGTCTGTTATACACAATAGAAGAGGATTAGGGTATATCATTGAAAGATAACGCCTATGCTAAGTATGCACTTGTATATACTTTATTGGTCGCAGCCATACTCTTAACACCCTTGTTTTTCTACTTAATCTATATGAAAAACATCCATTCTATACAAAATGAACTTTTGTTAAAAGAGAAGTCTTTCCTAGTTATCAAATCTATGCAAGAATATAATCAAGATGAAGAGTATTTTGAATACCCAAGATTTAAAACATTTGAGTCGGGTTTATATGATGAAGGATTTAAAGAGATTTTTTCTCTTATAGATTATGAGATCAAATACTTCAAGAACGGATACCATTTAGATGGCAATGACGCATACTTAATCATTAAGCTTCCAACAAACAGATACTTTGGAGCCAAGTATCTTATTATAAAAAATAAGCTCTCTTTTGCAGTTGTGTATGAAAAAGTCTTATTCATACTTTTTGCAATCGTTATTTTTGTATTTATTTTGAGTGCTTTTTTCTTACGAAGTTTTTCCAAACCTTTTAAACAGATGAACAAGGCTCTTGATAACTTTATTAAAGATTCCATACATGAGATCAACACCCCTCTTTCTATTATAAATGTGAATATTGATTTATACCATAGAAAGAATCCGCCAAATAAATATATGAATAGAATCAAAGCTGCAACAAAAGTCTTATCAAATATATACAATGATATGGACTATCTTATTAAACATGAACGATTGAAATACGAAAAAGAGCCTATAGATATCGCTCTGTTCGTACAAGAAAGAATTGATTACTTTAATGATGTGGCGAACATGAAAGAAATTTCAATACACTCAAATATTCAAGACTGTGAAACAATCTTCATGAATAACAAACAACTGCAATGTATAGTTGACAACAACATATCAAATGCTATCAAATACTCCTATGAAAATTCCCAAATCAACATCTCTTTATATATGCAAGAGAATAGATGCCATTTGTCCTTTGAAGACAAGGGAGTCGGTATAGAAAAGATTGAGAAAATATTCACACGCTATTATCGTGAAAACATGCATAACGGTGGTTTTGGAATTGGTCTTAACATTGTTAAATCAATCATAGATAAAGAAAATATTGATCTTAAAATTGATTCAACTCCAAAGAAAGGCACTACGTTTTTATATATATTTCCACAAAGCTCTGCACAAATTATATAAATAAATATAATACATCACATATTTTACATAAATTTTACACTTCGTTGCTATACTTGCCTCTGAAAATACATTAAGAGGAAAAAGAATGAAGAAAACTCTCACTGTCTCCTTGTTTCTAGCCTGTTCTTTAGTTGCTGCTGATTATAGCAATATTATAGAACGTCCAGATGCAACAGAGATAATCAAAAAAGATTTGTTGCCCCCTGCCACTACATTTGTAATGCCGGCTAACTGTGTAACAACAGATGCTGATTCTATCGCAAGAGGTGCTTATATTTTTCATAACTTAAATGGAAAAAAGGCAAAAGAAAATCCTCCTAAAGGATTGTCCCGTACACAAAACAACAAACCAAAACAGTATGGCAACTGTGTGGCTTGTCATGACATCGAAGGTTCAGTGGGTCCTGGAAATATTGGTCCCTCTCTCGTAGATTATAAAACTATATTTGTAAAAAGCGGTGTGAGAGATGCTCAGTATGTGTATCAAAAAATTGCGGATCCTCGTGTGGACAATGCAAATACGCACATGACAATCAATATGACAAACGGCTTATTCACCCAAAGTGAAGTGTGTGATTTAACATCATATATATTAGCTCCAAAATAAAAAAAGGAATATTTATGCAAAGAAGAGAATTTTTTAAGACATTAGGAACTGCAGCAGCTGTGGTGGCTGTAACAACACCGACTATGAGTTTTGCAAGTGCACCGGTATCGGCAAATAAACTAAGTTATGAGGATGCATTACATGCTATTACAGGTGGAAAAACACCTAAGGAATCAAGTGTTGTTAAACTAAAAGTTCCAGAGATTGCTGAAAACGGTGCTGTTGTACCGGTTACTGTAGAGGTTGATTCACCAATGACTGATGCTGATTATGTGAAGTCTATCCATATTATTGCAGGTAAAAATGGAAATGCCCGTTGTATTGATGTGCATTTAACTCCTGCAAATGGTAAAGCGATGTTTGCAACACGTGTGAAACTTGGCGGCACACAAAAAATAGCCGCAGTTGTCGCACTAAGCAATGGAGAGTTTTTCATAGCCTCTCAAAGTGTTAAAGTGACTATCGGTGGATGTGGTTGATTTTAAATCGCTCTTCATAATACATTTGAATTTAAAAAAGAAAAAGAAAAAGGAATAAAAAATGGCAAAAAGAAAATCACTGATTAAAATCAAACCGAAAAAATATAAAGACGGTGAAGTTGTTAAAGTAAGCTTTATGGTTATGCATCCAATGGATACAGGTTTATCAAAAGATAAAAAAACTAAACAAATCATACCTGCAAAATACATCAATAATGTGAAGTTCACTTACAATGGAAAACTTATCACAACTATGAATGTATGGGAAACACTATCAGTTAATCCGGTCTTCACCACATATATGAAAATAAACGGTGCAGGCAATCTTGTTGTGACATACACTGATAATACTGGTGAAAGCCATGAAAAAACTATGAAGATTAAACCAAAAGGATAATCAATGAAAACAGGAATTAAAATAGCATTGTCTCTTGCTCTTCTTTCGTCATTGTCTTTTGGCGGGGAGTCATTTGCGATGAGTGATGCCGATCGTGCAATGTACGCTGAGATGTTAGAAGACAATCCAGCAGACATCATGGTTGCAAACGGAGGCGAGCTCCTAGAGGAATTTGCCGGTGGCGACGCAGGAGTGGCGAAGTTTTTAAAAGTGAGCGAAGATGATTTACCGGCATATATTGCAGGTTTCCCCCGCTACTTGGAAGATTTTAAACAAGTTGTCACAATCAGCCAAATGCTTCAAGGGCTTATGCATGAAAATGGACACAAGCCGTTTGAATTAAAAAGTTCACAGATGTTTGATATGAGCTCTTATGTGAAATCACTTGCAAACGGTGAAAAAAGCAATATTGACATCAATGCAAATGAGCATATGAAAAAAGCATACGAGATGGGGAAAATCAATTATATGACTCCTCGTGGCGGTAGAGGATTGGCGTGTTACTCTTGTCATTCACCTGAGGTTATCGGTTCTGTTTTAAGAACACAGCCTTTACCTGATATCACTTCTAAAGGTGTGGCAGTGGCTGCGACTTGGCCGGCATACAGAATGACGAAGTCGTCTTTAAGAACATTGCCTCGCCGTTTTCAAGGATGTATGAACAATGCGCTTTTAGCGGTTATCCCTCTTGGATCTGAGGAGATGGTTGCACTTGAAGTGTACTTAACGCATGAAGCAAAAGGCTCGGAAATCGCAATTCCCGGTCTAAAAAGATAGGGTGTAGAGATGGATATTTCAAGAAGAGACTTTATGCATATCGCTGCTATTTTAGGGCTAGGTGCTGCCACAGGCAGTATGGCCAGCCCTAAGACTTCAGCAAGCATAGGACTAAAAGATATTTATGATTTTAAAGCGACTGGAAATTTCACATTGCTTCACATGTGTGATATTCATGCACATATCAAGCCTTTGTATTGGAGAGAGCCATCTACTTTGATTTCAGCACCCAACCTAGTCGGCACACCCGGATTTTTATGCGGTGAAGCTTTTGCAAAACATTATGGTTTGGAGCCAAGTTCCCTTGACGCTTACTTTGACACACACGTTGATTTTGAGACATTAGCGAAGAAGTTCGGTAAAATGGGCGGTATAGCTCATATGAAAACATATTTAGACCATGTGAGACGTGAAAGAGGAAAAGAGAATGTGCTATTTCTTGATTCCGGAGACACTTGGCAAGGAACCGGTGTTGCATTAAAAACCCGTGGCGAGGCGATTGTGAAATCGCAGAACTACCTTGGTGTTGATGTGATGACAGGACACTGGGAATTCACCTATGGTAAAGAAAGAGTGCTTGAACTCATAGAGATGTTGGATGCAAAATTTGTTGCACAAAATGTTGTGGGAAATGATCCTTTTGCGGATGATTATGAAGAACTTATTTTTGAGCCGTTCACGATTCAAGAAAGAGGTGGAGCGAAAATCGGTATCATCGGTCAAGCGTTCCCATTCACTTCCACTGCAAATCCTAAAGAGTTCACCGAGGGTTGGAGTTTTGGAATCAGACCTGAGACACTTCAAGAGTATGTGAACACTTTAAGAAAAGAGCACAAAGTGGATTGTGTTGTGGTTATTTCACATGATGGATTCAGTGTGGATCAAGAAGTGGCTCGTATGGTGCATGGTATAGACTTTATTTTAAGCGGTCATACTCATGATCCTTCACCGAAGCCTATAGTGATTAACGGCACTGTTATCGTTATTGCAGGCAGCCATGGCAAATATGTCGGTCGTTTAGATATTGATGCGAAAAATGGAAAAGTGCATGATTATGAATATAAACTCGTACCGATCGCTTCAAACATCATTCCGGCAGATCCAGAGGGTGTGAAACTTGTAAATGAGATTTATGCACCTTATGATAAAGAGATGAATGAAGTTTTAGGGAAAACTAAAAATATTTTATACAAACGTGACACTTTCTTTTCAACGTTTGATCAGTTGATTAATGATGCCATCCTTGATGAGATGAAATGCGATATATCTTTCACCCCTGGGTATAGATGGGGTACGACTGTTTTAGCCGGAGATGATATCTTGATGGACAATGTATATGAGATGTGCGGTATCACCTACCCTAACGTCTATACTTTTGAACTCCAAGGGAAGCAAATCGCCAATTTGTTAGAAGATATTGCGGATAATGTTTTTAACGCAAACCCTCTGTATCAACAAGGTGGAGATATGAGTCGTTTAGGCGGAGCTACCTATTCAATTGCCATAGCTGCTAAAGCTGGGGAAAGAATATCTAAGCTTATGATTGGCGGTGAACCGATTGATCTTAACAAAACGTATATAGTTTCATCGTGGGGTGGAAACTTGCAAAATGCCGGTTCCAATCTTCAAAAAGAAAAAACGAGAGCTGTTTATGATGTGACTCGTGATTATATTAAAAGACAAAAAGTGGTTGATGTGAGTAACGCAGGCAATGTCACCTTAGTTGATTATGATTGCGGTTGTCCGGTGAAAGGTTCTACGAGCTGTTAGTGTCTTAGATGCCAGCTGCAACTGGCATCTAAATTTGAATGTGAGTATAATCACAAAACAAACAAAAGATTATAACACGTTCTATATTATTACTTTATAAGGAAGTATTATGAAAAAAAATATGATTAAATTAGCTGCATCAGCAGCTTCAGTATGTCTACTAGCAAGCGCAGTGCAAGCTGCTGATGAAGCTAAACCAAAACGTCAATTAAAAAACAACATGATGATAAAAACAAATCTAGCACCTAAAAGTGTAGACAATTTATCTGATATGTTCACTGAGGGTATGGTCTACGGTAGACTAAGATCCAATGCTTTTAAATGGGATTGGAAAAATGATGATGTCGGAGCAACTGGAAATAAAGACAATAAAGCCTTTGGTTTAGGTGGAAGCTTAATCTATAAAACTGCCTCATTAAACGGTGTCAGCGCTATGGCAGGCTTGTACTACACTAGCAGTCCATTTTCAAGTTTACGTATGGACCTAGCAGACATCAAATACACTAAATCCGGTAAAGACACATTTAGCCGTTATGAAGTTAGCACTGGCGGTTCTTGGTCGTATACCGTATTGGCAGAAGCAGCACTGCAATACAAAGTGGCAGATACAACATTCGTAGCCGGTCGTCAAATATTTGAATCATTCTTAACAAAATCAAATGATACAAAAATGATTCCAAATACATTTGAAGGGTATACATTAACAACAAAAGCGCTTCCTGATACTAGAATTCGCGGAGCATATTTCACTTCTCAAAAATTACGTGATCATACAACTTTTCATGATGTGATTACTTTTGGAACAGGAGTCGCGAATATTAATAGGTCAGATTGGGATGGTAATGATGATTCAGCAGTGCATAAAGGGCTTTCATACAAAAACTTAGCTCCTGCAGGAAAAACAAATAACGCTTTAATCGTAGCAGATTTACGTAATACATCTGTGAAGAATCTTCAACTAGATCTTACCTATGGTTCCGTTCCAGGACTTATTTCATCAATCACCGGTGAAGTAAACTACAAAATTGATATGGGTGACGGATACTCACTCACTCCAGGTGTTCGTTATATGAAACAAATGGATAATGGAGCTGGAGCTCTTGGTGGAGCTAGCTTAGGTGGTAAATTGGGGATAGATAAAACTCCTACTACAAATCTAGGATATAAAGACAGATTTAATCTTGACAGTTCACTTGCTATGGCTCGCTTAGTGCTTAAAAAAGGTCCTCTAAAAGCACAAGTTGGTTATTCAGCAGTAGCTGATGAAGCGGATATCGTAGCTCCATGGAGAGGTTTTCCTACAGGCGGATACACCCGTGCAATGGCGCAATATAACTGGACAGCAAACACAAAAACAACCTCTGCTGAAGTAAATTATGACTTTGATAAAGCTGGTCTAATTTCTGGATTTAGTGCTTTAGCCCGTTATGCAATGCAAGACTTTGATGAAAGTAAACAAGGTGCTGGGGTTTGGGCTGACACGAATATCCTACATATAGATTTACGTCAAAATATCACTAAAAACTTGTATGCAAAAATTCGCTTAGGTTTAGTGGATGCTGATACACTAACAGCTGCTGCTGGTGGTTTTGATAAAGGTTCATACAACGAATACCGTTTTGAATTAAATTATTTATTTTAAAAAGGTTATGCTTTGAAATCACTTCTTATTTTTATAACAATAATCCAATCCCTTAGCGGGTTTGATTACAACTTAGAGCCGAAAAAGATTAGTGCTACTACACATTGTTTTTTTGGTTTGTCTGAGGTGATGGATGAGCACAACAATGGCAATATGTCAAATTCCTGTTTTGTTGATATGGGGTCTGGTTATCTTGTGATAGATAGCGGCCCCACGTACCAATATGCCGAGCAAGCATACAAAAAAATGCAAACGATTAAAAATCTACCTATCTCTTATGTGATAAACACCCATGTCCATGACGATCACTGGCTGGGGAATAGTTACTACGCTGAGACCGGTGCTACAATTGTGGGCTCAAGTGAATTCTCTCGTGAGACAAGAGTTGAAACAACGAGAATGCAAAAAAGAATAAGCAAAGAAGCTTTTTTAAAAACCACACAAGTATTTCCCCTTATACTTGTGGAGGATGAAAAAGTTCTTGACTTTTACACTGCGCAAATTCATATAAAAAGTGTACATAAAAAAGCACACACAGCAAGTGATCTTTTAGTTTACATACCAGATGAAAAAATAGTTTTTGTAGGCGATATAGTTTTTAATGATAGAATCCCATCTATAAGAGATGGCAGTCTAAAAGGCTGGTTGGAAACACTTGATGCAATTCGAGCGATGGATGTCGAGTTTATCGTTGGCGGACATGGGAAAATTGTTGATAGAACAGCAATGGATATGACCTATAACTATATAAAAACTTTACGTGAACAAGTCTCTTTGATGATAGAAGAAGGCGAAGATATCGCCTATGCGGTGAATAATGTGAAAATGGAAGCATTTAAAGATATTAATTTTTACGATTCTATGCATAGACAAAATGTTGAGATTGCTTTTAGAATGTTGGAGTGGGGTGAATGAGCAGGATAGTGTTTCTTTTTATGCTTACATGCTTATCGGCGTATGCCCTGGAGTGGCAAGAGTATGAGCAAGCTCGTGAGCTTCAAAAGAAAAACCATAAAATCATCATGATTGAAGCTATGCGATCAAGCTGCCATTATTGTCAGGATATGGAAGAAAACACTTTTGATGACCCTGAGATGTCCAAGTGGATAGAGGAGCGTTTTATCAGCGTGAAAATAAATCTTGGTAATGATTTTATGCCCTTAAATATAAGTCCGGGTATGACTCCAAGCTTTTATTTTATAAACGAAAAAGAAGAGCTCATCAAGAAGATACCGGGGTCTTGGAATATAGAAGATTTTAAAGAATTGACAAAGGGGATCAAATGAAAAAGTTTATAGTGGTGTTTTTGAGTATGTGTGTTTTGGCGTTTGGTGAAACAGAGTTTGCAGAGCCAATACCGGCGATAGACAATCAAAGACAGATAGTGTTTTCAATAAAGCAAGAAGCGGATATTCACCATGTTTTAAGCACCGCAAACAATGTCTTGAAATTTTATGGACCTGAAAATGTTCAGATGAGAATCATAGCCTATGCAGGAGGTCTCAAAACCTTAGAAAAAGTGCATAAAGAGATAGCCCTGAGGGTAAAGGCTCTGATGCTTCTTGAAGTGGAGTTTGTCGCATGTGGCAACACTATGAGAACAAAGAACATCAAAGAAGAGGACTTGGTTGAGGGGAGTGAAATTGTCACTGCGGGAGTTGTTGAGATTATAGAAAGAGTCAAAGAGGGTTGGGTGAATATCGCACCCTAAATAAAGGAAAAACCATGATAAAAAATATATTTGTACTTATAGCACTCACTTTTAGTTTCTTGAATGCGGGTGATGGTTCTAAAAAAGTTGTCTTTGATTTCACCAGTGGAGATATAAAAGTGTTTGAGAAAAAAGTGCTCTCAGGCATAGCGAATTTCAAAATCCATTATGAATCCAAACTTGAAGAACTTGACGTTGCGGTTGTCATTCATGGTGATGCCTATAAATTTTTTGTAAAAGATTTAAATGCTTCACCATATAAAGACGACAAAACACTCCAATCAATGCAAGCAGATTTAGCAAAACGCCTTAAATCTATCTCTGAGCTATACGATGCAGAGTTTTTGATGTGTGCACATGGCATTCGTAAACTAAAAATCAGCCCGGATAATCTTTATAAATTTGTCCAATTGGTTCCAAACTCAACCACAGGCTTGATTGACAAGCAATCAGAAGGATATGCCTATATCCCTATTGCACAATAAAGCCTGCAAGAAACCCTTTCTTCACCATAAAAACATAAGCATAGCTTATAAAACATTGGATTTCACCTTGCTATTGTTGACTTTATAGTAATGCCATTCGCTTCCAATATACATTTTACTCTGTAGCGGTGAATAATCAAGTTTATAGAGCAGCTTATTTTGAGAAAGAAAATCTTGACTTGTCCGGTCTGTGAAACCGTCAATAGTGAATTTTGTATTAAAAACTGAACTTTCGCACCTAATTTCAATAAATAAATCAGTCAAAGTAGCTATATTATGAAATAAGAGAGTGGTGCTATTATAAATATTGACAAATAGAGAATGCCTAAAAAAAGCCCTATATTAAGTACTTTCAGATATAATTAGTAAAA
>JGI11705J14877_10001715_pt1 | contig 12288 bp, 13 predicted proteins | sample Etolaghawater15m_FD_14877 | JGI IMG/M metagenome (IMG submission 14877) | reverse complement strand
AACGCGATATTATTTCATGATAATCACCTCTTACTCCAGTTATTTTTAAAAAGATATTTACTTTGGCATAAGCCTTGTATTTTTTCATCTCTATTTTTACTTTCCTAAAAGTTTATTAAGTGCTGCAATATCTATAGCATCTGCTCTTTTAGAGGCTGCTCTGTTACTCTGCTTTACCTCTTCAAGAAGCTCGTCTCTCATGATAGAGATATCCTTAGGAGCCTCTATTCCTAACTTTACTATACCATTCTCAATAGAGACAACTTTTATAACTATATCATCGCCAATGTGGATTGATTCATCCTCTCTTCTTGCTAGTACTAACACTCGATTCTCCCTAGTTCATATTTTACTTCATTTTTTATTACTGTGATGATGGATATATTTTTTCCATTTTCCAACCAGTAAGTGCCCTCTTCTTGTACTCTTAAATCACCCAAAGCAAGAACTCTTCCAAATCTAAGGTTTTCTTCATCTCCTAGATAATAATTTTGTTCAATGTTTAAGCATTTTTTTATATCTAGCTTTTGCTCATTTTCATAAAAGAACTGTCCCTCATTTAGGCGCTCTAAAGCAGTCAAACTTCCATTTTCAAGTCCTAATCTCTGCGCGATGATTCTCCCAAGAGAGCGGATATATGTCCCCTCACTCACAGTCGCTTCAAAAGTTACAAAAGGGTGACAATAGTGTATGAGTTTTGTCTCATAAATTGTAGAGTTTATCTTGTTTAGAGTAAACGCCACTCCTGCACGTGCTAAATCGTAAGCGCGTTCACCATTAATACGCTTTGCTGAAAAGATTGGTGGCTCATACTCTAGCTCTCCCTCTAAAGAGTTCAAAACATCTTGTACTCTCTGCTCTTCAAAGGGTTCTAAGAGTTCAACATTTTCTATCATTTCACTATCAAGAGTATCGCTTTTTGCACCTAACCATAAAGTTGCTCTATATCTTTTTGGTGTTTTATTCAAAAATCTAAAAAGCTTTGTGTGAGAACCAAATCCAATAAGCAGTACACCTTTAGCAAAGGGATCAAGTGTCCCTGAAAAACCTGCTTTTTTTTCACTATACTTGCGTTTTAACTGTGAAAGAAATTTGTTTGAACCGATTCCAGATGGTTTATAAGCGACAAAAAGACGATTCACAATCTCTCTACAAAAGACGCCAAGATATCGCGTTTTGTTCCTGCAAAATTTATTTGAAGTTTAAACTCACGTCCTGCCTTGCTGACACCACTTATGCGTCCTGTTCCAAAAATCTTATGACGCACTAAGTCACCTTTTTTAAATGCAGTGTTTTTTTCAACTATAAGTGAACCCTCACAGAGTCCAGCTTCATTAAAAAATCTACTCTTTTGTAAATCACTTCTACGACCTTTATAAAAACGGCTTGCAGCGTGTGAAAGTGTGAGGGTGTCTTTTGCACGCGTCATAGAGACATACCCTAAACGCCGCTCCTCTTCTAAGTCACTTCCATCACCAACAAGTGGTAAAAAGCCCTCTTCCATCCCAATGATAAAAACATGCTCAAACTCAAGACCTTTACTTGCGTGAATACTCATCATATAGATAGATTCTCCCTCCACTTGGTCTTGCTCACTTTGTAATGTAAGCTCATTTAAAAACTCATCCAAACTAGACTCTGGCGTTTTTTTAACAAAATCACGAAAAAGTCCATAGAACTCATCCATATTTAGAATTCTATCTGCCTCATCTTGCATACCTTTATAGATGTCTTTTAGATGAAAAGTCTCTTCTAAAGTATCTATAAACTCATATGTTGACTCTTTTGAGCTAAGAGCAACAGCTTCTATATTTGCAACAAACTCTTTGAGAGTAGCTGCATTTTTCTTTTTAACTAAGTCTACAAGCACATCCATCGTAGCACTTTTAATATACTCAAATATCGAAGTGTCATTTGCATGTGCTGCAAGCTCTATTTTATCTACACTCGCTTTTCCAAGTCCGCGTTTTGGCTTATTTACTATGCGTTTAAATGAAAAGTCGTCATGGTTGTTTGTGATAACACGTATATATGAGATAAGATCTTTAATCTCTGCTCGATCATAAAAGCGCAGTCCACCAACAAGTTTATATGCAATTCCTGAACGATTTAATCCCTCTTCAATAGAGCGGGAAAGTACATTCACACGATATAGAATTGCTATCTCTTTTGCTCGAACTCCTGAGTCTAAAAGCTTTTGTACTTTGAGTGCAATTTTTCTTGACTCTTCATTCTCATCATTTGAATTTAGCACTGTTACATCTTCACCACTACCACGTGTTGCTATAAGTTTTTTACCCAAACGCGACCTATTGTGTTCTATGAGTGCATTTGCAACATTTAAGATAGGAGTACGTGAACGATAATTCTCCTCTAGTTTAAAGACATTCGCACCTCTAAAGTCCTCATCAAACTCCATAATATTTCTTATATGAGCACCACGCCAACCATAAATACTCTGATCATCATCTCCTACTACACAGATATTGGTATGAGAGGTACAGAGTTTTTGAATGAGTTTAAGTTGTAACTCATTTGTATCTTGATACTCATCTATCATTATGTATTGGTACTTTTGAGAAGTGGCTTCTGCTAGTGCTCTGTTTTCATCCAATAGCTTATATGTTAGTGCGATTAAATCGTCAAAATCAACAAGATTGTTCTCCTGCAGGTAGGCTTCATACTCTCTAAAAACTTCTGCAATCTGCTTATAGTTAAACAATTCTGCTTGTTTATAAGCATCATCTGGAGTCATAAGGGAGTTTTTATAACGCGATATTTCACTCGCTATAAGCGGTGTTGGAAGTTCTGCGTTTATCTTTTTTATTATACGTTTTTTATCATCCGTATCTATGACTACAAAATTATTTGCACGTCCTAAAAGATGAATGTTAAACTTTAAAAAAAGTAATCCAAATTTNTGAAATGTACATAATAGTGGAGGATAAGCAACATTTTCTATCATAGCAAGTGAGCGTTCTTTCATCTCTTTTGCTGCTTTGTTTGTAAATGTAAGAGTNAGTGTATTTGAAGCCGGAATTCCAANAACTTCTATAAGATAAGCAAGTCTTGAGATGATTGTTGTTGTTTTTCCACTTCCTGCACCTGCTAAGATGAGGACAGGACCTTCAGTCTGTTTGACAGCGTTTGATTGAGACTCATTGAGTCTGTTAAAAATTTTTTCCATATTTAAAACCACTACTCTATTAAAGATATTTGTTAATTACATTTATTATAACCAAAAAGAGATAAATTATTACAAATCTATTGCATTAATTATAATTATGAGTTATAATTTTAATATCAATATTACTTATAGGAATTATTATGCTAAAAGATTTTGCTAAATTACAAACTTTTTTAATGGTCATCAAAGAGAAAAGTTTCTCCAAGGCATCTGCTAAACTCGGTATCTCACAACCTGCTGTAACACAACAAATAAAATATATAGAAGATTATCTAGATACAAAAATCGTTGATAGAAAAAAGAATGGTATTTTACTCACAAAAGAGGGAGAAGATCTCTTTCGTATTGCACAAAGACTTGATAAAGCGATTTCAAACAGTGAAAAAGAGCTTTTAAAAATTATAAACAAAGAGTTTACTTTTGTAATGGGTTCTTCTTTTGCCATTGGTAATTATGTCCTTCCAAATTACCTTGGAGAGATAAAAAAACGTATAGGCAATGAAGTTTTTATGAATGTTGATAACTCTGATAGAATTATTGATCAACTTGAAGATAAAAAGATAGATGTTGCCCTCATTGAGTCTCCTGTATTTCGTGATAATATCATCTATAGAGAGTGGGTGGAGGATGAGCTTGTCGTTTTTTCAAATCAACCTATAAAAAAACAGCTCTCGGGTGAAGAACTCTTTGACTTTGACTGGATCTGCAGAAATGAGGGTTCACATACAAGACGACTTACAGCAGAGGTTTTTGAAGAGATTGGTGTCCAGTGTAGCAACTTTAATGTACTAGGTGTTTTAGAGAGTCCTACCGCGATTAAAGAGACGATTTTACATGCAGATAAAGAGTCTGATAGACCTCTTGTTTCTATTATGTCACGTCATGTTATAAAATCAGAACTTGAATCAGGAAGACTCTTTGAGGCAAGACTTAAAAACTTTAATATTCTTAGACATTTCTACATTGCATACTCAAAAGATAGAAAACATGATGCTTTTGTTGATAATGTTGTAAACTATCTGCTTTCATTGAACAAAATCTAAGTCTATTTTATAAACTTAGAGTTCTCGGGATTATTTAAAAAGGAAGCCATTGAGTTTTGTACTCCCTGGTTATCCACCTCTTTTTTGACCTCTTGTATCTGCTCTTTTTTATCCACTGCTAGATTTATGAGCACTGGTGTTTCATCAACTATAAGTTGCATAATGCTTAAAAGCGGTACACTCACAACACTTCCAAAGTTTTCACTTCCAAATCCAGCCTCAAAAACAAGCATTTCATCAGCAATATGAGCTGTTTCAAATGTATATCCTGCTAAAAAAAAGAGTGTGAGTGGTCGAAACTCGCTATTTATACTCTCTGGTAAAGGAGGATTAAAACTTATCTCTTCTATCCTACAGAGAACCCCAAAGTTTTGCTCCTCTTGGAAAAAGTGAATAATCAAGTTCTCTATACTTTTTTGCATTATTTTTGCAAAGTTCTCATTTTCTATTACATTTTCTAACAAATGATTTCCTCTAAGTTATATATTGGAATTATATCAAAATCTATCATCGCATTCATCAGTGCGATTTTGGTAAAATCTTTTATATCATCGACAAAAATATCTCTCTCTATCATTTTCTTAGTTTCTAAGTACCTTTGCCTTGTCGTACCTTTTAAAAGTGGGCGTTTTGGCGTTAGCCACTTCTCTCCATCATAAAATGCAACATTTGCTATAGAAGTATCTGTGATAAGACCACTTTTTACTATTAAGACATCATCACAGTTATCTTTGAGTGCAAAAAGCTCATTGAGTAATTTACGTTCTAGATATTTTTTTGAGTACTCTATTTCATCATTATAGACAATTTTTAGACTCTCTACTCTGCGTTTTTTATACTCTTTATAAGTGATATCAAGCTCTTTATCATCATAAACTACACGGCATTTATAGAGTCCTTTTTTAGGAGGGTTGAGATGACTTTTTAAAGTATGCCAAATTGGATTAGAGTAGGAGGAGAGAACACTATGCAAACGCTGTTGATGGTAGTCAAGATTTTGAACTACTCCATCAACAGCTTTAATAGTCTCGAGGTATTTCTTACTCACTAAAGAGTTCTGTACTGAGATATCTCTCGCCTGTATCGCACAAAATCGTTACGATTGTCTTGCCTTTAAACTCTGGACGAGAAGCTACTTGCATAGCAGCAAAAACATTTGCACCTGCAGAGATTCCTACGAGGATTCCCTCTTTTTTAGCCAACATTCTAGCTGTCTCAATCGCATCCTCATTACTTACTTTTATAACTTCAGAATAAACAGAAGTGTCTAAATTTTCAGGAGTAAAACCTGCTCCAATTCCTTGGATTTTATGAGGTCCAGCCGCTCCACCTGAAAGAACAGCAGAAGCTTCAGGTTCAACTGCAAAAATAGCGACTTGACTCAACTCTTTTTTAAGAACATGCGATGTTCCTGTAATAGTTCCTCCTGTTCCAACACCTGCGACAAAAGCATCTATATTTTTATCTGTATCACGAAGGATTTCAACCGCAGTAGTAAGTTCATGTATCTCAGGGTTTGATGGGTTTTCAAACTGCTGCAGCACTATGGAATTAGGTGTGAGTGCTTGAAGTTCGTTTGCCTTAGAAATAGCCCCATTCATACCTTTTGCAGCAGGTGTAAGTACTAACTCAGCTCCTAATGCTTTGAGGAGATTACGTCTCTCTAAGCTCATAGACTCTGGCATAGTAAGAATAAGTTTGAGGTTTTGTGCAGCACAATTGGCAGCTAATGCTATACCAGTGTTACCACTTGTTGGTTCTATGATAGTCGTTTCTGTAGTTATCGTACCTGATTCTAAACCGCGACGAATCATATTAAAACCGATTCTATCTTTAACCGAACTTGTTGGGTTCATAAACTCACACTTACCGACAATATTAGCTCCACTGATTTGCGAGGGAGTGTTAAGTCTGACCAGTGGTGTATTTCCTACTAATTCTGTTATATTATTTGCTATCTTCATATATAATTCCTTTTAAGAGACTTCGTGTCTAACTTATATGTTTTTGAAGTATATAGAAGTTATACAAGAAGTTTTATAAATATTCTACATTAATGAGGTTAATATGGCTACATATCAGAGCGATGGGAAAAAACTTATAGATGTTGAGTATGATGTGATTATACAAGTAAATGACAGAGTTGATGGTATGCTAGTACTTTCTGTTGATACAAATGCTGTTAATGAGTATGCTGTTTTTTTATTAGAGCCAAACACAAGAGTGAGCTGTTATGTTTTTGATGAAGTATTTATCATAGGAAAAGCAGATAGTTTTGAAAACCTTTCAGATGCTATAGAGGCTTGGAGAGCAGAGGAAATCTAAAGAGATTTTACCACTTGATCAATCATCTTTTTTGCGACATCTTCTCTTGCATACTCTAAAAGTTTTTGACTCTTTTCTTTGAGTGGCTCATCCAAAAGAGAGAGAAGTTTTGCCTCTAGCTCTTGTGACTCTCTTTGGCACCATCCAAGTTCATTTTCTACGATAAATGCTGCATTATAGTACTGATGATCTGCTGCGGCATAAGGATAAGGAACATAAAGCGCTACACATCCATTTGCACTTAGCTCCCAAAGTGTTGAAGCTCCAGCACGACTTACAGCAAAATCTGCCTCTGCTATGAGAGCTGGTATCTCCTGCGTAAAACTATAAAGCTCTGCTTTTATATCTAAAGCTTCATAAGCCCCTTTGACTCTTTCATAGTCAGACTCTCCTGCTTGATGAATAATCTTAATACCTCTACGACTAAGCTCTTTAGCAACACTTAAAGCCAGATCATTGATAGCCTTTGCTCCATGCGAACCACCTAAAAAAATGATACTTTTCAACTCATCCCTTACTCTTGCACTTGTAAAAAAAATCTCCTTTACTGGATAGCCTTGAATTGGGGAGTTTTCATCATATGCAGAGACAAAACTCTTTGCAAAAGGTTTTAAAAGAGAGTTCAACTTCCCCTCTACTGCATTTTGTTCATGGATAAAAAGAGGTATAAAACAACTAAGAGATGCAAAAGATGCAGGAGCAGCTGAAAATCCACCTACACTATATGTAGCTTGAATTTTATGCTCTTTTAGGAGTTTTCTAGAGATTAAAAATGCACGAAAGATTTTGTAAAGAGCCTTAAGTTTTACTAAACCTTTTTGATTTACCACACCTGTAGTTTCCAAAAAATAGACATGAGAAAAAGAGCTTCTATCACCAAAGTATTTTCTATCTTGCCCATGTGTTGAGCCAATGAAAATCGCTTCATGCCCTTCAAGAACAGCAGCTTGGACAAGTGCCTCAGCTATCATTAAATGTCCGCCTGTTCCCCCACCTGTGATACACAATTTCATTCTACACCTCGACTAATTCATCTTGGCTTTTTTTGAAGCCATTAGTACCATCCCTACACCAAACGCAGCTCCTAACATGGCTGAACCACCATAAGAGAGAAAAGGTACAGAGATACCTTTAATGGGTGTTATTCCACTTATTCCATAAGCATTTACCATAAAGGCAAATGCAAGAAGTAGCCCTACTCCAATGCTAAAAAGATAGATGGTTGAGTCATCTGTACGGTTTGCAATCTTAAAAATTCTCTGGAGTACCCACATAAAAAGTACAACAACAACAACAACACCAACAAAGCCAAACTCTTCAGCAAGTCCAGCTAAGACAAAGTCGGTATGAACTTCTGAGAGAAAACCTAACTTAAAAGTTCCATTTCCCACACCAACACCAAAAAGTCCACCGTTGTTGATGGCGTTTAGTGAATGTCCAATCTGATAAGGCTCAACCTCAACAGGAACTCTAAGTTTATCTGCAATCGTAGAGGGAAATATCTCTAAAACAGTATTTTGTGCAAGTGCCCACCAAGATTTTATTCGTAATATTCTATGTTCAGCCGTAAGTATAAAGATAATTATAACACCAAAAATAGCTCCTAGAATAGAGATAAAAAACCTAAAACTACTTCCTGCAAAAAGAAGCATAAAAAGAAGTGTCACACCGAGGACTATAACCTGTCCTAAATCTTTTTGTAAAAATGCGATAATAAACATCGCAGCCACAAAGACAAGTGCATAAGGGGCGAAACGCTTAAACTCATTACTCAATCCCATTCCATCATGATGCCCTAGTTTGCGAGAAAAACTCCATGCCAAAAAGTATATAAATCCAACTTTGAAAAACTCTACCGGAGCGAGAGAGAAACCTGCTATTTTTATCCAGCGCTTTGCTCCTCCAACTTCTGAGACTAAACTCTCTGGCAAAAAAGGCATAGCAATCATTAAAATAAGAGAGCCAAAAAAGAGTAAAAATCCAATTGGTTTGAGCCATTTATCTGGGTCAAGACGTGACAACAAAAAAATGATTGAAATTCCAAGAAGTGCAAAAACACTCTGTCGTATGGCAAAATGAAACTCATTGACTTCAAAAAGGAGTGTTGTATATGCAGAGAGGGTATAAGAGAGGAGAACACTTATGCCTATGATTACACTTACAAGTGTGAAAAGAATTCTATCTGCACCCATCTTTTTACTTTAATTTGTTGATTTTTAAAACAAACTCAACTTCAGGCTTAGAGATATGTAGCTCTTTTGAGATAGTCTCTAGTGAGACACCTTGCTTAAAAAGAGAGATAATTTTCTCATCATCATTTCCATGCACTGAGAGAGGAATAGATATCTGCTTTACACCACTCTCAAGTTGAGAAACGCGAGCATTTACCTCCACTTCTATGGAGTTAATGTTGTCTTGAAGTTGTCTAAGACCCAAAGAGAGAGGTTGTACCATATCATAAACACTACGTTCTATCTCTTCATAAATCATCTCATCATTCATTCTCTGAGAATTTTCAGTGATGTTTTCTTGTGTTTTAGAGAGTTTTTGCTTCATATAAAAAAGTTCTCTGTTTAACTCTTCAACCACTGAAGCTACTGAACGGATATTTTTTGAGTACTGTGCATCTTTTGTAAAAACATAATATAAAAGATATAAAATTACGAGTGCCATAATAACAACAAGATACTCTACTGCAAACTCTTCAAAATTTATCATTTTTTCTCTTTGGCTTCACGGATTAGAATACGTTCACGTGCTGTAAGGTAAGATGCCCACTCTTTCTCATCTCTATCGTGGATTCTCATAAACTTTGCAAGTGTTGGTGTTTCAGCTAAAAAGAAAACACCCACATCGCGTTTAGGGTGTACTGGCATTGCTATGCGTCCATAGTACTCACGACCAACTTCAAGCATTCCCTCTTCTAAATTAAAGTACTCAAATCCAATAGACTCTATATGTGCTTCATTTACCAAAGACACTCTCTTTGGCGTTTCATTTTTTAAAAACATCTCTAGTGCATCTATCTTTCTGTGAAGCTCTACCACTAGGTTTAGTATAACTGGGTCACTCTCAGATGTCTCTCCTCTTGCTTTTGCAAGTTTAAGCCACTGGCTAATTGGATCATCATCTGACTCACTGAGTTGCTGGTATTCTCTCTCATATATCTCTTTTTCAAGGTCTGCTTCACTAAAGCAGATACTGATTGGAGCGGGAACTAAACGTGGGCTCATGCAAACATCCTATCTAAAACTATAAGCACAAAAAACGCGATGCCTAAGTAACCATTGAGTGTAAAAAAAGCCCTATCTATCTGTGTAAAATCACGACGAACAAGTTTTTGCTCATAAGCCAAAACCACCCCACTCCCAAGTGCTGCAACAAATGCTAAAACACCAAGTCCAGATGCCCAAACAAAAAGGGTCCAAAAAAGTACACTCAGAGCATGAAAAATCGCTGAGATAAAAAGTGTAGCTTCTGCTCCATATCTTGATGGAATAGAGTAGAGTTCATTCTCTTCATCAAATGCTATATCTTGGAGCGAATAAAGTAAGTCAAATCCTGCAACCCAAAAGATTACCCCAAGACTTAATAAAACAGACCAAAGAGGAATCTCTGCGTTTACTGCTACAACTCCTGCTATTGGAGCTAAACCCAAAGAGAGACCTAAAACAATGTGTGCTAAAGCTGAAAAACGTTTAAAATAAGAATAGGAAGCCAAAACAAGTAAAATAGGAAGACTGAGTGCAAATGCCAAAGAGTTTACCATATAAGCAACAGCTATAAAAATAGCTGCATTAACTCCAATGAAAATCAAAATACTACTAGCATCAAGCCTGCCATCTACATTTGGCCTATTAGCAGTTCGAGGATTTTGTGCATCTATATCACGATCAGCATAACGGTTGACACCCATAGCAAAGTTTCTAGCACTCAAAGCTGCTAAAACACCTAAAAGAAGAAGCCAAAAACCAAACCACCCATCAGCAGCGACAACCATAGCTATAAATATAAAAGGCAGAGAGAAGATAGAGTGTTCAAACATTACTAACTCATTAAAATCTTTCGCTTTATTTATCAGTTTTTGCAATGCTATTTTCCTATTTTTTAATAAAAGTAATTTTAACCAAAAGTGCTTTAAAATTGTATGATATTACTCTTTTATCAAATCTTTTATATTGTTTGCTAAAACTCTAGAGGATACACTACTTGGGAGCAACTTTGATATTGAATATTCTGAAGACTTTACATTCTCTCCAAGAATAATAATCTTTGGAATAAATAAAATATATTTTTTATAATATTGTAAAAAGGTCTCTGCTCTCATCTTCGCTAATCTGTTTTCTAAAACAAGAACTTTTACACTATGTCTAAGTGCCCATTTTAGAGCAGATTTTTCATCAATGAAGGCTTTCACTTCATAAGACTTATCAACTGTTTTCACACTTGCTTCATGATCCATAGCATCACTAGCAGAGCCTACAACTATCATAATACTATCTTTATAAATAGCACTTAGATAATCATAAAGATCGTAAAGTTGTTTAGTCTCCTCTGTCATTTTTGTTGAATCTAGTGTATCAAGATAGTATTTTAAGTAAGTTTTTGTATTAAAACTGCCATTAATACCGGCCTTATGAAAATGAGCCTTAATTGCTTTTGAACTTTTAGCTCCTTGCCAGAGCTCTGCATCAAGGATATATGCTTGTGCACTTAAGATATCTATAATTTTTCTTTTATACTCTACTGCTGCAGTCTGAAATAGTTCGTAAAAATCCTTCCTATATTCTTTTTCAAACTCAACTAAAATCTTCATATCATGCTTGTATCTTGCATCAAGCTCTGCCATCATATGAACAACATCAACATATGCTCCATTTATTGATTTAAAATCATCTTTTAAGACATCAAGCTCATCAGACTTACTGTTAGCTTCTAGTTCCTCTTTTTTGACCTTAAGTGCTTCGCCTATAAACTGCTCATTGTTTCGGAGTGTATTTAACTTTTTGATTGTCTGTTCTGCACCCTCTCGGATTTTTAAATACTCTGCTTGGCAAGATAAAAAAACCTCTTCATATGCCAATGGAGGATGCTTTATTTTTCGCATAAAATCATCATATATCATTGCCATTTCTTTTAAATCATCACTCAGTGTTTTTATTTTTGGTGTTATTATGTGCAAGTCAAGTTCACTGACATTGTTAAAAGCAGTCCATAAAAATCGTCTTACAGCAAGATAGTTTAGTCTACCCTCAACTTTAGTGTAGGAGTTTCTCTTTTGTACATTTTCTTTGATGATATTAAAGTAGTTTGCAACAGCTTTAGGAAGGTTCATTGTAACTGTTACATACTCCAACGGAGCTGGAAGTTCTTTATCTTCTAGAGACTCTAGTTCAATAGGTTTTATATCTTGCTGATACTGAAAATGCTCTTCGGGCTTCGCTTCATCTACTGTTTCTAATGCTTCTAGTTTTGTATCCTGTTCTTTGAACGACTCATTAACTTGCACTTTGTCAAATGAAAGTTCATCCTCGTTTTTAGAATTTTGTGAGTCCTGTACATCTTCATATAACTCTTCTCTCTCTTCTTGCAAATCCTCTTCGTTCTCAAGAGAAACTATTTTTATGACTTCATTGTTTTCATATAGAAACTTAACTTGCAAACCTAATGAGGGCATAATCTCAAAATCATCCCAAACTTCAACACCAAAATTGATTTTTTCTTTGCCTGGTG
>JGI11705J14877_10001714_pt1 | contig 12288 bp, 25 predicted proteins | sample Etolaghawater15m_FD_14877 | JGI IMG/M metagenome (IMG submission 14877) | reverse complement strand
TGAGTGGAAGATTAGGAACTCCTCCTTCAATGTCAGAAGTGTCTGGACCAAAATGTTGGCAAAGTGTATCATCAAAATCTACAACAAAACGTTTGTTCAATTTTTCTTTAGTCATGGTTAGTCCTATGTAATGAGCCAAATGATAAACTGATTTTCACTGGCATAATTGTTAAATCGTCAAATAATATTTTATCGCACTCCTCATATCCTGGAGCTTCTTTCATTTTAGATAAATGACTAATAAGTTGATGAGGTAACGTGCAAATAAATTCTAAGTCAGCCGGCAATGCTCCATCAAAGTCTGAACTTCTAAAGTGAACAATTACGTGAATGTAATCTCTAACTAAAAGCTGAATCATTGAAATACAATCAGCACTGACGGCAACTAGTCTGCGAGTATCTGTTATATCTACGGGACTGTAGTATTTGATCTCTTGTAGACGTGTAAACAATTGATGTTCGAGGTATTTATGAAAGTGTAATTCAAACTTTTTACGAGTAGTTAAAACTGGTGTTTCATTATCTTTAAAAAAGTCTTCACCTTGTTTAAAGCAATCAAATTGATTGTCAAAATATAGATCGTAATTGAACGCGACAAGTTCTTTATCACCATCAAGACTTTCAATTACGAATTCACGTAACCCTTGCATTATACTTCCAACGCTTCTAATTGATCAAAGTGACGTTCATAAACATGGATATTTGAAACTGTCCAAATAAGTTTACCAACTTTAACATTTAAGTCTTTGGCTAGTTGAGCTTGTACATGTTTAGCCCATGCGTAATCATTGTTGTAACCGAATACTGAATCATTTGAACGCATGATATAATGTGAATGTAATTCACCATCACGAATAAAGAATGAGTTTGCGAATGTACACATAAAATCATTCATACCATCTTTGTTAAAATCAGTATGCATAGATGGACGATTGTAAATCATAGTTGCTCTACGTGAATCAGGATTAGCAGACAACTCATCAAAAACATTTTTATATTGATTGCCATTTTCTTCAGTATAGATACACCAACCATAGTTTGAATTGATTTCACCATCTTGATGAAATAGCTTCCCAGATAGCTGGAGTTTTACCAGGGATATCAGCAACTTTTAGTGAAGCGCTTTTATACCATTCCAATTCACGCTCAATATATTCATAAGCAGGTGTACGAACAATGTAATCTTCATCAGCTTCAAAAGTAGCACCAATGATTTCAATTGTTTTAGCACCAGTACGATCAACAGTGAATTCGGCATTGTTGTATGCTTCTTTGAACATTTTACGAATGTCGTTAACTTTAAGTGTAGTATTAATCATTGTCTTTCCTTTTGTATCGATTATCCATTTCAGGATTAGTAGTTTCAAGTGTTTGCATTTTTAGAATCAATAGTTGTGTTAGTGCATGATCAATGTGTGGCAAACCAGATTCAGGATCAAAGTCTTCACCTGACCAAAATGAATTTAAGTGCCGTTGTAGTGAAGAATAAGTACGTCCATAAGTAGTATTATTTACGTCATCGCGCCAATTGTTTTCACCATATTTTGCTGCACCAAAGCCAAGTACTTGTGCCATAGACATTAGTACTTCAGGTGGAATAAGATGTAGTGGTGCTTTACCTTGATCAAATTTCATATCTATCCTTTTCTTTAATTATGTGTATATTATAACAAATGTTTGATTAAATTTTAATAAAACCATTTGTGAAAGTATAATCTCCAGATATAACCTCTAAAAATACTAATTATTGTGAAATACAACGCAATAATTATATTTTCAAATAATCCAATCTCTATATCATATAACCAAAAAATTATAGGTTGTGCTATAAAGATGCTTAATAATAGGCCACTTCCTACATTCGCTAGTGATTCATACATGGCAAGTTTGTGGAGTTTCTTTCTTTGTACCATTAAGATCCTTTATTTGCGAATTTTATTTGTTTTAGCGATGTGTTCTATTTGTTGGTTTTCACGAACGAGTTGTTCGTAGCGGCGAATGCCGAATTGTTCTAGTCGATCTTGTTGGTAATCATCTAGCTTAAATTCTTGCATAAGAGGAATAGCTCGTTCGATTGCTACAGTGAGTTGTTTGATTGATTTAGAATCTTTAATTGAATTGTAAATGAAGTCATAGCCAGCTTTTGCTTGTTCAGAGTTATCTTGAAAACGTGCCATTTTGTCTTTCCTCAGTGATTAAAAAAGGCAAGCTGTTTTATCAGCTTACCTTTATATTATACCAAGTTATTCGTTAAAATAACACTGTTTATTTTAATTCTTTTCCGTTTATTTTAACAACGAATTTTCCATCATGAACGTGAACTTTTAATTCTTGTCCGTTCATTTCTTTGCTAAAGATTACATCTTCTTCGCCTTCATCCATTTTATATCTTCCAGCCATTACCGAGTGAAAGTCTTTAGCTTTAACATTTAGTTCAGTTAATTTGTTTTGCATCCATTCTGGAAAGTCGTTACCTTGTTGTAAATATTCCATAATTTCTTTTGAAACATATCTAACGAATCTAGCTTGATCCATTGCCATACTTTCTTCATCTGGAGAAGCTGGTTGCATATCTTCAATATTTTCATTAAGACCAGCTTTAACTTTTCTTGAACAACCAATTGCTTTAAGAACTTTTTGCGCTCCACGAACATCTGATTTATCAACCATAACGATGTTACCTTCGATTGAAGCATTAATATCAGCATCAGCTAAAGATTGTAATACAAAATCAGCATCTTGAGATTCAGAAAGTTCAACAGATTCTTTAATACTTTCAGAACCAAATAACGTATCTAAATTAGAATTAACTTTTTCTAGATCTTTAACGATCTTGGCAAATTTAGATTCTGAGTAACCTTTAAGCTTATCGACTTTTCTGGTAGATATCATCATACTGATAGGGCCAGTCTTACTTTTAATTTTAGTACATAAATAAGTTATGTCCTGAACCGACTTTCCTGCTGATTGTTCTAAAATAATAGCTTCTTCAAGTTCGTCTTCATCTTCATCTTCAAGAGATAATTCTTCAGGAGCGTATTTTTTAGTTGTACCATCTTCTAATTCAACAGTGTAATACTTACCTTCTTCAGGCTCGTCAATTTTTACGATTTTACCTTCAGAGCCAGATGCTTTACAAATTACTTCATCACCAATTTCGAAATGACTTTCGTCAACTCTAGCATTTTTAAAGTCACCTAAAACTTTTAATGCATCAAGGCTTGGAAAATTAATTTCTAAAGCTTTGATAATTTTATTATTATGCTCTTTGTCTTTTTTCATTTTGATAATAAGTTTTTCAGCAGCGGCTAAAAGCTTCTTATCCATTGTACCTTCTACAAGATCTCTAAATTTCATAGCTATTTCCTATTGTTGTTTTAGAATTATTTATATTTTTTCATCAATTAACCCTAATTTAACAGCTTCATCTGGGTCCATATAGTAATCTCTTTTTGTTTTTGACTTAATATCTTCTAATGTAGATTTACCTTTAGTGAAATTAGCAATATCAACCATTAGTTTGTCATCTAGATATTTTGATTCGTGGTAATCAATTTCCATATCATGAATAGTTCCTCTTGTTCCAGAACTAACTGAATGAATCATAATTCTACAGTTTTTAGTAGCTTTTCTTGTTCCAGTACCAGCCGCCAATAAATATGCACCCATTGAAGCACACATACCAGTTCCAATTGTATTAACTTTACAAGGTAATGTATCAATAACATCTTTTATAGCATAACCATCATAAACAGAACCACCCGGTGAATTGATATAAAACTCGATATCTTTATCTGGATCATCCGCGGCTAACCACATTAATTGCATAATTGCGATGTTTGCTGTGTCTTCATTTACTTCAGTTCCAAAATAAACTATTCTATCAGCCAATAATCTTGAGAATATATCCATTGGTTTCTCAGATCTTCCTGTTTTTTCAATTACATAGGGTACATGTATCATAATATTCCTTTATTAAATTTTAATTGCATACCAATTGATAAATTTTTCATTACCATTGTTTTTTGCTTTTGTTTTTGATGCACTAGATTGATATAATTTAGCACCATTATTTCTATAACTTCTTATTAATGACATTTCTGGCAATTTATTCTCATTGCATATTTTTTGAAAATTACCATGACATTCAAACATCAATTCGTCATTACTATTAAAGATGTGTATTATTTCAGCTGAAGGATTGTCCTTACCGGTCAATAATCCCTTTCTACCTGTTGACACATTATTTTTATGTTCTTCTGATAATTTTCTTCCTTTTAGTGAATTTGATATATTTTCGCATTGTTCTTTCGTTCGTTTCTTTCCTGTATTTGAATTTGCTGCTTTTTCTATTGCAAACTTAGAACGCTTTTTATTTTTTGTATTAGATATCATTCCTGTCATAGAATCAGATATTTTTTTACGAGTTTCTTCAGAATGCGTTAAATTTCCATTTTTTATTTTTGTTTCTATTCCAAGTTTTATGGATTCTTTTTTAGGAGAAATACCTGATCTATCAAATCCAGTACTGGATTGTTTAACTTTATTATAAAAAGATTCATTAATTCCAACATTAAATTTATTATGTAGCTTAATTTCTAATACAGCAGCTTTTTTTCTAGAGTTATATATTCTTACAACTTTATATTTGTACTTTTGTGGATTTATTTTTTGATCTTTTATAAATTCTTTATCAGTGCTTGAACTAAAATATTTAATTCCTAGGTCTAATTTAGGACTAATTATACAAGATCTTACGCCATAATAATGTTTATTTTCAACAGTATTAAATATTCTATATACGTAATGGTATTTCATAGATAACTCCTTTTATAAAATTATTTATAAGTCTTTTTGATAATTCAATTACGTGTGGCATAAACATATTAATAATCCTTCTTTTTGTGTTTTTCTTTTCTTGAATATTTCGTTCTATCTGGTTCAACCTTTGTTTTAAGATCAATTTCGTTTTTAAAAGCAGCAATAATCATAGGATTACGAGCTTTTGCTGGTTTTACTTTTTTCTTTTTCATCTCGACTCCTATAAACTATACTATTATTATATACAATTTTTAGTTAAAAAAATAGGAAGACAATATGCCTTCCCAAAATTATATCTTAACAATTTATTATTATGGTTTTATTTATATTAGTCTTTTGACTTTTCATCAGATTCGTAATATTCTTTATAAGCGGCAATAATAGCTTTTTGTTGCAGTATATATTGTCTAAGCTTAGCTAAATTAGAAGATAGATCTTGGTAATCTTCATCAGTCAAACCGTATAACACTAGATCAAATTTACCTTTTTCCATTTTTGCAAATACTTCTTCGTAATTTTCTGGTGTGATAATAAACCATTCAATTTTATTTGGTGTTACTGGTTTTGGCTCTTTAAGAGCTAAAGGTTGTCTTTCAACAGCTTTTGCTTGTATCTCTATTGTATTAATTTCAGGTCCACTAAAGGGATTCAGAGAACACCCAGAAATTAATAAACTACTTAGCGATAGAATCAATAAGTTCTTGACATTCACTATTCTTTTCTCCTTCTTTAATTGGTGATCCAGTTGCTATTTCAAAACAACGATTAACTTTGCTCGTGGCGCCATTAATAATTTTATTAATTAGCTTAGGCTTGGCTCTTGTGATAGCACCAAAGTCTCTCGACTGTCCTTTAGCATTGACTTCAAATTTATTATTTAGATTATCAACATCCTTTTGAAGCTTCGCATTTGCTTCATCTAATTGGTCGTTTAGTTCAAGAACTTTAACCATATCAGCTTTTTGTTGAGCAATTAATTCTTGCTGGATGCTAATTGATTCTTCTAATTTCTTAGAATTTTCTTCTGAAATAGCTAATGCCGCTTTAAGATTCATTCCGTAGTATAAACCTCCAGCGACCATAACAACTACTATAAGAATAGCAACATATTTGATAGCGCTGAAGATTCCCATTACTTATCCTCTTCGGTATTCTCAACTTCAGTAAACTTTTCAGTTTCTTTTTGAAGTTCTTCCATTAATTTGACTTTAGCTAGTTCAGTGATAGATTTTTGTAAACCAATTTTAGCTAATTCGCCATCAACTTTTTTGATATCATTAATAATATTAACACCTTTTTCAGTAATTGATTCGGCATCATATACCTTGTCACCGATTGTTAACGTTTTCAATTCTGTATTTTCTGCCATTTTTATTTTCCTTCCAATAGACTAATTAATTGTGATTTTGTTTGAGCGCCTGTTGCAGTATTAACAACTTCGCCACCTTCAAATACCATAAATGTTGGTACTGATCTAATATTATATTTAACTGCTGATTCCTGATCTTCATCAGTATTAACATCAAATACGTTGTAACCTTCTTTTACCATTTCCTCCAATGTTGGAGCAACTGATTTGCAGGGTGCGCACCACGGAGCACCAAATTTTACCAGCAATTTACCTGGTTGGGTAAGCACTGTTTCATTAAAAGTTTGTAGTTCTGCCATTTCTCTTTCCTTTTTTGATTTAGGTTATTATATCAAGTGTTTATTTAATTTATAAGTAAAATTACTCTTTATCTGAAGCTCGCACAATTCTTTTAAATAATTTCTTATCATTAAGAGCGGTATCAACCGCTGCGAGCTTTTTGTACAAGTCAGGTTCATCTTTACGATAACCTTTTAGGAACGCTACACAAATCTCAACATCAAGACTATATAGATATGCTAAGAAAACAACAATTTCTTCTTTAGGCATGTATTTTTTAGCTAATTGATGAGCTAGTTCAGACTTATGTATAGTTTCTGATTTTTCCATAAGAGATTTAATCTTATCTCCAACTTCTTCAAGTGAATCATTTTCAAAGTTGTCATAAAATACTTTTTCAATGTCTTCCATTTTAATAACATTATCATAGTTTTTAATGAACTGATAAAACTGAGAACCAATTTCACTTCCAACTTTACCTTTCATAATTTGAAAGACAATTTCTTCTGGAATACTATCAATATTATCCATGAAGTCACCAAGCTTAGCCCAAGAACGAGGTGTTGCGCCAATACCGCCATCTTGTGGAGTCCAGTGTAAACGATCAGGAAACTCAGTCAAGTAATCAAGTACCATAGTATTTACATTGTTTGAACGACCCCAAGTTAGGAATGCTTTCAAATCTGGTTCAACATTAATATGTAAGAAACGGTCAAGCAATGCTGGATCCAATTCATCAACTTGGTAATCATCAGCAGGGTTAATGGCTGCTACAACCATTGTACGTTGATCTTCAACAATTGGAAGAATATGCTCGTGAATTTGACGTTCTAATACTAATTGCAACGCAGATTGTCGAACATCGATAGGTGCACGGTTCAATTCATCTAAGAATAAAATAGTTGGAATCCTAGCAGCAGCTTTCTTTTCCATACGTTGTAACCAAATTGGCTTAGACCAAGTTGTGATAGTATTACCATCAATTTCTATAGTGTGAGGGATACCAATCAAATCACCAACTTCTTGATGAGAAAGAAATAGTTCTTCAATATGATAGCCGTTCTCTTTAGCAAATTGTTTAACAATCGCAGACTTACCGATACCATGAGGACCTTCCATGATAACAGTATCGTCAGCCTTTGCGGCAGCTTTAATAACCATCTTAGCAAATTGAATATCCATCGTCTTTCCTTTAATTTCGTATATTATAACAAAGAAACATTTAACTTTTTAGTTTCTTCTCATTTTTGCTATTTCTTCGGCTTGCTTAGTTCCTCGCATGACTGGGACAGCGTTGCTCTTATGCATTGTGGCAATTCCGCAAATAAGGTCTCCGGTGTACCACATTGGTTCTTTCTTTCCTGTAATCGCTGGGTTCGACGTCGTGATGCTTGGATAACTCTTCGTTTCGCGGACATAAACTTCCTTAGGTTTGTACTCTTTAAATTCTTTACGTGATTTACGTTTGGTAGGTGCACCAAATAGTTTTTCTCTTTCTTTATGCTTTTTTTCTTCAGTGTGAGCAGCCATCCTAGCCGCCTTTGCTCTTTTGGTGGTACTCATTTGCTTAACCTTTTTTCAAAAGTGTTGGAGATATTGACCATTCAACTCCATCAGTAGCTACAACTTTGATAGTCTTTTTATTAACTTTTGTGATTGTACCAGTTTGTTTACCATAACCACGTTTGTTAGAATTCCAAGTAACCTTTTCACCAACGTTGAATTGTTGAGCAATTCCAGACTGATAAGTTCTTTGGGCATGATTAAACATTTTAACAATCATATTGAAATCCGCATTATCAGCTTTTGCCAATAGTTTGTTTAGTGTGTTCATTTCGTTAAGAGTAAGATTAGCCATGTTTTTCTTCCTTTGCTTGATTTGTTAGAACTATTATATCAAGTTTTCTGAGAAATGTAAACGGTTTTTATTTAAAAAAATGAAAGAATTTTGAAATTTATTTTGAATTCTTCAATTCTTCCATTTGTTTTATGAGTTGAGATTGTTGTGAACGTAGGTGTGCAAGGTCTTGCTTTGTTCTGGAAAGTTCGTCAATAACTTCATTCATAACACCATGAGAGTTTAAAAGAACAGATTCTAAGTAATCGATCTCTTCTTCGTACTCGCAAATTGATTTGTTTATTTGAACAAGATATGCGTGAATGTCTTTAATAACTTCCATAGTTTCTCTCTTATTTGTGGTGGGCCCTCACGGACTTGAACCGTGGACCTATCGATTATGAGTCGAGTGCTCTAACCAGCTGAGCTAAGGGCCCAAATTGGGTTGCCGTTGTTCAGTATTATCGAGTCATACATAACATATAAATTACTAACTCGAACAGAAGCGAAACTAATTCCGCCGGTCGCTACGCAACCCTTTTAGGCAAATAGTGATTTACACTTTGCGTAAACCTTTAAATGGCGTCCCCTATACGATTCGAACGTATGACCGATGCCTTAGAAGGGCATTGCTCTATCCAGCTGAGCTAAGGAGACATAAACTTTTAATGGTACTCCTAACAGGACTCGAACCTGTAACCTCCGGTATCGCAAACCGATGCTCTATCCAGTTGAGCTATAGAAGTAATTACCAAATTAAAATAATACTTTTTCAAATATCATTTTAGTTTGGTGCGGGTACCGAGACTCGAACTCGGAAACCTTTCGGTGAGGAATTTTAAGTCCCTTGTGTTTACCAATTTCACCATACCCGCTAAGCAATTTTGCTTTTTCAAACGTTTTTCTTTATGTAGTAATTATATCAAGTACTACCTTAACTTTTTATTAAATTTTCAAGTTTTTTAATTTTTTTTGAAAATAATTATATGTTGTTAAAGAACGTACCAGATCATCAATGCTACCATTTCCGATTTGATAGAGTAATTATATCCAGTACTACCTTAACTTTTTATTAAATTTAGATTATTTTTTGAGTTTTTTTACAACTTCCGCATATGATATGTCTATATTTGGAGAGTTTGGAATATTGCAAGCTCCACAACGTCCACCTATATTCATAATCTTTTTAAGTTGATCTTCAGATAGTGCTGGATATGTCTGCATAAAATCAGACACATCCTTAACACATATCATATTACATTGGCATACGACGTCTGAATCATTCATTAGTCGTCTAACAATTGTCCAAGTGTAGCTGGACCAGCAATACCATCTGCACCCAATCCATTAGCTGCTTGCCATTCTTTTAAAGCTTTTTCAGTTCCAGCTCCAAAGATACCATCTGCAGTTAATCCTAGAGCGGCTTGCATCATTTTAACACCTTCGCCGCGTGAACCTTTACGTAGTAATCCAATGTCTTCAATATCAAGTGTTTCACCTTCTTCTTTATCATGCTCTGGAACATCTACGCCCATAGCTTCTAAACACATTTCCCAATGATGAATACGATCTTCAAGACCAATATAACCACCATTAATACGTTTAGTCATTGTTTTGATATCGCCATTATCAGCATACTTGTTTAAGCCATTTTTATTCCAATACCAGATAGCTGACATTAGCGCAACTTCTTTATCTTCTGAAACTTGATCTGGATTATCAACAGCGTCTACGCCCATATCTTCTGAAAATGCAGTGTAGTTCGCTTTACCAGTTAATTGAATTGGGCCACGACCGCGATATCGCCAACCATCACCTGAATCAGTATCACCATTGTCCATACGATTAGCATAAACTACATTAGCAATTTTTTCTGGTTGACGATGATATTCTTCAGCATCTCTTCCTGCTCTTACAAAATATTTTCCAAATACTGCATCTAGGGCTTTTGCTGAATAGTTTAAGTTTTCACTGAATACTCTCCAACCGCCTGACTCGTGACCACATTGTGCAATGAACGCAGCAATACGTTCTGGTGTATCAATATCATATTTTGGAAATACTTCATTCATTGCTTCAACCCAACCTTCTGGATCTTTACAATTTGGAAATAGTTCTCCAAACTTTTCTGCTGTTAACATATTTGTTCTCCTTTTTATTTTTATTTATTAGATTAGTCGTTCTGCATAATAGTTTTTTACAGCTTCTATGAGTTCATCGTTTGTAAAAGTTTCACCATTTACTTCGAATACGTTTTGCATAAGATTAGCATATTGTGTGTTTGGCTCAACTACGTGAATCATTGCTCGAAAGTTTTTTGTATATGTTTCAATTCTATGATCTTGAACAATATTCAATAAATCATCTTCAAATATAGCATTGGCTAGATCCTGTGCTAACTTATATTTAATACCACTTTCTATATGAACAAGTTCGTCTTCTGATATATGAAGAGGAACACTATGTTCTACATGGACTTGTTTAATACGATTTGTTACGGGTTTAACGCTCCAACCACTATTATTTGTCATAAGAGCTCCTCAGGGTACTTATCTTTTAGCCAATCAAAATCTTCATTCAATTTATCTAGTTGTTCGTCAATATATTTAAGTTTTTTCTCGGCATCGTTCTTTTGTTTTATTAGATTTGTGCTTTCCATTAAATAAAAATGCAGGTACGCTTCGTCTGCTGTATCATGATAAGCAGATAATTTTTCAATAAGGCCTGTGCTTGGAGAATAATGGAATCCCATTATATGAACCACTCTGCATTGTCAAATCTAAATTTTTCACATTTTTCTATGATTACTGGATTTAGTTGTGTACGAATGTCATTAATCATTTTACGTTTTTCAACGTGCATTTTTTGAATTTCATCAGTGATTGAATTGTATCTATCAATAATATCTTTATCTAGAATAGGCATAATGCATTCTTTAATCTCTTCTAGTAGATCATTAGGAATTGGATAATACACATGTTGATCAGGGCTCTCAGGTAAAATAGTATCAATATGATCGTCTTTTAGACAGTTGATATCTAATTCATTTTTGCTATCATTAAAGAATATTTTAAATCGCATTTACCATCTCCTATAGTGATGAAAATTTAAACCAAGTGCATCATTAATTAAAGCATAATCTGGTTTTTCGTCAATGATTGAATACATTGCGCGAATGCATTTATTTCGATTTTTGGTTTTTCTAAATCTGTTTCTGATTAATTTAGCTTTGAGTTCTTCGTATGTTTGTTCTTCAATTGTTGGAATATGATTCCACTCGTAGAAGTCTTCTTCAATCTCGAGAACATCAGCGAGTACCCAAACTTGTTTTTTGGATAATTCGCCTTTTTCCTGAAATTGTTTATGGACAGACTTGATAAAGTCATTTGATTGTAATGATTTTGGAATAATAAAGTTAGCAATCTTCATAAACAACCCCATAATTAATATAGAGTTATTATATAAAAAAATTGCTTAACTTTTACGCAAAAAGAGATTTTTCTAAATCAATTTCAACATTAATTGATTTTAAATTATTGATAAAGTCTTTTGGAATAGGACTATCTATATAATTTTTAAGGTAAACGCTGTCAAAATTAAAATATTTTTTATAGACATTGACACGATGTGTTAGAAGACAATCACCTGTTTGCAAAAAGTATCTTATACAATACGGAGAAACAACTAAGAAAATAGTATTGTCCTTTTCATCTTGTTTGTCAATCATGATGTGATTTATTTCGTGGATTTCTGTTAATGTGTATTGCATTACTTCAACTAAAAGATCTACAATTTTAGTGAATACAGATATGAATGTTCCATTTAATTGTTTAAGGTCGTTCATTAAATATTCAAATGCTTTTTCGTGGATTTCTAACCAGATCTTTCCAAAGTCTTTGTTAAAGTATTCTGCTTTTTCATTGATAATTTGTTTATATGCAGTTTGTGTTTTATTTGCTAAAGAGATAATAATGTCCATGTC
>JGI11705J14877_10001711_pt1 | contig 12306 bp, 12 predicted proteins | sample Etolaghawater15m_FD_14877 | JGI IMG/M metagenome (IMG submission 14877) | reverse complement strand
GCAGGAATGACATTTGCGCCAAGTATATGCATACGCACCACATTGGGATGTTCTTTAGCCATATCGACTTCACCCATGTAAATATCGCACTCCAAACCTACCAATGCAGCAGCTGTAGCCAATGCTACACCATGTTGTCCTGCACCTGTTTCGGCGATGAGTTTTTTCTTTCCCATCTTTTTTGCCAACAGTGCTTCACCTAAGCAATGATTGATTTTGTGTGCACCTGTGTGGTTAAGATCTTCTCTTTTAAGATAAATATCTGCTCCATATTTTTCTGAAAGATGTTTTGCATGAAAAATCGGACTTGGACGCCCAACATAATGTTGATAAAGTGAAGTGAGTTCTTCCAAAAATTCTGGATCTTGACGAATCTCTTCATAGGAAGTGGTGATCTCATCCATAATACTTTGAAGTTGAGGAGGGATGAAGGCCCCTCCATATTCTCCGAAATACCCTTTTTCATCAGGTAGTGGACAATTAAAAATATTTTTTGGCATTAAGATTCCTTTTTAAATAATATGCGTTTATTGTACTTTAAAATACTTTTTGAGAGACTGAATAGATATTTGTGTTACAATTTATGTAAAAAAGAGAAGTTTACGTATGGAATTAAAAAAGGGCATCTATAGACATTATAAGGGAAATTTGTATGAAGTGTTGTTGACTGCACAGCACTCAGAAACAGAAGAATGGATGGTGGTCTATAAGGCTTTGTATGGTGAAGAAGGAGTCTGGGTACGTCCTTATACAATGTTTGTAGAAAAAGTCATCATCCAAGCAGAAGCAATAGAGCGCTTTACTTATGTGGGTCAAGAGGGTTAGACCCTTTCCATTCGAGTACCATCGAGATACGCTCTTTTTTAAGTGATTATACTATACTTCATTGAATGAAATAAAGAAGGATCCCTATGTCAGAAATCATAGAACATTTTAAAACCTTAACACAAATTCCACATTGTAGTAAAGAAGCAGATAAGTTATTGGAATTTTTAGTCGATTTTGCTAAAGAGAGAGATTACACGGTAGAGGTAGATGAGGTCAAAAATATCTTTATCACTAAAGGTTTGCCTACACTTTGTCTTCAAGCGCATTATGATATGGTTTGTATGGGTAAAGCACCTGTTCTAGAAACGTATATTGAAGAGGGGTGGATGAAAGCAAAAGACGCTTCTTTAGGTGCAGATAATGGTATGGCTATAGCCATGATGATGCAACTGATGGATGAAAATAAGGATTTAGAGTTTTTACTGACTTCAGATGAAGAGGTAGGACTCATCGGAGCAAATGAAGTTGCTTTTGATTTGAAAAGTCAGTATATGTTAAACCTTGACAGTGAAGATGAGGCTGAAGTATACATAGGTTGTGCAGGTGGTGTAGATATTACTGCGAGTAAACAAGATAGCTATATAGAGGGAAAAGGTACTTGTTATGAAGTTGCTGTCAAGGGTCTGGTTGGTGGACACTCTGGTGTAGATATTGATAAGGGTATCCCTTCGGCTATCAAAGTTTTGGGTGCGTATTTGTCAGAAAAAAATGTGACTCAATTGGTAAGTGTGTACGCAGGAGAACGCAGAAACTCTATCCCTGCAAATGCAGTGGCTATTGTCTTTTCAGAGATAAAGTTGGAAAATACAGATAGTGTACAGGTACGAGAACTTAAAGAAAGTCCACAAGTGCTGAAAGAAGGGTCTGAAACCATCGCTATGATAGATGCTTTTAAACAAGGTGTTCATGCAAGCAATGAAGCGTTAGGTATCCCTGATACAAGCATTAATCTGGCTATCATTACTACAGATGAAAAAGGTGGAATTCTAGTAGAAACCAGTGCGAGAGCGATGGAAGGGACAAAACTTGAAAACCTTGCATTAGAAACCTTGAATTTTTTTAAATCATATGGCTTTCATGTAGCTCAAGAAGATAAGTATCCGGCATGGAAACCAGAGATAACTGATTTTACTGAACTGGTAAGTCATAAGATGAAAGAAGTATTTGGAAAGACCAAAATGATGGCGATACACGCAGGGCTTGAATGTGGTGTGATCGCTGAGAAATATCCTCATATGAAATTTGCTTCCATAGGACCAACGATACGATACCCTCATTCTACTAGAGAGAGCGTACATTTAGAGTCTGTAGAGCATACATTTGAAGTACTTCATAAAATCATACAATCAGTTTAAATTATGATATGTATAATTTAAATCAAAGATAAGTGGGAGTAGAATTAAAAGATATAGATCGATTAAAAAGGGTAAAAATGAAAACGATATTTCAAGATATAGAATACTTAAGTAAAAAAGTGAAAGACAAAGAATCAACAAAAATAATAAAAGAACTTAAAGAGAATTTTAATTTGTTAAAAAGCAAAAGCGGTTTGTCTCAATTATTGGGTAAAAAAAAGCTTGCAAAAATAACACGAAATGTTGCCTATGAAGAAGAGTTAAAAGCCTTGCAAGTGGAGCTTATCAAATTACAAAATTGGGTCTATGAGAATAATAAACGTCTTATGATCATCTTTGAAGGACGTGATGCCGCAGGTAAAGGCGGTTCCATCAAACGTTTTACTGAGTACCTTAACCCTAGAAAATTTAGAGTCGTCGCACTGCAAAAACCGACAGAAGTAGAAATAGGTCAATTTTACTTTCAACGCTATTTTCAACATTTGCCAAACCCAGGTGAAATCACTTTTTTTGATAGATCTTGGTATAACCGTGCCATTGTTGAACCTGTTTTTGATTTTTGTACACAGGAACAATATAAAAAATTTATGAAAGAGGTACCGGAAATAGAACATGCACTGGTGGATGATGGGATTATCCTCATTAAGTTGTGGTACTCTATTACAAAAGACAACCAGCAAAAAAGGTTTAAAGAACGTATGAGCAATCCTTTGAAGCATTGGAAACTGAGTCCTGTGGACCAAAAAGCACAAGAGATGTGGGACAAAGTGACCTACTACAAAGAACAAATGTTCTCTCGTACACATACCAGTTATGCACCATGGATCATCGTTGACAGTAATGATAAGAAGAAAGCCAGACTCGAATCTATCCGTTATGTACTTTCCCGAATTGACTATCAAGGAAAAGAAGATGCGAAAATCAATCTCCATCATGACCCTGAAATAGTCGAGCGCTACCATAGAAGATCACATCATGAATAGTAGAAAGCAATAAATGAAATATCCTGAATTTCCAGTAAAATGTAAATCTTTACTTAGTCAATATCTTACACCTGAAGTGTTTGCATCACTTAAGCATAAAAAGACATCCAACGGTATTACCTTAGAACAGGTGATACATTCGGGGGTGGTGAATGTCGATAGTGGCATTGGAGTTTATGCAGGTGATCAAGAATCGTATAATGTTTTTGCCTTACTATTTGATCCGATTATTAAAGCGTATCATGGGTTTAATAAAGAAGATCGACATAAAAGTAATCTGAACCCCGATGATCTGCACGCGCCTAACCCAGATCCTGAAGGTGCATACATTGTTTCTACACGTATTAGGGTGGGACGTAATGTTAAGTATATGCCTTTAGGTCCGGGTATTTCAAAGGAGCAGAGAGATCAGGTCGAATCGAGTATTGTTAAAGGTCTGCAAGCGCTTGAGGATGAGTTGTCAGGAGCCTATTATCCTCTGCTTGGTATGTCTAAAGAGGTTCAAAACAGTCTGATTGAAGATCATTTTTTATTTAAAGAAGGCGATCGTTTTCTTGATGCTGCAGGACTCAACCGTCATTGGCCCGAAGGTAGAGGGATTTACCATAATAATGATAAAACATTTTTGGTATGGGTCAATGAAGAAGATCAATTACGTATTATCTCAATGCAGGAAGGTGGCGATATTAAAGAAGTCTTCACACGTTTAGTGAAAGCCATTAAAATGATTGAGACCAAAGTACCTTTTTCTTATAGTGATCATTTAGGGTATATCACCTCTTGTCCAACAAACCTCGGAACTGCAATGCGAGCAAGTGTACATATTGCCCTTCCAAATCTTTCAAAAGAGATGCAAACCTTTAAAAGCATCACAGAGAAGCATCATCTTCAAATCCGTGGCATCCATGGTGAACATTCTGAAAGTGAAGATGGAATCTATGATATTAGTAATCGTCGCAGATTAGGCATTACAGAAGTAGAAGCGGTTCAAGATATGTATGATGGCGTGATAGNATTGATTGAAGCAGAAAAAGCATTGGGTTAGTAACTTCTATACTTTAAAGGTTTGCGTTGTTTTACAATGTGCTTCCATAAAACACCCTTCACATTCGGGTTTGACCGCCTTGCATCTATAGCGTCCAAAAAGAACCATGGCTTGATGTAAGAGGTGCAAGTCTGTTTTAAATTTTTTGCTTAATTCTTCTTCACACTTTAGCGCTGTTTTAGCATCTGAAAGTCCCAAGCGATGTGCAACTCTGTACACATGTGTGTCAACAGCCATAAGATTGGCTCCCGCATACTCGATCATGACAACATTGGCTGTTTTTTGTCCCACACCTGCAAGCTTCACAAGTTCATCTCGTTCCAAGGGGATTTCGTTGCCATAGTTTTCGACAACACTTTGTGCCATTTTGATGAGATTTTTGGCCTTATTGTTAAAAAATGAACAGGTATTAATGTATGATTTAACTTCATCTAAATCTGCATTAGAAAGAGATATAGGGTCTGGATACGCTTCAAAAAGAGCAGGGCTAATGATGTTCACACGTTTATCTGTACATTGTGCAGAAAGCATGACAGCGATAAGAAGTTCATAGAGATTTTTATACGTTAATTCAGTGACAGAGTCAGGATAGTTTTTAAGAAAAATATTTTTTATCTCTTCAATCTCTTTTTTGGTTGCTTTTTTTACTTTTGCCATACATATTGCCTTATTCTAATGAAATAATAATTAGAATATTAGCACATTAATTAATGATTTACCCAAGAGGGATATACTTCTTCATTAAATTAAACAATCAAGGATTATTCATCATGTTGAAACTAGCAAAAACTTCAATGCTTACTCTAGCTATTATGGCTACATCAGTAGTTGCATCAGATATACTTGTGACGGTAAATGGTCAAAATATTACCAAGCAAGATGCGCAAGCATTTGTCAATGCTTCTGCACCTCAAGCGAATTTTATGCAATTGGCACCTGCTGAAAAAAAAATGGTTACAGATAGACTCATAGAAAAAGTCCTTTTTACAGAACTAGCACTGCAAGAAGGTATAGATAAAAAACCTGAATTTAAAAGAAATATGGAAAAGATAAAAGATGAACTTCTTGTAAATATGTGGATGAAATCACAAATGGATAATGCCATAGTAAGTGACAGTGAAGCAAAGGCATTTTACGACAAAAATACTGAAAAATTTATGGAAAAAGCTTCTATGCATGCAAGACATATCCTGCTTGAAACGCAAAAAGATGCGCAAGATATCATTGCTTCGCTCAAATCACTTAAGGGTGAAGCATTGAAAGCAAAATTTATTGAATTGGCTAAAGCAAAGTCTACTGGTCCTTCAGCGAAAGATGGTGGAGATCTTGGTACTTTTACAAAAGGCCAGATGGTTCCAGAATTTTCAAAAGCAGTCTGGGCACTTGAAAATGGAACAATAACGACTAAGCCTGTGAAAACACAGTTTGGTTATCATGTTATCTATCTTGAAACGAAGTCAGCAGCAAAACCTACACCCTATGTAAATGTGAAAAATAAAATTATCACTTCACTGAAGCAACAGCAGTTTACTGCTAAAATTACAGAAGTGGCAAAAGAACTTAAAAGTAAAGCTAAAATTGTTGATATGGCAAAAGAAGCAAAAACAACTGAAAAATAATCTTTTACTAACTAAAATAGGAAAAATGGTATGAAAAAAGTTTTTATTCTCTTGGGTTTATCTTATGCTTTAGTGTTAAGTACAGTATCTGCGGATGATCTAAAAAACAGTTTAACCAATATGCTAAATACAAAAGAAACATCAGGAATGGTGGATCTTGGTAATATCAATTTGAATGCAAATACAAAGTCCATACAATCAAAATCCAGATCGGGTAAAACAGTGATTGCTACAGTAAATGGGCAAAAGATCATTAAAAAAGATGCAGATAGTTATCTTAAACAGCGTACTCAGGGGAAGGTAACAAACTTTGATCAGTTGCCACCTGAGCAACGTACAAGACTTATTCAAGAATTGGCACTTCCGGTCATCGTACTGGATGCTGCAAAAAAAGAGTTATCTAATATAGAGAAAGAAACTGTTTACACACGTGCATGGATGCAAAAAGAAGCACTTAAAATAAAAATAAGTGATGAAGAGGCATTGAAAGTTTATACTCAGTTAAAAAAACAATCAGAAGAAGCTAATGCAACACAAAGTATTCCTCCATTTGAAGAGATTAAAGATTCACTTAAAATTCAAATGATAGAAAAGACTTTGATAGGTAAACTGATGGAAAATGTACAGATAAAAATATACTAAGAAATTTATTAATTATTAATTGGTAAATATTAGGTAAAATACACACAACACACTACAAAGGAAATAGAGAATGAAAAAAATTCTTGTTATATTAGGTCTGACATTATCACTTACAACACATTATGCNGTAGCGGCTACTGCTACAGCAGGAACAGTCAATGGTATGACTATAACAGTGGAAGAAGCAGANAATGCACTCAATACACTTACAAAAGGTAAGATGACTTGGGAAAAACTTCCAGCAGAGGGTAAAAAACAACTCATTGAAATGATGGCTCCGGCTAAATTGGTAGCAGCAGAGTCAAAAAAATCTTTAACCGATAAAGAAAAAGAAGCAGCACTTGCAGGGTTCTGGATGCAGAAAAAAATGTCTACAACACAAGTGACTGATACAGAAGCTAAAGATGCATACAATAAAATGAAAAAAGTAGCCCAAGAGGCAAAAAGCACACAAAAAATACCAGATTTTGATGTAGTAAAAAACAATATAAAAATGCAACTTGCACAAGAAAAAGTCGTAAGTGAACTCATGAAAAGTGCAAAAATTAAAGTAAAATAATTCCACAAAGAGGAAGTTGTAAATGTCTACAAAAGTTTTAGATGTGATACAAGCAGGTGTCGTAACAGGTGATGACCTACAAGCGTTATTTAAAATCGCAAAAGAAGAAGGATTTGCTTTACCTGCTGTCAATGTGGTAAGTACTTCTTCAGTGAATGCAGTACTTGAAGCCGCAAAAAAAGTAAATTCTCCGATTATTGTCCAGTTTTCAAATGGAGGTGGCGCATACTATGCTGGGAAAGGTCTTCCTTCGGATCAGGCTGCTATCTTGGGTTGTATTTCAGGTGCACAGCATGTACATACAGTAGCTAAAGCGTATGGAGTACCGGTTGTTCTTCACACAGACCATGCAGCAAGAAAACTGCTTCCATGGATCGATGCCTTACTTGAAGCAAGTGAAGCACATTATGCATTACATGGAATCCCACTTTTCTCTTCTCATATGATAGATCTCTCTGAAGAGCCTATAGAAGAAAATATAGCTACATGTAAAATGTACTTGGAACGTATGTCAAAGATAGGTATGACACTAGAAATTGAGCTTGGGGTAACTGGTGGAGAAGAAGATGGTGTAGACAATAGCCATATAGACAATGCGCTTCTTTATACACAACCTGAAGAAGTTGCGTTTGCTTATGAAGAGTTATTAAAAGTTTCTGATAAATTTACTATTGCAGCTTCTTTTGGAAATGTTCATGGTGTCTACAAACCGGGTAACGTTTCACTCACACCTAAGATCCTTGACAATTCTCAAGCATACATAGAAAAAAAATATAATACAGCGAAAAAACCTGTGAATTTTGTCTTTCATGGCGGTTCAGGTTCTGAGCTTTCAGATATCAGAGAAGCCATAAATTATGGTGTCATTAAAATGAATATAGATACAGATACGCAGTGGTCATTTTGGGATGGGGTACGTAGCTATGTAGCTAAATATCATGACTATCTACAAGGACAGATCGGTAATCCAGAGGGTGAAGATAAACCAAATAAAAATTACTATGATCCAAGAAAATGGTTACGTGCAGCAGAAGAGTCAACGATTGTTAGGCTTGAAAGAGCATTTGATGATCTTAACTGCTTAAATAGAAATTAGCAATGAGTTCGTTATTCTCAGGTCAACCCTGAGAATCTATATATGCAGACTTTAAATCTTCCTTCTCCCATACAATCACTCACTTTTGATAAGAAACAATTTTATCTGAAACGAGATGATCTCATAGACACACACTTTTCAGGTAACAAAGCAAGAAAACTTTACTATTTTCTTCAAAATGATTTTCCAGATATTGATACGCTCATCTCATATGGATCTGCTCAGTCTAATGCGATGTATTCTCTTTCCGTTTTGGCCAAGAAAAAAGGGTGGAAATTTGAGTATTTTGTAGACCATATAGCAGATTATCTCAAAGAAGATCCTCATGGTAATTATAAGTCTGCTTTGGATCATGGTATGAAGATCATTGAAGGGTTAAGCGCGATGCCTCAGCACGCGTCAAAGGAAGTACTTTTTGTAGAAGAGGGTGGACGACAAAAAGAGGCTGAATTTGGTATGGTCTTCTTGGCTACCGAGATCATATCGTGGCAAACAGAGAAAAGCTTTACAGAATTAAATATTTTTCTGCCTTCGGGTACGGGAACAACCGCACTTTTTTTACAAAAACATCTTCCTTTAAATACTGTATATACAACACCATGTGTAGGAGATGAACATTATCTGAAAAAACAGTTTTTAGAACTAGAAGCAGATCAAAAGCATCATCCTGTGATATTGAGTTTGAAGAAAAAACATCATTTTGGTAAACTTTATAAAGAAAACTACAAAATTTGGCTAAAATTACAACAACAAACGGGAGTGGAGTTTGACCTCCTTTATGATCCACTGGGATGGCGAGCTTTACTCGCTCACCCTGAGATCTTTTCTAAACCTACATTGTACATCCATCAAGGTGGCGTGTTGGGTAATGAGAGTATGCTCCCAAGATATAAACGAAAATACAAAGATATAGAGAAGGACTTATAAGTGAAAGTTTTTTATAGTAGTGATGAAGGGTTTGAGGCAAATTTTAATGAATTACTTCAGCGTGGAAGAATGGACATAGAAGGTGTGACAAGCATCGTTTCTGGACTTTTAAAAGAGATACAAACTGAAGGAAATGCTGCAGTAAAGTCTCAAATAGCAAAATTTGACAGATGGGAACCCACAAATGACGAAGCACTTTTAGTATCTACAGATGAGATGGCAAAAGCGTATGCTTCTATGGACCCTGAACTTCGTGATGCTTTGCACCTTGCCTATGACCGTATAGAGAGTTACCACCAAAAACTTATGCCAAAGACTTGGATGGATAAAGAAGCCAACGGAACTATATTGGGACAGAAAGTGACTGCGGTAGACAGAGCAGGGCTTTATATCCCTGGTGGAAAAGCTGCCTACCCAAGTTCACTACTGATGAATGTTATTCCAGCACAAGTAGCAGGCGTGGAAGAGATAGTTATTTGTACCCCTACGCCTGATGATGAGATCAATGAGCTTTTACTTGCAGCATGTCACCTTTGTAAGGTAACACAAGTCTTTAAAGTAGGTGGTGCTTCTGCTATAGGTGCTATGGCTTATGGGACAGAAACTATCCCTAAAGTAGATGTCATCACTGGGCCTGGCAATATCTTTGTTGCCACAGCGAAGAAACTGGTATATGGTGAAGTAAATATAGATATGATTGCAGGCCCCTCAGAGATAGGTATACTTGCAGACGAGAGTGCAAGAGAAGATTATATTGCTATGGATCTTCTTTCGCAGGCGGAACATGATGAGATGGCCAGTTCTATTCTTATCACTACAGATGGAGAACTTGCAAACAGAGTCAGTGACAAGGTGGAAGCATTTTTAGGAACACTTTCTAGAGAAACGATCGCACGTAAATCCATAGAAGAGAGAGGTGCTATCATCGTAACACAAGATATGAATGAGGCGATCGAACTTATGAATGAGATAGCACCTGAACACTTAGAGATTATCACAAAAGACCCTATGTCTTTACTTGACAGTATCAAGCATGCTGGCGCAATTTTCCTGGGAGAAAACACACCAGAACCTGTAGGTGATTATGTCGCGGGACCCAATCATACACTTCCTACAGGTGGAACTGCTAAATTTTACTCACCACTGAGTGTCGAGCACTTTTTAAAAAAATCTTCTATTATTTCTATGAGTAAAGAGGGTATACAAGAGGTAGGTGGAGCCTGTGCCATGATAGCAAATACAGAAGGTTTAACCGCACATGAAGAGAGTGTAAGGATGAGATTAAGAAGTTAAGAAGCGTATTCTAGTTTTGGTTTTCAAGTTTAGATACTTTATCTTGTAGCTCTTTAATCATGAATGGTTTTTTGATAAACTTGATAGACTCTTGCGCATAAGATTGATAAAGAGTTTGGAGTGCTATATCAGCAGATACGAGAATCACTTTTGCTTTAGGGTACTTTTCTAGAATAAGGTTTAATACATCTAAACCATTAATATTGGGTACGGTGATATCTAATAAATAGAGATCAATATCTGAACTTATATTTTTTACAGCATCTAGACCATCAGTAAATGAAATGACATGATGGTTATCAAGCTCCAATACTTCCTTGATAGCTTTGTTTAAGGCGAAAGTATCTTCAAGCAATAAAATATTCATAGTGGATTGTAGCATAGAAATCTTCATTTATCTAGGATAATACTATATTTAGATAAAATATATTTTTATTACATAAAACAAAGATTCTTAAATATAGAATGGGGGGGGGAGCGTTTTAGATGAAATATATTGTTGTGTTTGTTCTACTATTTGTGCCTATGGCCGCCAATGATATTGATACTATTTTGATGGATATGGAGATAAATAATGATTTATCGACCAAAACCAAAAAAGAGAATAATGGTATTGTGAAGGTTTATACGAGAAGTGATTTGAACATGATGAATGCAATGCATTTACGAGATGTGTTAAAAAGTTCTGTTGTGGGCTTTAAAATCAGTAGATATGGTTTAATGGATCCAAATACATTGGGTATCTCTCCTTTTTCCAGTTCAAATATAAGAATCTATATCGATAATCAAGAGATATCATCTACGCTGTATGGAAGTGGTATGGTGACTGGTGATATGAATTTAGATTTTGTTGATCATATAGAGATTTATACCTACAATCCTTCTTTTGAGTTTAGTACTGAACCCGCGACTATCATGATAAAACTTTATACTAAAACCTATGAAAGAGATCCAGGAACAACATTACGTGCTGGATATGGAAGTTATGGTTCTAATGTCTTCTCTGCAACGACTACCAACCAAATAGGTGATTATAAATATATGATACATGTCTCTAAGGATGTTGATAATAAAGAAAAAAGTAATTTTGGCGGCGTACATGATGTTTCAAGAGATACAACTAAAACGCATGGATTAATCAGTCTTTATAATGATAAAAGAAAATTTCTTTTAAGTGTGGTAGAGAATAAAAAAGATTCTTTTTTATCTGCAGATTGGACTGGGGATCCAAGTCAAGCTCATATTGATATTAATATGTTTCATGTAGGCTATGAAGAAAAGTTTTCAGATAATATTTTGTTTGAATTGACCTATGATACACTTAAAGATCAGAGTGTTTTTGCCAATGATAATATTTTATTTATGTATCATAATTATAACACTAATCAAAATGGTTTACCAGAATGGTTACCTATGGAATCCTTTGATGTGGATGATGAGTCTACAGTGACTACTGCAAAGTTACAAAAGAAATCCTATTTTGGAAAGCATCAACTATTGTATGGTCTTAAGTATAGATGGAAGGATTTGGACTATACTCAACTTAAAACCAAGTTTTCTTTTTCAAATACTGTAAATAACTTAGAGTATGCAGGGGTAAAAAAACAGAATGTTTATACATATTTTCTAGAAGATAATTACAGTTTATATGATAATTCGATTCTTACTTTAGCAATGCAACACAGTAGTATAGATAACAATAACGATCATTTGATAGAAGATGACTGTGTTACTTTAGTGAGATTTGGAAATACATATCTTTATGATAAATTCATTTTTCAGTCATTTTTGTATTATCAAGAGACAGCGATAGAACCTTTTTTGATAAATTCTATCTACTTAGATCATGATGGTATAAAGAAGCAGAAAATTAAAAGCTTCATAGAAAAGATTAAATATACAAATGAGAAAAATATCTATGATTTTACCTTTACACATGAACAGATTGAAGATTATTTT
>JGI11705J14877_10001710_pt1 | contig 12308 bp, 1 predicted proteins | sample Etolaghawater15m_FD_14877 | JGI IMG/M metagenome (IMG submission 14877) | reverse complement strand
CCACGCTGTTACAGCTTCGGGGGAGATGCGTCCTCGAAGCTCGGCGACGTCGATGATAGTATCCGAGCTTTTGTTTAGGTAGCGCGGCGGGATGCCGTTTTTACTTGTGCTGAATACTGCAGACTTCGCACCGAACATGTCCGCTCCGAGACGGTAGACCCCTGTTCTGTGGAGGCCTTGTATAAGCGGTGCCCTACATGCGGTACTTGTATTCGCTGCGAGCACTCGCCCTGCTGTGCTTGACGCGTCCTCTAAGAACCTCTGGTACGTAGCCCGCGAGAGGTAGGATACGCCAATCTCGTCTGTGAAAGGCGCACCGCGTATCATACTGTGGTAGACAGCCCCGTATCCTGGGACAAGGGGGATTTCCGCGGCGTTCGAAAATAACCCAGCAGAGTACGTAATCAGCGCGGGCGGCATACCTCGCTGTAGCCCTGCGTAGCGGTTAGGTACCGTGTACGCGAACTTCACATTAAGCTCGTCGGTGCTGAACACGTAAAAACTTTCCAGGGATAGTGGCGTCACTGCTATACTCATCATACCACTTGTAGGAGCGTATGACAGACCGTCTCGCGTAAGCGACCAATCCTGCGCAGTGTCTGTGGCGTGTGCGGGTGGAGGCGCTACATATTTGCCAAGAACATTGGGCTGTATCGGGGTCCCGCTGTAGTTGACCGTGTACTCGTCATCTCCTCGACTCCCGTAGCCGATTGCAGGATCGAACGAGTTATAGTAGGTGCTAACCCCGCTATAGATGCCCGCAATCGTGGGCACGTTATCTAGGCGGAAAGAGTCTGCTGTGCTGTAGTGCTGTGTCGGGAAAGGGTTTATGATCCCCCAAAGCGGAGAGCCTATGAGGTGTCTATATGCAAGCGGGCCCTCCACAAATGGCCCACCTATATTACGTAGGAAATCGTACATCGCTGTCGTGTGGGCCCTTGCTACGTCGAACCACGCGGCCGTGTCTACTACACGTATCGTGTCCCTCGCAAACGGCCTGATGCTTATACCGAGACCCCACAGGAAGGGATTGTCGCCATACTGGCCGGAAGAGGCGTTCCCAACGGGCTCCACAGATATCTCTGCGCTGTCCTCACTCGGCAGCGTTGTTGTGTGTATCTCTGCACCGAGCAGTTCATATGTATCGTCGCCGATCGTGAAATTAAGTACGCCGACGGAGCGTGCTGCTGGATCTCGTACAATTTCACCCGCATCACTCGATAGACGGAGACTTTGTATTAGTTCTGTGAGCGTCTGCGTGACCTCGTCGGGGCTTGTCGCGTCTCCCACAAACGTCCAAGAGTTTGGCGCCAGCATACTTACAGGTATATAGGCGTCTACTTGTGGAGCAGGTTCTTCGCTGCCCGCATTCCCCGTGTTCGTGATCCAGCGAATATCCTCCTCGCGCACATGCGGGCCTAGCTTGTTATCCGCGAACGTGGGTATACGGAATGTCGCATTCGCCACGTCGCTATTTGCTAGGTTGATGGCGCGCGCGAAATCGAACGTTAAGAACTGGCGCCAATCGTTCACATGCGGGTCTCCCGTTTCTACGACGCTCACCATTTGATCATCCCCGTCCAAAAAGTCTTTCGAGAAAAGATCGCTGACATCGTTGGTTGTGTGTGTACCGTAGAGCGTCGCGTATACTTTGATATCAGGGAATGCATCGGAGGGCGAAGGTATGGGCCCATCACCGAATATGCGGTGCCCGTACTCCTCTACATAACTAGTGGTCGCACGTAGCAACGTGGGGTCCATATCTGCATCTACCACGATACCGTATGTGGCGGCCGGACGTCCGCCGTGGCCTGTATCTACGAAGACGAGCGCCATATACTCCTGTGTAGCCTCGGGGAAAATATGCCATCCTTCGAACGCCACGATCACGTCTTGGTACTCGAGATCTAGACCGTACTCCAGCATGGCAGGCAGCTGCGAGAAAATCTGTCCCGCGTAGGCTAGCGCGATTTGTCCTTGGCTTTGTATATAGTCAGCGTATTCTTTTATCGTACCGAGCGGACCCACCCCTCCGAGCGGAGCATCGATCGCCAACATCAAGTGGAGCCAGCCCATAAGCTGTGTCGCGTGATATACCACGAACCTCTTCGGGATCTTATCCGTGGTCGCTGCGTTCTCTGCCGTACCGCTGCTCTCCATCTCCGGTGATTTCAGTAGGGCCAGTGCATCAGCTGTAAGTACTTTAGTGAGCTCGAGCGCGGCATTCGAGTCTCGTGCGGTGAACGTAAATACTCGATCCGCATAGGTAACATCGAGGCCTATGTTCGAAGCCGCGAGTGTCCATGAGGCTACGTTATCTGCTGCGCTCGCGTCTATAAAAGTGAACGTGCTTCCTGTTGTCTGCGCACCCCGCGTAACGGTGATGCGGAACTGTAGTCCGGCTAGGCTAGTTATAAGTGCTGCGTTATCTTCGCGCCAGTTGATCACGGTAACTGCCGCAAATGCCGCCCCCGTATCTGCCATACCGATACCGTTTAGGGGAATTGGTACGCCTCTTAAGTAGAAGGGCGTAGCTTCTCCCGCGTCTGTGACGAAGGGCGTATGCGTAAGAGCGGCATAGACTGCGGATGCATTGCCGTCTTCTGGGAGCGGGTGATTGCGTGGGGCCGCTATACTGATATACCCGTGCGCTGTGATCGTGTTGGGCGTGTTGATTCGCCGACCATTATTGAAGAGACCGTCGGTCTCATTTAGGTGTATTTCCCGTCCGCGTATGACAACGTCGCCCGGAGACTCAATCTCGAGCGTGTTATCCCTGTACAGTTTGATCTCAGCGGTACCGCCGACGTCATTACACACAAAGAGCTTATCGGAGATGAACGCCTGTGACGCGTTAAGCACCCACTCACGCCCTTGTATGCGCAGGTCCACGTGTACAGTGTCAATGTTGGATAGGAAAAGCTGGTCGTTTGAAGGGCGAAGACCTATGGCGTCGTTTTGGTGGAAGTGCTCCTCCCATGTTCTCGTCTCGTCAACGTAGTACATCAGCCCAGACGGCCAAAATCGATCAACCACGTCGCTAAAAGAGTTCGGTGCCACGTTCTCAACGCTTCCAAAAGAAGAGATCTCCTCCCACGTATCGAACCTATTAGGCGTAGGCGCAATAGCCACAAACGTAAGACCCGTTAGAGGCGAGTCTTGTGTCTCAACGATAACACCGGTAAGGACAGAGCTGTCTATCGCACCTTCGCTTCCAGAAGCACGAAGTCGTAGGGCGACAGTTCTTCCGAGGTAGGCGTCGCCCCAAAGTGCGAGTGGTCGCGAGAACGCAAGCAGTAGATACTCTACTGCAGGGCCTATCAGACTAGAGCGCTCGTAAGTAGTAGCGTGGTACCCGAGACCCATGATTGTGTAATCAAACCCTGTTTGGGGACCTGCTACATCTCTGACAAGCGTAGGGACTACGGGGTAGGCTGGCGCTGTGGTCGCAATGCGGGTTACGTCCCCTATAGGGTTGGTTGTTAGGTTGAACCGCAGCGAGGTGACACGCTCGCCTAGCTGTTGCTGCGATATGCTAAACGGGTTACGGTTATAGGCTTCCGTATCTGACGCTGGTACGGGCGGGCCTTCATTGGAGAGAGGCGTACCGTTCAACACTAGGTTGAAGTCGTCGTCAGCAACGGCGATCATACGGATCACCTGCGCGTAGTTACTGACGACCCCGGAGCTTGTAATCTCCACCCAATAATCGCTCATGCGCCCGGTAGTGTAGAGACTGTTCTGCGTACGCGGTGCCGCTACGGGATTAATGTGCCCGACGATACCACTATGGATACGATTCCCTGAGAGAAGATTATCTCCTGCGAAACGTGTCGTATACAGATCTCCGTACACCTCGAGCGTACCTTGTACGGACGTACTGCCGAACGCCGCGATCGCTCGACGAGACGCGTCATGAGACTCTATGGTACCGGACGCGCTTAGATTAGGGAGCCCTACGTCACCTTCTACGAGGATAGATGCGTTACGGAACCCGCGTGTTAGGTTATATGGCGGGTACTGTAAGTCCGTCGGTGGGTCGATCTCTGCCTCCGTCTCCAGAGAGGCACCTTGCCAAGGAACGTACAGCCCTATAGACGTACCGCCGACATCAATCTTCGCAGCAGCGACTGTCGGTATGCCTGCTGTAAAAGTAAAGCTGCGAGTGACACCCACGATCCCTACGAGAGATGTGGGCGCCGAAGTAACGGCTTTCCCCTCCTGCCCCCAACCTCTCCCCGTGGCTTCTACGAGAAGACCCGCGTGGGCGAGATGCGTGAATACACGTTGATCTTGATCAAGTACAGGCGCGGCGACGCCGTCTACGGGAGACGCGTTGATGCCTCGGTGAGACACCTTCATTGCCGTTGTTGTCTCCTCCGCGGCGACGTGCACAGATGACTTACGACGAAGATCGTAGTTACCTGCGCCTATAACGTCGGTGTACCCGCGAGTGAGGGTGTCGATCTTAATACCGTCTTCTCGGTACCCAGACTCGTACCCAGGCGAGCCGTCATAGATCACGACGTCAGTACCCGTATTGCTGAAGGCGTCATAGGAGATTCGGTCTACGCCACCCGAGCGGTGCTTGACATTAGCGGGCACCAAGTTTGATACAATCCGCTGACCCTCACCTAGCGCGGCGGCGAGGGTGTGCGCGAGCTCTTTCGAGACGGGAGCTACGCGACCGGTAGTCCTAATGCGTACTGTGGGCGCATAAGGTAGGTCATCTGCGTACCCGCGGCAGTGGATAATCTTAAGGTTGGAGTCTCGACTCTCTACAACGCAAGGCAACGTCTCGAGTAGAGTAGTTTTGACATTTGCGTACGTGGGCCCCTCTGAGCTGAATCCTGTGTACTCTCCGTAGGATGCGGGGACGCTACGCGTGTCTGCGTAGTAATCCTGCGCGTTCTCGATCATACCGACCGTATCGAAGGTGAATAAGAGCTGCGAAGACACACCCTGCGTGTCAGTTGTATGGAGCGTAAACCACGAACGATACGCAAGGATCCTGCCCTCTCCAGAGAGCTCCGAGATAACGGCAACGTGCTGCTCAATACTCGGTGCTTCAGTGGATGCATTAAACGTACTCACCAAGTTGACGCCTTCGCCCGCGGGGAACATATATAGTGCGTAGTTGGACGTCTCAAACGTGTTCATACGGCGAGCGTGTCCTAGCTCAACAGACGCCGTGGAGATCTCGTGTACAAGCAAGTCCTCTGCGTTTAGCGGGACGCTCTGTCCCTGCGACACGAGTGCATGCATATTGCGGTGTATCTGCGCATCCTCTGCGCGTACCTTCCCGGCACAGCGCCTTACGTGTACCGTTACGTTTTGCGCAAACGCCTCCGTGAGCTCCTCGATGTTATCAAAGTAAAGCCGTTCGTCGTCGGGACGTACGTACTTGTATAGTTTCTCGACGAGATACGTGAAACCAGGGCTTAGGGGTAAGGGCTCGCCTTCCACGTCAATCAACCGCGTGATGGTATGGAGTGTGAAGCTCGCTTGTTGTGCTGTCACGAGCGTATCTGTAGACGCGTCCGCGACCTCGGGAGGCGTCGGCGTAAAAGCTGCGTACATCCCAAACGAGACGAGATGACTTCCCCGCCTAACCACGTAATTGAGGAGATCTCCCGTCGTCGTTGTCATCTCCTGCGCATCTGAGCGCATAAAGGGCAGGAATGTGAGCTCCTCGATCTCAGGGATAGCGACATTGTTTATGAGTCCGCCTGTGGGTTCACCACTCCATTCGCGAGTCTGGTCCAACAGCGTAATATACGCGGACGTCTCCGCACATAGGTAGGGCGTGCTTCCATCAGAGAAGAGACGTGTATACGCGCGCAGGCTCGTAGAGTACGCCGTATGTACTCCGAGGCTCGTCGTCTCTCCGGGTGATGTAAACCTGTACGCGGTTCCCGTCGTGAGCTGATCTTCTGGGTATTCCGCGGTGTATAGAGGTGCGAAACGTGGCACAGATGTGTTCGAGTATGCTCCATAGCCAATGTTACCGTAGCCGACCGTCATGGAAAGCGTACCGTCTAGTACAGCTTTCTGTGCCGAAAGCGCATCAGCCTCAAGAGGAATAAAACGCGCGGAGGTAGGAGATGTCCATGTGTGGAGACGTATACGCACTACAGTAGAATCTACGGTAAGCAGGAAGACGCGTCCGACATCATCTTCAGAAAACGACCAGGGCGTCCCTGTCATAACTGTCATACCGTCTCGTACATCGACTTGTACGGGCGTCCCGTGCGCTATCACGGAGCGTCCGCTCGCCTGAACGATCGCTCGGAGGAACTGCACTGTCCGCGCTCTATCTTCCTCGCCAAGAGTACGCAGGGCGAAGCGCGTAAAGTTATATAAAGCTCCGACACCTGCGCGCGTGCAGAGACTTGTCAAGTCTTCCGCAACACTCACGTCTCCGTGGATAGCCAATGTGTCTACTCGCTCGCCAACAAGTTTGCGCTCTTCGAGCGTCTCCAGCGACATTAAGGCGACAGCGTAGACGTCGCGCATAAAAGATACGACTTCGCTGTTGGGTGCGTCGGGCGAGCCGCCTACGCCTAAGAAGATTGATCGGTCGTCCACGAAACTGCTGTGAGACGTCGGGCCTACACGTAGGGGCCCGAAGTTATGCGAGCCTTGCATCATGTCGAGCGCGCCAAGGCTCTCTACATCCTTAGGAATGTCGTAGACACGCGGCAGGCGAAGCATACCACCTGTCGCGTAGAGTGCGCGCAGAGACTTGACGCTGCTCTCGGTAGGACTGCCTGCGTAAGGGTCGAGCGCCTCTTGGAGAATACGTGTGTAGTGGGCTAAGGTGTTGTCCGTGGGGGAGATACTGTGTGACTTCGGCGCCTTTGTACGAAGTCGGAACGGCCTCGATTCGGTATTCGCGTTAACGCTATACCCGGAGCGACCTACACCATAGAACTCCCCCGGCACACCGTACGAGCTCTTAATAATCGCGACAGACGTCGTGGTGTCTAGCGTGAGTGTTTCCTTGTGTGGGATAGCTGCGACTTGCGCATCATCTGCGTGAAATAAGCGCGCGAGCGAGCCACTAAAGGGCTTCACACCGACAGTCCTACGGTCATGTCCTACAAAATCAACAGAGAAGATACCGCTGTGGCAGATTAAAACGTCCCCTGGGCGCACAAGGTGCAGGTTGGGGAGTCGAGCCTCAAAGCGTAGCGTATAGTAGTCTATGACACGAGCGAGCGCGGGGGTCTCGTTGTCCGAGACGATTGGGTCGAATGTGTTGTACTTAGGGCCGTGCACTGTGCCGATGAGGTCAGCCGCGCCCCAATAATCTTCGCCCTCGATGAAGCCCGCAGATGAGTACGTGGCAGGGTCTTGCTGACTTAGCGCAGCACGCGCAGCGACCGCTGCCTCCTCAGTTAAAGCTATGTAGGTGTACGTCGCCTTAAATGCAGGGGATGTGCGTCCGTGTGCTAGTCCGAATTCGTGACCACCGTTAAGCTTCTCTTCACCAACAATCAGCTCTACCGGTCCCTCGGAGACGGGTATGTATGGTGTATTTACGAGAGCGTACTTGGTCAGATCCTCAAAGAGTGACTGACGCGAGGCGATGTCGCTAAGTATGAAAGTCGACTGTGCGGGCAGCAGCGCTCGACCTAACAGCTCACCGCCTGCCAGAGGCTCTACGCGGACATTCGCGATACCGTTTGCGGATGTTGTGCACGTCAGCTCACGTACAACATCTGTGTGGAGCGCGTCTCGAAGAGTAACCTCTGCCTGGTCGGTGTTCGTGCTCAGCAAACTGAGCGCGCGGTTGATGCTTGTGCTTGTCCTGTCCTCATTACGCACCAACATCGCGCCAGTGTTCAGCGCGCGATTACCGCGATTGCTCCCGCCCATGCGGATCTGCCCAACGCGACAGAACCCCGCTGGGTGCGGTGTTGGGTGGAACTGAAGCAGGTTGATCGCGTCAGCTGCGTCGGACTCCGTGTTCGATAGAATCTCTAAAGTGTCGTACTCGTCGTGGAGCAGCGTGATTGTGATTCGAGAGTCGTCAATCCTAGCCTCGACGAGACGCTTTGGAGAGCCCGCGTTTGGATCGTCGACAATCTGTGAGATGTCCGACAGGATACGTGTAATCGAGCGGCTATCGACGATAATCGACTTTACGAGGGTGTTATTTGTGTGGGAGTTGCTCACGCGGAGCGTCAGTACGGTGTTGATGATCTCCTGCGGGTACTCCGTCTGCGCCTCACCGTAAGACTGTACATATGCGCGATCTACGTAAACGACATCGCCGCCGCCGATAAACTGTGCTTTAGGTGTATGAATGCTCATTAGTGACGAAGCTCCCAGATGATCTCGAGTTCGATACCGCTTGTTTTAGGTATCGGGTCAAAGGAGTGGTACGCGACGGGCGACTGTGCTCGCGCGACGTCAATGTTCGTATTACGACCTCCGCGCACAAACGTGTCTTGGTTGCCGTTCGTAAAGAGGCCGCACTCAGAGATCAAGACGGATGAGTTTCCTGAGAAGATAAACTCTTCCTCGGTATACACACACGTGTAACGTACGGCAGTGCGTACCCCGCTCGAGACGCTCTGAAACGACGTGCGTGCGTGCGCTATAGGCTTGAGGAAGCTGCCCTGTTGGAACGCGATGGGCGTCACGAGGCTGGTCACGTTGACCGTCTCGGGCTGCGAGCCGCTCCCGACGCCCATGTACGCGATAAGGTCACTGCGGTAAGGCGCACCCTCGGGTGTCATAGTCTTTAGCAGACATGAGTACTCCCTCCCCGTATTGGTCCACACGTTATGCCCAACACGCTCGTGAAGCACCTCGCGTGTGCTTTTACTCACAGCCCTGACTAACACGTTACACGACTCGCTAATGCGGTCAAACATAGAACACCTCTCTACTAAAGACCTCGGCCAAGTTCGCCCCACGTTATGGTATTTGACGTGCTGCGTACAAAGTAATCTGAGTGTAACGCATCCTGGCGTATCACGCTACATCGATCACTTTTGGTAAAGTGGCCGAATAATCTCTGCGGATGCTTTACAGAGTTCGTCTCGTACTGCCCGAGCGCATTTTTACTGCAGACACGCAGTACGCCTTGCCCTTCACCGAGATCGATACTTACGCTAGGGAAGTAGACGATGTCTCCAGGCTTAAATTCGAAGTCTGTCGTGATTACTCCGACCGTCATATCGACCTGGATGCCGTGCCTTATGAGATAGACTGAGCTCCCCACAGCCAGCTCTTGCTCGTCTAAGTCGTCAGCGCCCTCGTTGGTATTCGGACGGGAGCACGTAACCAACGTTCCTTCTGCGAGCGGCGGTAGTGGTGCGTCTGTAAAGACACGCGTATCGCTGATGCCGACGATACGTGCCCCTGTCGTACCCTCAACCTCTACGATGTCACCAACATCTAGCCCGAGCGTGTAGGCGTGATCGGTTAACTCTAAGAAGGTGCTAACCGCCAGAGTCGTAGCGCCTACGGGCACTGTAATCCGTCGATCTCTGATGAGCTCGCGGAAAACGCGCACCGTGCCTACACCGCTCACAATACCCTGCACGCGCGGGTAGGTTGTTATCGTAACGACGCCCGAAACAGGATCGCGGTCAGTCTCGAGGATACGTAGCCTCCCAGATCGCGTACCGTCATCCATAGCCAAGGTCAGGACGTCGCCGTGCCCGAAGTTCGTCGAACTCTGCCCGAGGCAGTCGATCTTAATACGCGCCCCTTCAAGAGGAACATCTATGCCCGCGCGTACGTGTCCGTCCGACAGTAGCCTGTAAGCAAAGAACCGCTGAGGCGTGGTCGGGAGATCGATAAGAGAGAGTCGATCTTCGATGTAACGTGTCTTTATACGCAGCTCTGTGTCGCTTACGACAGAGACGATGTCGAAGTTAACCTGACTCATGGAGACAACCTCTACGCCATCTCCTGCCTCGAGCCACGGGAAGACGCCCGTACTCTCGAACTCCGCGCCCATGCTGTTGTCTGTCGGGTCGAGAAACCCGCCCCGCGTCGACGTCAGCGTGATCTCTCCCGTCTCTAGGTCGACGTCTGAGAACAGCCCGTCTCGAGGGAACCATGTCGTCAAAGGAAGCATGGGCGCTTCGTCTCGATTTGAGGTGCCAGGTATCTGGTCATCAAAGACGTTAGCGGGGCCTCTATGGTGGTAGGGGTTGTCGATGAAGCGCGTGCGTAGCTTAAAGAACACATCGTCCTCGATGTGTATCTCATCGACCAAAAACTTGAGCAGTCTTACGAAGAATGTCGTATACGAGGGCTTGGTCTCCGAAATAAGAGACTGCATGAGCGTCAACTTACTTGGGTTAGACGCGAGAGACGCGGTAGAGTCTACGTCGATCAACACAGCGAACCGATGACGGTCAATCACGTCGTTGAGCACGAACGTCCTGTTGGCGGTGTATAGGTCAATAATACGTACGCCTTCACCAATAGAAGCGTACTGCTCGATCACGTCCCCTACCCTATAAGGTGCGCCTGTGCTCGGGTTTATCGCGAGCCCCGACGTGCTTCCTAGTCGAGTACCGCTCGACGCTGATACGTTGTGTGTCGATATCCTGCCTGTGAGCGCACCTCCCGTTGTCACTTCTTCGAGGACAACGTGTGCCTCTAGTGGCTCTCCCGTGTCAGAGACGCGGTACTCGTTATCTATGTCTCTCACGATAGATCTGAACGGGGCTACCGGTATGCCGAGTGAGAGCGAGACTACGTCGTCCAGAGCTTCGATCGTAGAGGCGCTTACGCGAGATTTAATAATCGTCGCGACCGCGTCGCGATACGTGCTCTTATTGTTGAGCGCTTCCCAAAAATCTCGACTGAGCCCTATCGCGGAGCCGAAGGTCTGTTCGATACGCGGGCCGTTATCGTACACAGCGTACTCTGCCCAGAGCTTCTCAGTACGGCGCTCATACAACGCGGGGACACGTAGCTCGAGATAGGCGTTGTCTGAGCGTATGTAGAACTCCGCGTCTGCGAAGTCAGTAGGCGCTAAGGGCTCCACAAGCACCGACGCGCCCTCTATAGACAAGATCGTGTACGTACCTGTAGCAAGCCCCGTTGTCACAGATAGGACTTGGCCGGGCTCAATCCCAGCGAGCTCGAAGTCGTACCCCTCCGCCACAAACGTATTACGCGTCTCCGATCGGAGACGGTAGCCGTAATCCGCAACGCGTCGTACGTAGAAGTCGAGATTCTCGTATAGCTCGAGTGGAAGCTCCGCGACGACATTACCTGTGGACGTGGTCGCGCCCTCATCTGTGAGCGTCATACGCGTTGTCGCGGTCGTGAGTCTGAAGAGCGTACGTATGTCGTCCGCGAGCAGTACCCTTTTACGCCTGTAGAGCTTTACACCGCGTAGCGCGATGTTCTTCGCGTATAGCCCCCCAACGCCTACTTGGTAGATACTCTGCCCGTCTAGCCACGATCCCTTGTGGCGCGCTCCCCACCCGACGCTGTGCATATCTTCAAGAAGCACGTTTACCGTATCTGCGTCGTACAGCATCGAGAGGTAATCTCTCAATGACGCGTCTACGTTTACGGCTACGATAGAGCCGAAGACCGCGACGGCCGTCGCATACAACGTGATCCGTTTTGATGACGTGAGATCTACCACCTCTGCTTCAAGCAGGTCTCCCACAGAGACGCCGAGCAGCTCTGCGTCCGTCACCCACACCTGCGGTGGGATCGTTGCCTCCGTGAGATGCTCTGTTTGAGGCACCGTAACATCCAGATAACCCTCACCTCCGCTAGAGGAGAGATAGTACTCCCCGTCCACACGAACTACCACGTCAGACAGGTAACCTGGGACAAAGAGGCGGAGGTCGTACGCCGCAGGGAGGTCGGCGGGAGATATATCTTGCGGAGGTATAGCGAAGACCGATACGCCCGCGGATGTCTTACCGACACCTGTAATGCGCGTGTCCGCGATAAAGCCCGTACTTACGTTGGTGACACGCGCGGGCCGACCAATGTCAAACGTCTGAGGGGTGACACCTTGTACGAGCAGCGCGTCTGCTTTAATCAGCTTCGCGTCATACCGCTGCTGAGCTTTTACGAGCCTGATACGCGCCTCTGTAGGAGACACCGCCTCTATAGAAGCAGTATCTGCTCCGAATAAGACGCGCGCCGGTGAGATGTCGATGGTGAGGTCGAACGACTGCCACTTCCTGAATACGTCCGCTTGGAGGGAGCCGAGCGCGATCGAGTCCTTCGTGTTAAAGACGTCCATGAGCTCAGCGGACGCAAGCGCCTGGAAGCTTGCCCAAATCGCCTCGATCTTTACGCGGTCT
>JGI11705J14877_10001708_pt1 | contig 12319 bp, 13 predicted proteins | sample Etolaghawater15m_FD_14877 | JGI IMG/M metagenome (IMG submission 14877) | reverse complement strand
TGGTGCGGCCTTAAAAACCGTCTATTCATCGGCCAGCGCCTTGGAAGACACCGTATTCGGTTCCGATTTGGTGGTGGGCGGCGTTTTGGTCAAAGGTGCCGCGGCCCCTAAACTGATCACCCGCGCCATGCTCAAGGGCATGCGCCCCGGTTCCGTGTTGGTGGATGTCGCCATCGATCAAGGCGGCTGCTTTGAGACATCGCACGCCACCACCCATGCCGAACCCACCTTCATCATTGACGACATTGTTCACTATTGCGTCGCCAACATGCCCGGTGCGGTGCCGCACACGTCCACCTACGCGCTCAACAACGCCACCCTGCCCTTTGGCTTGCAGTTGGCCGACAAGGGCTATCGCCAGGCGTTACAGGACAACCCTCACCTTCTCGAAGGCCTCAACGTCTTCCACGGCCAAATCACATACCAAGCCGTGGCACGAGATCAAGGCTACGCCTTCGTTGACCCGATCCAGGCATTGGCGGCTTAGACGGGGACTGCGTTTTTACAACCATCCAAAAAAAGGGAGCCTGCACACGATGTGCAGTCTCCCTTTTTCAATTCCGCAATAGCCGTTAGGATTTCCCAAGCGAATCTGGCTCATGATAGCGGCGGCGGAAATCGTCAATTAGCGCCTGAACATCTTGATCTGGGGTGCTCACGTTGACCAACGCCGCCCGCGCCAGTTCGATGCTGGCCTCCAGCGTTTCCGAGACGGCGACGTCCACCCCAAGTGTCTTCAGCCGTTGACAGCTTTGCTGGTTATGTCCTCGGGCAAAAATCGCCAGATGTGGAAAGTTGTGCCGCAACACCGAAACCAACTGCTCCGTAACGCCATGGTCATTCATGGCGATGATGGCCAAGGTCGCCTTTTCACCGCCTAACGCCTTTAAGACGCCGGGCCTTTCAGCGTCTCCATAAAACACCGCCCGCCCTTTGGCGTATTCACGCGCGACCATGGTCGGGTCGTTGTCAATGGCCACAAACGATACCTTTGCCAATTCCAGCGCCTGAGCAATCTGTTGACCGACCCGGCCAAAACCGATGATGAGAATGGGGGCCGAGAGCGGCACTTCTTTAACCGTCTGAATGGGCGAGATGTGCTGATCAGGGTTCTCTGACTTATGTAACTGGTGCGCCCAAAATGCCAAAAAGGGTGTCGCCAGCATGCTCAAAATGACCACCAGCAAAAGCTGTTGGAACAAAACCTCATCCATAAGTCCCGAGCCCAGCGCAACCGTAAAGATGACCAAAGCGAATTCCCCGCCTTGTGCAAGGAACAGAGAAACCATCAGGGCCCGTTTCGAAGCCACCCCAAACAAACGCGCCAGCGGCCAGATAACGGCAGCTTTCAGAACGATCAATGCCGCGACCAAGCTGAGCAAAATCACGGGTTGGGAAAACAGTAAATTCAGATCGAGGGTCATACCCATCGACATAAAAAACAGCCCCAACAACAGCCCGCGAAAGGGCTGTGTTTCGGCAATGATCTGATGGCGGAAGGATGAATCTGCGATCAACAGCCCGGCCAAAAACGCGCCCATGGCCATCGAAAGGCCGACATGCTCCATCAACAGGGCCGCACCCAAAACAAGCAACACGGCCATTGCGGTAAAGACTTCCGAGTTGTGTGACTTCGCGACGCGGTGAAAAATTGGCTGGAGAAGATAGCGCCCCGCAAAGATCACAAAAGCAACGATCAGCACCGCTTCACCCAACGCAATAACGACATCCCCCGCCAAGTTGAACGTGGGCATGGTGAGCAGCGAAACCAAAGCCAACAACGGCACAACGGCCAAATCTTGGAGCAATAAAATGGCGATGGAAGCCCGCCCCTGTTCAGAGGTGAGCATTTTGTTTTCGCCGAGCAACTGAAGAACAAACGCCGTCGAGGACAGGGCCAGGGCTGGACCGATGAGAATGGCAACCCGCAGCGGAACGCCGAACCCATAATGGACAACCGCAGCCAACACGGCACTGGTGCAGAGCACCTGAAGCGTACCCAGACCAAACAACAATCTGCGCATCATCCATAAGCGTGTGGGATTGAGTTCGATGCCAATGATAAAAAGCAACAGAACGACGCCAAGCTCCGCCAACTGGCCGATTTCATTCACGTTCCCGATCAGCGCCAAGCCGTAAGGACCGACAATCACACCTGCGATGACAAATCCAGGCACGCCCCCCATGCGCATGGATTGAAAAAGCGGAACCACAACAACAGCGGCTGTCAGTAAGATGGCGACATCTGAGAGGTAATTAATTGTGCTGACCAAGGCCCAAGCTCATCACTTAATTCATGTTTTCACCTTTAACGCCCCCATCAAGGGAAGACGCTTGCACAATTAACCTACACTAAGCACCGCCAAGCATGCCCCTAGTTTTTATCGGCAGGCGGGTTTTTCTTTGCCGCCGGTTTACGTCCCGATTTCAGCGTTGGTTTAGGGGATGGTTTGGGGGATGGTTGGGAGGCGGACTGGGGCCCCCAATCGCTGACGGGATATGGCATGTGGTCGCTTTGATAGGTCAAGAACCACACCACATCTTGCACATACGCGCCCAAATCCCGGCCCAGGGTCTGCAGGCGTTCGTTGGGCTTTTTGGTGAACAAGACTGACAAGAACTGCACTAAGACCGTGATCGCAATCAGCAGTTCGGCGATGTTGAAGGCTAACGTAAACAGCGCGATGTACAACAAGCGCATCCACGTCGATTTATCAGTTAAGTTGTCGCGGGTCTGGTTTTCCATTTCTCGCTCCAATGCAAAAACATTTACATGAGGTATTTTTTGGGATCGACCGCTGTCGCACCCTTCCTCAATTCAAAATGTAGTTGCGGCGAGGTCACACTGCCAGTGCTGCCCACCTTAGAAATGCTTTGTCCCCGAGAAACCTTGTCACCGCGTTTGACCAAAAGCTCGTCATTGTGGGCGTAAGCCGTCACCCAACCGCCGTCATGCTTGATCAACAATAAATTGCCAAACCCGCGAATTTCGTTGCCGGCATATGCAACCACGCCGTTTTCCGCCGCCTTTACGGTGGTGCCCCTGGGTGCGGCAATGTTGATGCCGTCGTTTTGCATCCCCTTGTCTTTGCTGCCGTAGCTGGACAAAAGCTTGCCTTCCACCGGCCAACTAAATTTTCCGCCGGAGCGTTTTGGCGGCTCCGGCACGGTGGATTTGGCCTGCTGAGGGCTTTGGGAACGGGTCGGCGTAACCGTTTGAGAGGGCGAAGGGGGCGTAGAGGTCGGCGGAGGGGGGGCACTGGCAACCGTCGTACCTGTACCGCCATATGCGGTTCCGCTTCTGGGGATGCGCAGTTTTTGCCCCGGATAGATGGTGTATGGGCTGCGAATGCCGTTCACGCGGGCAATCGAAAAGGCATCGGATTGATAACGCTTGGCGATGAGCGCCAAATATTCGCCTCTTTGCACCGTGTGCACCCGGCCGCTGGGCAACACCAGACGCTGACCGATATCGAGCTCATAGGGCGGGCGCAGGTTGTTGGCGTCAATGATATCACGCGGCGACAGCTTGTGAAGCCGGGCGATGGAATAAACTGTGTCGCCTTTGCCGACCTTGACGGCAGTGGCATTGATGTAAGAGTCGCTGCTACCCGGCCTGTTGCTGAGCCGCGGCCCGTCACCGGGCGGTGGCCATTGCGCCCAGCCGCACGCCGACACGGTGAGCAATATGCCCACACTGAGGATGGGTCTGAGAATCCGGGCGACAGCGTTCATCATGGGCGGATTATGACCGGAGCCGCGCCCCACATCAATGGCCTCAAACACTTAAGGCAGAACTTCACCTTCAACGAAGGGCACAAAGCGGACCCAGCCGAGATCGCTGATTTCGGTGCCGTCATCTGTGCGCACCACCTTGACCAAACGTTGATCATGCTGATCATCGCCAATGGGCACCACCATAATGCCGCCAATGGCCAACTGATCGACCAGCACCGGGGGAATATCGATGGCGGCGGCGGTCACGATGATGCGGTCAAACGGGGCCTGTTCCGGCCACCCTTTGGACCCATCGCCCCAGCGCGTGGTGATGTTGTGGATGCGCAGCTGGGCAAACCGTTTGATGGCTTCGTCTTGCAACATGCGGTGGCGTTCGATGGTATACACACGTCGACACATGGGCGCTAAGATCGCCGCCTGATAGCCCGATCCGGTACCGATTTCCAACACTTTGCAGCGATCCGTCAGTTCCAACGCCTCGGTCATGATGGCGACCACCAAAGGCTGGCTGATGGTTTGATGATGACCGATGGGCAACGCGGCATTTTCAAAGGCGCGGTCTTGAAACGCCTGGGGAACAAACAGTTCGCGCGGCGTGCGTTCCATGATGTCTATAACGTCATCCGCAACACCGTTTTTACGCAATTCGTAAACCAACTGCATCATTCCGGGATTACGGGTTGAGGCTGGTGTCATCATCAAAACACCCCCTTCAAGGTCTTCAACATGGCGCCATGGGTCAGGTCCAGGCCCAACGGCGTAATCGACACGGCATTGCGGCTGGTGGCTTCCAGGTCGCTGCCTTTGATCGAGCGGTCTTCGTCGCGTTGGGCGCCGATCCAGTAATAGGGCGCGCCCTTGGGGTCCTTGCCTGGGAGCAATTCACAGCCGATTTTACGTCGTCCCTGGCGGGTGATTTCGATCCCTGAGACGGCATCGACCGGGCAATCGGGAATGTTGACGTTCAACAACACACCGCGAGGAAAGCTGAGCCCGCAGACCTTGTCCATAATCTGTTCGACAAATGCTTCCGCCGTTTTCCAGTGCGCCTTGGCGCTGTCGGGCGTCACCAACGAGATCGCCAGCGACGGAATGCCCAAAAGGGTGCCTTCCATGGCGGCGGCAACGGTGCCGGAATAGGTGACGTCTTCGCCCAAATTGCCACCCCGGTTGATGCCCGACACGACCAGATCGGGCGGGTTGTCTTTCATCACTTCATGAACCGCCAGCATCACCGAGTCCGTGGGCGTACCGGTGACCGCAAATTTGCGCGATGAAATTTTATGAATGCGCAGCGGATTGCGCAAGGTCAGGGAATGCCCGGCGGCGCTTTGCTCGCTCAGCGGGGCCACCACCCACACCTCCCCGGCAATGCGTTTCATGACCCGTTCCAGGGCCTTCAAACCCGGCGCATGGACGCCATCATCATTGGAAAGAAGCACCCGTGCCTTTAACAGATCGGGGACCCGTTCACGCATGATCAGCGCCCGCCCTCAATGACCTCAAGTCCGCCCATATAGGGGCGCAAGGCGTCGGGCACGGTGATGGAGCCGTCCGCATTTTGGTAGTTTTCAAGCACCGCCACCAAGCACCGCCCCACCGCCAAGCCCGAACCGTTCAGGGTGTGGACGAATTCCGGCTTCTTTTCGCCAGCGCGTTTGAACCGCGCGTTCATACGCCGGGCCTGAAAGTCGCGGGTGTTGGAACAGCTGGAAATTTCCCGGTAGGTGTCTTGGCCGGGCAGCCACACTTCGATGTCAAAGGTTTTCGCCGCGCCAAAGCCCATGTCCCCGGTGCACAAGGTGATGGTGCGGTACGGCAAGTTCAGGGCTTCCAAGATGCCTTCGGCGCAGCCCGTCATGCGCGCCAGCTCAGAATCTGAGTCTTCGGGTTTGACGACCGATACCATTTCCACCTTGGTGAATTGGTGCTGGCGGATCATGCCACGCGTGTCCTTGCCCGCCGATCCCGCTTCGGAACGAAAGCACCACGTCATCGCCGTGACCCGGCGGGGCAATTCAGCCTCGTCCAGCATCGAACCCGACACCATGTTGGTGAGCGGCACTTCGGCGGTAGGAATCAGCCAAAAATCGTCTTCGGTGTGAAACAAGTCTTCCGCAAACTTGGGCAATTGGCCGGTGCCGTAAAGCGCCGAATCTTTGACCAAAGCGGGCGGATTGATTTCCATGTAGCCGTTTTTGCCGGTTTGCTGGTCGAGCATGAAGTTCGCCAAGGCCCGTTCCAGGCGCGCCAACGCGCCTTTCAACAACACAAAGCGCGCGCCGGACATTTTGGCGGCGGTCTCAAAATCCATCAGCCCCAAGCCCTCGCCCAAATCGACGTGGTCTTTGACTTTAAAATCGAAACTTTTGGGGGCGCCCCATTTTTTAACTTCAACATTGTCCGCTTCCGACGCGCCGTCGGGCACGTCCGCATCGGGCAGGTTGGGAATGGTCGACAGCGCCGCTTGCAGCTTGTCGGTGGCCTCTTTGGCTTTTTGTTCCGCGTCGGCTTGGGCTTCCTTGGATTTGGAAACCTCTTCGATCAAATCGGACGCGTCTTCGCCCCGGGCCTTGCGATTACCGACTTCCTTGGCCACCGCGTTGCGCTTGGATTGAATGTCTTGCGCCAATGTGCCCAAGGCTTTGCGCTCATCATCCAAGGCCAGCAGGCTGGCGCTCTGCGCCGCCGCACCCCGACGCGCCAAGGCGGCGTCAAAGGCTTCGGGGTTTTCGCGAACTTTGCGGATGTCGTGCATGGTGCCTCTCCCCCTAGCCGCTCTTACGGCTCAGGCGCTTCGTCGTATTTGTTTTTATCACCAAATTGGGACTTTTTTTCCGGCTGGGCCGGACCGGTTTGGTCCTCGTCTTCGTCGAACTCCAAGCCCTTTTCTTTGTCGTCGTCATCATCTTCTTCATCGTCGTCTTCTTCAGGGCGACCTTTTTCAACCATGGCGACGGACAAGATGGAGATTTCGTACAGCAACAAAGACGGCACCGCGAGACCGATTTGCGTGATCACGTCGGGCGGGGTCAAAATGGCGGCGGCGACAAAGGCAATGACAATTGCGTAGCGGCGCTTTTCGCGCAGCCCCTTGGCCGTCACCATGCCCGCACGGCCCAACAGGGTCAGGATCACCGGCAGCTCAAACGCCAAGCCAAAGACAAAGATCAAGCGCATCACCAAAGACAGGTATTCGCTGACCTTGGTTTCCATTTCAATGGGGATGCCGGTGTCGCCGGGACACACCTGGAAGCTCGCGAAAAAGGACCATGCCACGGGGAAAACAAAGTAGTAAGCCAGCGCCGCACCGAAGAAAAACAAGACCGGCGAAGCCACCAAGAATGGCAACAAGGCGCGCTTTTCATTCTTATAGAGGCCGGGCGCGACAAACTTCCAAAACTGTGCGGAAACAAACGGAAAGCTCAGGAACATCGCCGCAAACAGCGAGACTTTGATGTAGGTGAAAAAGATTTCATGCGGTGCGGTGGAAATCATCCGCTTGCTGCCGCAGGCCTGAGCGTTCAACACATCGGAAAGCGGTTGGGCCAAGAATGCATAGATATATTCCGACAGCCCGTAGCAGGCAAAAAACAGCACCAAGATGATGCCCAGCGAAATCATCAGACGCTGGCGCAGCTCCAACAGGTGCGACATCAACGGCGCTTTATCGTCGTCATGGTTTTGTGTTGGGGCAGATTTGCCGGTCACGATGTCTGCTCCGTTTTGGGGCTGTTTTTGGCGACGGGCATAACGTCATCGTCATCGTCAACGGCACCGTCGGGGATCGGAACTTCGTCGGACGGCTCTAATATTTCGCCAAGATCAACATCTTTAGCGGAACCGGAGGTGATTTTGCGGGTTTCGTCTTCGCTCAGGTCCAAATCCTTGGCGATGTCGGTCCCCACCGTCTGTTCCAGTTCTTTTTTCAGATCGTCGCTGCCGTCCATGAGGGTTTTTTTCACATCGGCCAAATCGGCTTCACGCACCATGTCGTCGATGCCCGTCTGAAATTCACGCGCCATCATCCGCGCCTTGCGAATCCAAGACGTGACGAGCTTGATGGTTTTAGGCAGGTCCTTGGGGCCAATCACGATCAACGCGAGGACCGCAACGACGAATAATTCCTGCCAGCCGATGTCAAACATGGCCGATTACCGCTTGAAGAGGTGAACCGAAAAACACCGCCGTTCGAACGTGAACGTCGGCACACATACCCACAACCGAAGAAAGTCGCAGAAACAAGACCTTAAGCCTTGTCTTTGTCTTCGGTCTTTGCATCAGCAACCGCAGATTTTTTTTCTTCGATCGCTTCGCTTTTGGCGACGGGGGCCTCTTCTTCTTCGCCGTCTTTCATACCCTTCTTGAAGGATTTCAGGCCCTTGCCGAAATCACCCATGAGGCCAGAAATCTTGCCGCGACCGCCAAACAACAGCAACACAATCGCCAAAACGATCACCCACTGCCAAATACCCATTACACCCATGTTGTTTTCCCGTCCTTGTGGTGAATTGTCACCTTACCTGATCCCCTCAAATGAGGGCTTTTTCTGAGATATCGAAATTTCGCCAACCCAGAGCAATATCAACTGAATGACTTACATACAGAGCCGTTGGTCCGGGATCAAGGGAAACGGTGCGCTGCAGCAAAATGAACTCAAAAAAGGCTGCATACCCCTCCCCCTCTTAATCGTCCTCAAACCCGTCGTCTTGATCATCTTTGTTCTTTTCGGCTTCGCGTTCCAAAGCCTGCACCGCGCTCTTCACCGCGTCGGCAACCGCGCCCATGGCGGCGTCGAGCTTATCGGCGGTGGCTTTGGTGGTGCCGGAACTGTCCAATTCCTCTTTCGGTTCCGCTTCTGGTTTGGCATGCGACTGCTCGATGGCGTCTTCCAAAGGCGTGATGTTCGGGTCAAGGACCTTGACGTCGTCGTCTTCGTTGTGATGCTCGGAGCGCACGATTTGGGCTTCGGTCAATTTGAAGGTTTCCTGGACTTCGGCGGACGTCTGCATATTGGCGCGGATCGAGTACGCTTCCATAGCCGGGCGCGAATCCAGCAAGCCCATGGCGCGCAGCTCTTTCAGCCCCGGCAATTGGCTAACGCTTTCCAAGCCAAAGTGATCCAAGAAATTATCGGTGGTGCCCCACTGCATCGGGCGGCCCGGCGTATCGCGCCGTCCGCGCGGTTTAATCCAGCCTTCCTCAAACAACAGATCCAGCGTCCCTTTGGACAGGGACACACCGCGAATTTCTTCAATTTCGGCGCGAGTGACGGGCTGGTGATAGGCAATAATGGCCAGCGTTTCGATGGCCGCACGGGACAATTTGCGCGACACTTCGACTTCCAGGTTCAGCCGTGCGCCCAAATCCGGTGCGGTGCGAAAGGCCCAGGACCCGCCCCGGCGCACCAAGGTCACGCCGCGGCCTTCATAAAAGCCCTTGAGATTGACCAGCAAAGCCTTGACGTTCACGCCTTCGGGCAAGCGATGGGCCAACGCGCGTTCGGATACCGGTTCGGCGGACGCAAACATGACGGCTTCCAACAACCGCACCATATCGGGATCGACTTCACCGTCATCTATGCCGTCCAAATCGTCCAGGTCGTCGTTTTCCAGCTCATCAAACGCGGAATTGGCGGCTTTGATGGCCGCTTCACGGGCCAGCGCCGGGTTCAACGGCGATGAGGACGCTTCCTCCTCAGACTCCTCAGAATCCAATGCCTCCGGGTCATCGATCTCGACATCGTCAATCTCGACGTCGTCCATTTGGGGATCTTCGTGTTCGTCTTCCATATGCGTCATTCTTCGCTACCGGGCTCTTCAGGGTCAGGTTTTGCATCGTGGACGAACGGTTTGGTCCAATCCTCGGTGGTTTGAAAATAAATATCGCCAAAGGTGCCGTCTTGGCGGACTTTCAAGCGGCCTTCCTTGACCAACTGTAACACGGCACCAAACGTGCCCGCCATGGCGGAACGGCGGGTGAGCGGGCTTGTCAGATTGTCGGGCAAAAAGCTGGTGAGCATCTGCCAATCGGGCACGTGACCGACCAGCGCGCGCAACCGCACCAGCGCATCTTCGATGGCGTGCAGTTCCCACGATTTTTCGATGTTCAAGGTCAGGCCCTTGGTGCCCCGGCTTTTGTGCTGGGCATAGGCGCGGATCAAATCGCTCAAAGACGCCTCAAAAATGGTGCGCTGGGTGGTGCGGAAGCGTTCCTTGGCGCCGCGGGAATAAAAATCCTGCCCCAACTTGGCCAGCGCCATCAGCTTCGCCCCGGCGTTTTGCATGGCTTCCAGGCGTTGCAACTGAAATTGCAGCGCGGCGGCCAGTTCTTCACCCGTGGGCTCATCTTCCTTGGTCATGTTGGGGATCAGCAAGCGCGATTTCAAATACGCCAGCCACGCCGCCATGACCAAATAATCGGCCGCAAGTTCCAGGTTTTTACTGCGCGCTTCGGCCACGAATTTGAGATACTGATCGGCCAACTGGACGATGGAAATGTGGATCAAGTCGACCTTTTGCTCGCGCGCCAACGACAAAAGCACGTCGATCGGTCCCGCATACCCATCCACCTCAACCTCAAACGGCGAGATCGACGGCATTTGCGGCAAGGCCTCTTCATCGTAATCAGACAGGTATAATCCGTCGTCCGACATTACCTTTTGTTCTCCAACATCGTTTTGCGCTAACGAATTCCCGTGATCAAAACAATCAATTCCATGACCGCTTGCGACGGAACCAGCACCAAGGTGGTGAAAACATTCAAATCCAGGCCGATCTTGCCACCGATCCACGGCAGGATAAACAGCGCGAAAATCAAGATCGCGAAACCGACCTTTTCCAACCGCGCCACTTGGGACGAAAACGGTTCGGGCAGCAGCCCCACGGCAATGCGTCCGCCATCCAAAGGCGGCAGCGGCAACAAATTGAACATCGCCAATATGACGTTTACTTTTAAAGCATTAAGAAGGTTTTGAAAGACCCAATCCACCATTTCCACGGGCAAGTATTGCAGCCCATGCATCAACGATGTGGCGACGATGGCGATCAAAATGTTGGCCCCGGGCCCGGCGGCGGCGACCAAAATCATATCCAGACGAGGGCGGCGCAAACGGGCAAAATTCACCGGAACAGGCTTGGCGAATCCAAACATGAACTGCCCCCCGCTCAACAACAACAGGGCCGCGGGCATGATGATGGTGCCATACAGATCGATGTGTTTGATCGGATTGAAGGTCACCCGCCCCATCCGCAAGGCGGTGTCATCGCCCAATTTGGACGCCATCCAGCCGTGCGCGGCTTCATGCAGCGTCACGGCCAAAACGATGGGAATGACCCAAACGGAGGCCACCGCCAAAAAATGGTACAGATCAAAATCGCCCATAGGTCTGGAATTATCCCAACAAGGTGTCGAAACGGTGGCGCGCTTTAGCGTGTTCTTTTTTCGATGCAAACGGCTTTGTGGCGCTGGCGGTCAGAAGCTTGCTCATTTTATAGCGCGCCCAGCCCCCCCGCGTCATCTCAGAACCATCCACAGCCACACCTTCGGCCACTTGGACCATTTCGTCCATGTCGCCGTTGCAGTGCAGCGCCACGTCGCAGCCCGCCTTGAGGCACGCCCGGGTGCGCTCGACAAAGCTGCCAGACAGCGCCTTCATGGACAAATCGTCAGACACCAGCACGCCCTGAAAACCGAGCTGCTTGCGAATCACATTTTCAATGATGCCCGGCGACAAGGTGGCGGGCAGGTCTGGATCAAGGGCCGCATAGACCACGTGCGCGGTCATCGCCCATCCCGCCATGTGAAGGCTCCGAAACGGTGCAAAGTCTACCGTTTGCAAGTCCTCAAGCGCCGCATTGACCAGCGGCAAATCTTTATGGCTGTCCACCAGGGCGCGGCCGTGACCGGGGATGTGCTTGATAACAGGAGTGATGCCGCCCTTCATCAAACCATCCATAAACGCCTTGGCCAATTGCACGATGGTGTCGACATCCGGGCCAAAAGCCCGGTCGCCGATGATCGGATCGGCCCCCGGTTGAGGCACGTCGAGCACTGGCGCGCAATCGATAGAAACACCCAAATCCGCCAGTTCATGGCCAATCAGGCGACCGCCCAGCTTGGCGGCCTCCAGCCCTTGGTCAGGATCTTTGGCAAACAGATCGGCATAAGCCTTTGCAGCGGGAAATTCAGGCCAATGGGGCGGTTTCAAACGCGCCACCCGTCCGCCTTCTTGGTCAATCATCACCGGCGCATCGTCGCGCCCCACACAGGCGCGAAACGCCTCAACCAGGGCACGGACCTGTTTTGAACTGTCGCAATTGCGCTGAAACAAGATCAGGCCGAGCGGATTGGTTGCGCGGAAAAAAGCGTGCTCATCAGACGTCAGCTCGCGCCCCGAACAGCCAAAGACGACCGCTGAGGGCTTCGAAGTCGGCCTATGGCTTGGCAAGCAAGCACCCCACGTTGCGCTTTTTCAGCTCATCACAAATGGCTTTGGCTTCATTGCGATCCGCAAACCAGCCGCCGCGCACACGGTAAAAGATGCCCTTTGCCCCCAAATCGGCGCGTTGGATCACCAGTT